>Ga0325414_1003778_pt1 | contig 15805 bp, 7 predicted proteins | sample PopdelMetagenome_8_FD_206183 | JGI IMG/M metagenome (GOLD analysis project Ga0325414, IMG submission 206183) | Populus deltoides microbial communities from Bellville, Georgia, United States - Leaf-PdKOR-R3 | ecosystem: Host-associated > Plants > Phyllosphere > Phylloplane/Leaf | place: USA...
ACAAATAAAACAATGCAGCTTACCTTAGGTAGGGCGTATTTGGGGTGCTAATACCTTCCCTTTACGCAACCAGTCTCCGTACTCGATCTCTGAGACCAGTTAGGGTTCCTAGTGACCATAATACTAGATGGCGACTCCTACACCATTTTTCACCGCTAAGAGACAACGAATTCCTTGTCTCCCCATATTTTCCAGATACACACATCCATGGAGTGTGGAGGGCGATCGCCGCGACGCCGCATTTGACGTGCGACACATCTATTCCTTTTTTTTCTTTTTTTCTTTTTTGATGTAAGCTCGTATTTTCATCAAATGCACGGTTAATTTTTCAAATCAAAACTTATCGTGATCTACAAAGCAGAAAAAAAAATGTTTTGATTGTTTTCATGTGATTGCTTGAAGAATAAAAGTATAATTAATTTGAGAAAATTATATAAAAAGATGAGTTAGGATCGATCCTTGTAGTCACAAAACAACCCCAAACATTATCACTTGTGTGTCCACATAAATTACAAGAGAGTAAAAAAAGCATTTAGATTGATATGATGATGATCCTTTACCCAGCAAGTTTTTTGGTAATTAAGGCACAAGAACGATTATAACCTATGCTCATATTTCTTCTTAAACTCTCCGATAAGATGCCTTCTAACGCCGTGGTTTTCCTTGCAATTCACAGCCACCTAGCTAGAAGCTAAAAACCAAAACCCATGTTTTACAATTCATCAACGGGTTTGATTTTTTGTTTTTCTTCTAACTCAATATTTGAACTAAATGAGGTTGAAGAAACCTCAGAGATTGAGACTTTACAAGAAGAAGCTGGATTTGAAAGATAGGAATTGCGATTGATTGTTGAAGAAAACTCTAATGTCTTTGGGACATGACACTGAGTAGGATTTCTAGGTATCACGGCAAGCACTTGCAAACATTAAAGAGAATGCATGTTTTTTGTTAGAAAAATCGTTGGCTAACGGATAGAGAAGGAATAGCTTCTTTTTTAGCAAATATGTAGGACGAAAAAATTAAAAAAGATTTTGAAGATTCATTTATCTTTCGTTTTAGGAGAAAAAAAGAGAGGCCAATAATGTATTTTTATTTTTTAAAAATTATTTTTAAAATTAATATATCAAAATGATTTGAAAATATTAAAAATATATTAATTTAAAGTAAAAATTAATTTGGAGACAATTTATATCCTGTGGGCACCTAAATAAAGAGTTGGAGACAATTTATATCCTGTGGGCACCTAAATAAAGAGTTGGTGACAATTTTGGGGGCCACAAATATCTTAAATGTATCTTGATAGAAATATTTAGGTTGCGGTGGTTGTTTTTGTGCTTTTAAAAAACTTAAAATTTTTAAAAATTTTAATTTTTTGATATTTTAAATTGTTTGATATACTAATATTAAAATTAAATTTTTAAAAATAAAAAAATATTATTTTAATATATTTAAAATAAAAAAACATTTTAAAAAATAACTTTATCTCAAATACGCTATTTACAGATACTGTTTTTGAATGAACAAATATACAATTGTTCAGTAATCAAAGCTTGATTGGTGATGGCACTAAACTATTTGGGTTATAGCAGAATGACACTGATTGGCTGCCATTTGTTGGTTTCATCGACGATAACTCGGTGCCGAGGCTTTGATGGGATGGTGGTTGGTTGATAAAGAATTCAAATTAGTCTTGTATAATTTTATAATTATTCAACATTTTTTTATTTTTAATTGTGTTTATTACATAATTGTGTTTTTTATTTTGAATTTTTTTTTGAGTTATATAAAAATATAATTTAATGTATAAATTATTTTTAAAATATAATTTTTTAATTTATTGTATAATTATTTTTAAAATTTGTCATTCTTGTATTCTTACATAGTTCTATAGATTGATTAATATAAACACTAAAAAAGATGATGTTTTTATAATGCACCATTTCATAAAAGCACTATTCATTTCGATAGTATAATGCTTTGTTTTTTTAAATTTATATTTTTTTATTTTAATTTCATCATTTAATATTTGATTTATTAGGGATTGAACTTTATTATTTATTTCAGTTTGTTTTTTATAAAGTTATTTTAATCTCATGACCCGAGTCACATATTGTTTAATTAACAAATAACTAAAAGAGGTGATGCTTTCACTATACACCACCTCAAAAAGCACTATTTGTTTCAATAGTTATTTTAATCTCTCTTTTTTTCCTTTGACATTTGATTTGTTGTAGATCGAATTTTATTTTTTGTTTTAATTTGTTTTCTATAGAATTATCTCATCCTCATGATCTGGGTTATGGATTTGACTAGTTAATTAACCAAACCATGAGTTTGGAGGGTTAATTCGAGTTAATTTTTTTAAATTGATTTTTATTTTCAATTTTATCATTCAACATTGAATTGATTGGAAATTATGCTATATAATTTATTTCGATTAGTTTTCCATAGAGTTATCCTAGCCTCATGACTTAGGTCATGGATTCGGTAGAATAACTAAAGTTGATATGGTGTCATTTTTCAGTATACTTTTTATAAAGTTATCTTAGTCATATGACCCATTGTGTGGGCTTGATGGGTTGACTCAATTGTTTTTTTTTTTCATTTTTTAGTTGACTTTTTTACAATTCTATCCTTCAACATTGAGTTGATTGAGAATTGCTTTTTATTTGATTTTTATGAGGTAATCTAAATTTCATGACTAGGATATCATCTTTAATTGTTTTTAGTTAAATTTTGTTTTTACTAGTCCTCTAAATGGTCTTTACACTCTCTAAGTCTATTGGGTCATATCAAGTCGACAACCATATAGTAAAAAAAAATTATGCTAGAAAAAATATTAACAACGTCTAAATACTTTTTATATTAAAAAAATTTAATCCGACTTATAGTGTAGTGCAGAAGAATAATCTATCCATAGCAGGAAATATGATGACCTTCTAGAGCAGTCATTTTACATGGTTGGCAGTATTGAAAAGGTTATTGCCAAGGCTAAAATGATTTCCAAGGAATTCGATGTTGCTTAAACATACCACCTTTTTCTCCTTTTGTTCCTTAAACTGATAATTACAAAAATCAATAATTAAGTTGGTGTTAATGAAGTCAGCAAAGATTTGCAATTTTTTCGATGTTTATTTTTTCATATAAAATGTATTAAGATTTGCAATTTTTGTTTTAATTTTATTACAGGGTGTGGAAGAGGAATAGCCGTCAAGCCTCTTTTTCATATTGCTTAAATAAAGGTGAAACAAAGAGAAGTGGACTTGTAAATTTTTTCTTTAAATATTCAGGACATCAAACATCAATTATCCCTTGAAAATCAAAAGGAGTGCTGTTATGTTTTATGATTTAAGGAAGTTCTTAAGACGGTAATGGAAGGGGAAATAAAGATTTTTTTTATAGAAATAACGAAGAATGCACTACCAAAAAATTAGCAAATACAAAAAAAACAACGATGGAAATTTTTCATTGATAGATTACAATTAACTTTACTGACAAACTATTCCCTTATTGTATTCATCGGTAAACACCAAACAAAATATTTTGTTGGCATATACCAAGAAAATTACAGTGGAAAAAGAAAGAATTAAAAAAAACTAAAAAGTACAATGACATTTCACTTTTACAGACAAAATTAGCTACAGGTTAATTTCATCGGTGAATTATGTTTATAATATTTAATTTATGACCTAGTGAGTGACCTTCCTCTCCCCCTCCCCTATTTTTTTCTTCCTCTTCCATTTTGCTTTGCAACAAACAACAAACCCCCCCTTATTTTATCACAAATCAACCTTCAATTACAAATCTAGCCATCCTAACACCCAGTTTGTCAGCATTTATGTTATGATTTAAATTTTATTGAGGATTCTCCGCATCAAGTAAGCAAAACTACCTATTTTTTATTTGAATTAAATTTTAAAATGTTAATTTTTATTGCATAATTTTATAGTGTATATATATATATATATATATTTTTTGTGTTTACTTGTTTTTATAGCTTTTTTCCATAGAAATTTGTTCTATAAATATATGGTTTGTACATGTTAGGGTTTGTTTGAGATTTTGTAAAATTATATTTGTTTGTAAATTGATGAAATTTATTTTAAAAGTGTGATTGAAGTATTTTGTGATGAAATGAATAATGACTTATTTAAATGGGTCATTTTATATTTTGTTAATTTTGTTGTTGAGTTGAAATTTTTGTTAAATATATAGAAATTTGAATTTATGTAGATAATTGATAATAAATTAAGAGTACTATTAAAATAGATTGAATAAGTTTGAGTTAAACCAGTGTTTGTAAACTTATTTAGTTTACGTAATTAATTAATACATGTTGTCATCAATATTTTATATAGGTTTGATATAAGTAATGAATGATCTTTCATGGATGTATCAAGATTCACCTAAAGGGTTGCATAAGATGGATTATTGTAATGGGGTTTAAGGTTTTAATAATTATGCACTATTTAATCCAATAAATATTAGTGGAGGCAATATTAGATATCCATGTAAGAGGTGTAAAAATAAAAAAAGTTTATCGATCCAGACTTTGTAACGATGCATCTTCTACAGAAAAGGTTCATGGAAAAACATCTATGTTAGTTTGCACACGGAGAACCTTATATTTCTCACGAGACCATGGTAAAAAGGATGGTTGGGTCAACTTTTAGTTCTAGGAATGTGCATGGAGTTGTAGATGACAATAGTAATCCTTATAAGAATATGGTTATGGATGCAATGAGAATGAATAAAGGTTATGCATGTTTGTAATATCCCACATCGGCTGGTGAGGGTTTGATGGCTAGCCTTATTAGTAGTGCTGCTTGTTAACATGTTGTACGCGTTTTGGGATGTCAGGCTCAGAAGTGGGCTCGCGTCACCAATAAAACCGTAAGCGCGGTAAAGCCCAAAGCGAATAATATACGACATGTTGGGCTCGGCTGTTATATTTGGTAACAAAGCCGACCTCACTAGCTGTCTGGTTGTGCCGACAGGGTCGTCGGGCTACTTAAAGGGGGTAGATTGTAATATCCCACATCAGTGAGTGAGGGATTGGTAGCCAGCCTTATTAGTAGTGCTGGTTGCTAACATGTTGTACGCGTTTTGGAACGTCAAGCTCAAAAGTGGGCTCGCGTCGCCAAGAACAAAACCGTGAGGGCGGTAAGGCCCAAAGCGGACAATATACGACATTTTGGGCCGGGCTGTTATAATATTGATGTCCAATCGTAGATGAAAAACTTAATATAGGCGCAACTAGGTTTTTGAATCCTTTGCAAGATTCTGACAAACCATTATGAGATGGGTGTACAAATCATAGTAAATTATTGGCAATTGTATAGATGTTCACCATCAAGTCAGACCATGGGTTGAGTGAGACCAATTATAACAGAATTTTCTAATTGGTGAAAGGCATTTTGCTTGAAAAGAATAGGCCGAAAGAGAACTTCTATACTGCTAAATCCATGATGAAACCAATCGGCCAAAAATACCAGAAAATTAACATGTGTCTAAACTTCTGCATGTTGTACTTTTTTAAAAATGTAAAATTGACTGAGTGTAGAACATATGTGCATGCTCCTTATAAATCCAGAACTAGTAGGGGAAAGACTCTTATCACACATAGAAAACTTAGATACTTTCTAATCACACCCAGACTACAAATGTTATTCATATCACCATATACTATTGAGTACATAACATGACATTATTCATATGATACGGTGAATGAGTGATGGTGCACCATTCCAATGGTGAAGCCTATAAATATTTTAATAGGGTGCATCCTTGGTTTTTAGTGGAATCAAAGAGCATGTGTCTTGTGTTATATACAAACAAATTCAATCCATTTAGGTAATTTATTGCTCTTTATTCTTGTTATCTGGTGATACTCACAATTTATAACCTGTCACTTAGGATGTGTATAAGGCTGGAGTTCATGCTTTTACCTATGGTTATAATCGTTCCTAATAGTCCGAGTAGGAATATAGATGTTTTTCTACAACCGTTGATTGATGAGTTGAAATATTTATGGTCATTCAAGGCTTTAACTTATGATATATCAAGGAAATACAATTTTCAGATAAAGACAACTTTGATATGGACTATCAATGATTTTTCCTGTATATGGAATGATTTTTTGTTGGAGCATTTATAGATAAACTATCATGTCCATATTGTATAGAAAATAACAAGGCTTTCATAATAATATATGGTGGCAAAACATCTTTTTTTATTGCTACTGACGGTTCTTATAAACGGATCACAAGTACAAAAAGAACAAAAAAGACTTCTTTGTTGGTAGAGTTGAAATGAATGTTGCACCGCTGTTACCATTGAATGAATAATTATATGATGTGCTATCATAGAACGATAACATTGTGTTTGGTTTTCAATCTGGTAAGTAGAGGTTTCTTGATTTTGGTTTAACTCATAATTGGATAAAGTAAAGTATTTTCTATGATCTTTCTTATTAGAAGACCAATTTTCTCCATCATAACATTGATGTCATACACATTGTAAAAAACATTTTTGAAAACATTTTTAACATGGTTATGGAAGTGAAAAGAAAAACAAAGGGCAACATCAAAACCAGAATAAACATATATTTGTTTTGTCACCATAAAAATATGGAATGTGTTTATGATGGGTCACTGGTCGCAAAGCACAAAGCCAGTTTTGCCTTAGACAGGAATGCATAGTTGCTTGTTTACCAATGGCTTGAGAGTTTGTATTTTTCTCATAGACATGCTTCAAATATATCAAGGTTGGTGAATTTGAAGAATTGTAGATTATATGAAATGAAGAGTTATGATTGTCACGTGTTTATGCAAACACTCATTCCTTAACTTACCAAGATTTATTACCAAATAGGATATGAGATGCACTCATGAAGATTAGTCACTTTCTTAAAGATAAATGCTCTAACAAGTTGCAGATACAACACATAAAGAGGCTTGAAACAAATATTGTCCAGAAAATCTGCAAACTTGAGATGATATTCATTCCATTGTTTTTCAACTCAATGAAGCATCTACCCATACATCTATTGTTTAAGGCAAAAGTTGGAGATTTGATATAATATAATTGGATGTATCCATTCAAGAGGTTAGTGATTACACATGCATCATAATTAAACTTCTATTTGTTTTTTTGTTAATTCAAAATATTCATTTAATTCCATACAAGTACTTGTTCAATCTTAAGAGAAAAGTTAAAAAAAAACAAGGCGCTTGTTGAGACTTCGATATGAGAGGTTTATATTGTTTAAGAAATCTTAATATTTATCTCATACTATTTCAAGCCTAGCTTGAAGAAATAAATCAACCATATTTCAAGGCGTGAAAACAATGGGGAATTGTACTATAAAATTTTGTTAGGGGAAGATATTTGACAGAAATAAAATTCAAACAAGCACATAATTATGTGTTATTCAACTGCAATGAACTAAGACTTTTTATTTAGCAAGTATCATACTTAAACATATCATTACTTTCAAAAAACTTATCTCTTATACTATCATAAACTAATAGATTGTTTAACTTCTTATAGGCAACATCATCAATTTTTATTGTCCTAAAATTCACAATTAACTGAATCTCAAATCTTTTGATTATAAAATGAACAATTTTCCACATGATTCAAAACACATGTAAGGATGATTTAATTATTCTTATCTCTTAGGATACTCAATTTTATTACACATTTATTGTTAAATATTAATGGTTGCAATTCATGTATCATCAGGTTTATTAATTAGAAGAGAATGCTTTGAATTTACTAAGTCTGGGTCTTGAAAGAAAAATGAGGTGATATAACAGGTATTTCATCAATGGTTATGTGTTTCATACTGAAAAGTGTAGTTAGGGTAGAAAGATATATAACAGTGGAGTTTGTGTTAAGTGATCAACTTCTAATGAGTTTTAAGTTAACTATTATTAGAAGTTAAAAGATGTCATTAAATTGCAATATCATAGCCAGCAGAATAAAGTCTTTTTATTCAAATGGTATTGGTATGATACCACTAATAGAGAAATCATAGTAGATTTTCATCATAGTTTGGTCAAAATTAATAGAAGTGCTATACTCTACAATATCGACGATGTCTTTGTTTTCTCCAAGCAATACCAGTAAGTTTATAACACATATACTTATTCTTTTAGAAAGGATCATTCAAGAGTTGATTGATTATCCGTAGTGAAAACAAAACTCAAGGGTCTTGTCCAAGTTGTTCAGGATGGCGTTGATGAATTAATTATGAGAGATGATAACTTTCAACTTGATGAGTTTGTTAATCCATATCGAGTTGCTTCATCTAATGACTTGGAAGAAAATTCAAAATTTTTGTGTCAATACTTCTGATTAATTTGAACAACACAAAAGTGTAATGCCATAAATTATAATATAATATTTCTGGAAGAAATTAACTTTAATATAATGATAATGATGTTAATGTATTATTAAATGAAAAGGAAACATTAATTTTAAATGATTTTAATATTATACATAGAACTATTATTATTGTGTTATATGTGTTGTTGTGATTTTAAGTAGTTGTAGGATGGATAGATAAGGAATACATATATAATTTTGCAATAAAAACTATTGTACACCAATGAAAATACCGACAGACTATAAAATACCAATAGCTACACCGACATATTAAGTTTGTCGATATATTCTAGAGAGAATTGCAATTGTTCCCTTCTCCCTGACATTGTTCATTATGTTCAATACAAAGGGTATCATTGACGAAGTAAGTTCATCGATATATTCTAGAGAACATGAGAACTTTTCACTTCTCAATTGCACTATTAATGTTGTCCATTACATACATGTTCATCAACTGTTAATGTCCATTGATATTTCCTTGAGAGCTTTGAAACCGCTCACTTCTCAATTGTATTGTTCATGGTATCCATTAAATACAGGATCACCGACGGTTAATGTTCGTCGATATTTTCCTAATAGCTTTGAATCTGTTTACTTCTCAATTGCACTATTAATTATTGTTTTTTTTTCAAACGACATCACTAATGAACTGAAAAATCATCAGTAATAAGGGGGGTTTTGAAAAATGTTTATTCAATTGAATTTTTCAATTAGATGTTATAGATAAAAACACTAACGAAAATATTTAAATATTAATATTTAATTTTCTGACGGGAAAGTCGTTGATAATATTTGGCGGGTTTTTTAAAAAAAATTATTTAAATTGAAAATTTCAATTAGACATTACAAAAGAAAAAACCAACAAAAAATTAAAAATATTAACATTTAATTTTTTGACAGGAAAGTCGTCGGTAATATTTAGGTAGTATTTGTGTTCAATACATATGGCATCACCGATTGATTGTGACTGTCTATATATTCCAAAGAACATTGAAAAAGTTCATGTCTCCCTGACATTGTTCATTGTGTTCCATTTATACGATATCACCGATAGCTTTCATCTGTCGGTATATTCCAGTTAGAATGGAACTATTTACTTCTTAATGCCATTGTTAATTATTGTTCATTATAGACGTATTCATCGACAGACTGAAATTTCATTAGAGATATTTTGGGGGGGGGGCTTCTGCAAAGTTTTTATAAAATTTAGAATTTCAATTAAATGTTACATATGAAAACATCAAAGAAAATATTAAAATATTAATATTTAATTGTCCATCAATAAAACTGTTGGTAAAAACCCTAAAATTAAAAGACTAGAATCTCTAAAATTATATTAAATGAGTTTCTCTCTCTTTCTCTCTTCTTCTACCCACGGTCCATCAATGTTTCTCTCTCTTTCTCTTCTCTCTCTCCTTCTCCCCTTCTCCCCTTCTTAACTCTTTTTATTCTCTTCATATTTTTCCCTTTATTTTTTTGGTAATGAATGTATCTCTCCTATTTTTTTTGTTATTTGTTTTCTCTTATTAGCCAAAATTCACAACGAAAATAAGGTAAGAAATTTTATTTTTTCTTGTGCTTATTTGCATTGTATTTAAAAAAAATAAAATTTTTCTATTCTTGTTAATTATATGAATGTTGTTGTGGAGGTTTTTTTTTTTTTTCATATGAGAACAATTTTGTTGAATTTTAGTTTTTTTTCAATTTTGTTGTTTAATTTCAATTAAATATATAGGATTAATTTTAATTATTATTTTGGATTTTTGTAAATTAGGGTTTAGTTTGTTAAATATATTGTTTAATTTAGTGATTAATTTTTTTTTGTATAATTTATGGTTTAGGGTTTTAAGTTGTTGAAAATTAAGAGTTAATCTAGATAATTTGAGTTATTGTAAATTAAGGGTTTATGAAAATTTTGTTTTATATGTCAAATTGGGTTGGTTTTGATGTTTTGAATAGTGTAGAAATGTATGAGTTGTGTATGAATGTTGAAATGTGGAATTATGAAAGGTAAGTTAATAATATTATGGAAGAGCAAAAACAAGACACTTTTACTATTTAATTTGAAAAATTAACCAAATTGTTGTACATCGATGGAAATACCAAAAAATTCTATTTTTTTTTTGAAATAATACAAGAACTAGGTTGAGTACAAGTTGAGTGAAGTTTTTAGTCAATGACAAGGGAACAAATTGAATAAAATCAACTAGTTTGTGACAATTGAATTTAAATTGTTATATATTTGTTGGTTTAAAAATTTTGAGTAGTCTATCATATAAAGGAGGTGTTGCCGAATGTTTTTTAAAATATGAATGGTTTACAGTATCTTAATCATTTAATTTATGTACATGCTTAGGAAAAAGTCATTAGCACGTTGTATGGATAGAATTGCTGGTAGTTCTTCTAGCAGTGCTTCTAATGACTATGTGTTGTTAGGTGTTGACCATGAATAGGCACCTGAGACACAGACAAACACTCTCAACATGGGTTTGTTGAGTGTGATGCCACCATGTCAAAGGGAGGCCCCTTTGTTGTAGAATCCATTTACCTAAAAGTACGAAGCTCAGTGGAAGAATGAATTTTTAATGTAAGTTTGTTTTTCCTTCACATTGACATATTAATAATTTTTAAAAAATTAATTTCAATTAGCGAATGCAATTTTAGGTTTACAAATATTGAGGCTGCCAGAACCATAACATCGATGGTTAAATCATCGATGAAATCTCATTGTTTCAATGGATTCAGGTTTCTAAACATCTTGAATGGAAACCTATGATTGATGCATGTTTGGAAAGGTTTAAAGTTAGTATTAGCTTAATTTTTTTTTATTATGTTAATTTGGTTAGTTTATTAATATTAATGAAAATTTTATTTTATAAGTTTTAATTGCAAAGAAAAATTTGAATGGGATAAAGCTAACAAAGTTATTGCAAAGAGGGTTTTAGAGAATTACGTTGCAACTATATAAGATTGAAATCAAAATAATTTTTTTAAATCATTTTATTCATTTTTATTTTTATTTACTAACAGATAATTCATTTGTATCATATAAGTTGTGTGATTTTTTATATGAAACTCAAAAGAAAGCCAAAGAATATATGAAAGAAAAGGAGCTTCCAAGTTGGAAAGATGTAGTGGTTTGAAAGGATTTCAAACTACTGTTTGTCTTGAAGGCTATATGGGTGGAATATATTTAGCACATGATGTCCAAGCATTTCGTTTGACACTCACGGTTCGGAACAGAGAATCAAAACCAGCTTGTTCATGGTTTTGTTACCACGCACATCGGTGGTTCTGTTTAGTTTGTTTAGCTCGATGAAGTTTTTTTTTATGGAAACGCACATGTGAAGTGATGACCGTTAAAAAGGGGTGCGACAGCTCGTCGATAACCAAGCTCAGCACTTTGTGGTATATCGATTTTCAACTATATTTTTTTTTGAAGTTATTATTTTTTTTGAATTTCTTGACTTTTTTTCAAGGTACATATAACACCCGGTTGAAGGAAAGACATGTGGACGATCCTTCGACCCATCCGGATCTCGATCTGAATTCGTGGTTAGAGGCAAGATCGTCTAGTAATATAAATTGGGTGTATGGTCTCTCTAACACTATGACCAAGGATTTGTGGATGACCTACAATGTTTCAATCATTTAATGCTCGCAATCAATTCCGAACACTTAAACTCTAGAGTTTAAGGCTATTTTAGATCAACGAGTACAAGCTCAGATGACCCATCTTATTACTGTTTATGCACGAATCAATGATGAGACAACTGAACTTGCTAATTGGTAATGGATATGAAATCGCAGATGGGTGATACATGTTCTACCTCTTATTTGCTCCATGGTCCGTACAAAAACCCGCTTCCTCCTCCTCCTCCAATGCTTCCATTCTAGATCAATTGTATTTAAACTTATAAATGTTTAAATTTGTAATAAATATTTGATTTTTATGTTAATTTATTTTATTTTAATTATTTTCTACTTTTTTTTAATAGATTTTTCTTTTAAAAAATATTTTTAAATTATTACTGATGATGTTACCCACGGATTAAGTCCGTTGGTATATTTCAAGGAGTTGGAAAAACATTATTGCAATATTCATTGCCACTGTTTAATCATCGATGAAATTGCATCTGGTCTTTTAGTCGGTTATATATCAAATTCACCAAGAGAAATACTGATGGTGAAAAAAGACCACTGATGAAATAACATACGGTTTTTTCTATCAGCAATATATCATATTCACCGATGGAAATACTGACAGAATAAAGCGGGTAAATTTTTTTTGCATGCTTTTATTGTCAATAAATTCATCAGTGATTTTATTACCAATGAACACGCTAACAAAACATAAATAACCAATGAGAGTTTTTCCAACGGAGTATTTCAGTCCATGAGCCTATCGATAAAAAATTTTACTGGCAGACTAAGAGTATAAATACTAACATAAAATTTTGTTAATAAATCTAAAAATTCTAGTAATAATAGCCATCAAATGTTTGATTAATATTTTCTTTATCAGGGTTTTTAATATAATGATAAAATTATAATAGTTAATGTATAAGAGCTTTTTAATTATTAAATTAAAAATAATGATAAATATGTAAATATTGTGATATTTTTATTGATATTTTTTTATTGCCGAAGCTAAAGAATATAACTTGTTGTAAAATTACTAAAAATGAAGAAGTCAAATGTAATTTTTTAAAATAGAAAGATAAAACAAAAAAAAAGCATCAAGCAATAAGAATCTAAATGTAATTATCCCAGAAAACAAATTGTCAATTATTGAGATGGCCCGTGTTAAGGGTGAAACACTTAAGGTGCCTACCTGTATGGGGCTTAGTGGAGGAGGGGAATGACTGGCTAGTGAAGAGTATAGACTGGCGTTAGGTGTTTCAGTGTTTAGCCGTGGTGGCTGTCAGGGATGAGTCACAGAGGATGAAGGAAGAGTAGAGTTCCTGACTTCAAGGAATGTCATTTGTATTTCATTTCATTTGCATGTCTAATTCATGCATTCTGTTACACCTTTATAACTGAATGGAAAACTCTACCCTCCCACACCTACAGGCGTGTGGCGTGTGGCGTGTTCTTAATATTAGCACCATAACGAACTAAGTAAAATGGTGCGTTTAGGAAATTAAGTAAAACGGTGCGTAATGGAAAGTAATTAATTTGAATTCAAATTAGAAATCTTCCTCTCCCTCTTTCGCTGATAACATTGCCCCCCCTCGAACCCAACCTTGTCCTCAAGGTTGAATGTTGGAAACCTCAGCTTCAACTCATTAATGAATTCCCACGTTGCTTCAGCTGGTGGTAACCCTTCCCAATGTATGAGCACTTGAGTGGCAGCCTAGTTGTTATGCCTGGTCATACGTCTTTCTAGTATGGCTCAGGGTTGCAAAGAAGGACCATAATCGATAACTGGAAGGGATCTCTGCACGATTTGGTTTCCTACATGCTTCTTGAGCTGGGAAACGTGCAACACAGGGTGGATGATGGAAGAAGTTGGCAGATCGAGCTTATAGGCTACAGTACCCACTTTGGCGATCACCTGGTAAGGGCCATAATATTTTGCAGCTAACTTTTGTGATGATCTGCATGAAATAGATTGTTGTCTATATGGCTGTAGTTTTAGGTAAACATAGTCCTTGACCTCAAAACTCCTGTTGCTCCGCTTCATATTTGCACTGATAATCATCCTATTCTGAGCAACTTGCAGATGTCCTCTAACTCGGTTAATCACCTCTTCTTTAGTGCTTAGGTATTCATCTACTGAGGCTATTGCTGAATCACTAGGAAAGTATGGGATGTGTATGGGAGGAGGGAACCCGTAAACTATTTCGTAAGGGGTCATTTTGGTGGATGAGTGGTAATTGGTATTATACCACCACTCAGCTAGAGGTAGCCACTTTGCCCATTGATTTGGAATATGCCCTGTTATGCATCTCAAGTAATGCTCAATGCCTTTGTTAACTATCTCAGTTTGACCGTTTGTATGTGGGTGTTAAGCTGTAGAATAGTGTAGATTAACCCCTTGAATACCGAACAATTCTTTCCAAAATCTGCTGAGGAACGCCAGGTCTCTGTCACTGGTGATAGAAGCAGGTAGCCAATGGAGTTTGTACACATTTTTCATAAAAACTTTGGCAACCATAGGAGCAGAATACGGGTGATTTAGTGCCATGCAATGAGCATACTTACTGAATCGATCCACCACCACCATTATGACCTCTTTTCCCTTCGATTTAGGCAGACCGTCTATGAAATCCATGCTGATGTCAATGAAGGGTGCAAATGGAATTGGTGGTGGTTGTAGAAGTCCTGGGCTAGCCACGTTTTCATGCTTATTTCTTTGGCAGACATTGCATTCATGTATTGCCTTATCTGCCTCTGCTGCCCTTTCTAGTAGAATAAGCTCCCTACTGTCTTAGTAGTTACAGTCATTCCTGAGTGCCCATGATTGAATTGTGGAACATAGCTATAAGTTTAATTTGTAGCTCATCATTGTTACCTATCACCACCTTCCCCTTCCTGTTAAGATGGTCATTCACCCACGTGTAGTGTGGATGAGGAGCTGTCAACTATTGTAGATCCTTAATGATATGCTGAATGGCGAAATCATTGGTATAAGACTGTCTGATCTCCTCCATTAAATTGGTAGAAATAGTGGAAGTTGTCATAGCATATAGGTCCTTGCTTGGAATCCTGGATAAGGCATCGGCAGGGACATTCTCCTTCCCCTGCTTATATTCAATGTTATAATCATACCCCAACAGTTTAACTAACCATAAATGTTGAGCTGGAGTTGTCAACTTCTGGTGAAAAAGGTACTTGAGGCTGATGTGGTCCGTTCGAATGTGGAAGTGTCGTCCCCATAAATAATGTTTCCATTTGTTGACTCCATGTATAATCGCCATCATTTCCCTCTCATAGACAGATAAGCTTTGTTGTTTCAGTCCTAGAGATTTGCTTATGAAAGCAATGAGATGTCCTTCGTGCATTAGAACTGCACCTATTCCTGCTTTGGATGCATCTGTTTCCACTACAAATAGTTTGTTAAAATTAGGTAAAGCTAAGACCAAAGCACTTGTCATTAAGCCCTTCAAGAGGGTAAACGCTTGTGCAGTTTCTTCATTCAACTCCATGGCTCCCTTTTTCAACAGAGAAGTAAGTGGCTTAGAAATGCTCCCATAACCCTTAACAAATCTTCGATAATATCCCATCAGTCCGAAAAACCCTCTTAGCTGTTTTCGGCCAATCTGAAATGGCCTGTATCTTAAGAGGGTCTGTTGCCACACCTTGCGCTGAAATAATGTGGCCCAAATATTCCACCTTACTTTTGATGAAAAAACATTTGTTAGCCTTGGCTACTAACTGATGCCCTCTCAATATTTCTAGGACTATCTTG
>Ga0325414_1003779_pt1 | contig 15803 bp, 10 predicted proteins | sample PopdelMetagenome_8_FD_206183 | JGI IMG/M metagenome (GOLD analysis project Ga0325414, IMG submission 206183) | Populus deltoides microbial communities from Bellville, Georgia, United States - Leaf-PdKOR-R3 | ecosystem: Host-associated > Plants > Phyllosphere > Phylloplane/Leaf | place: USA...
CTCTCACTGAGACCCTAATTGTGCTCCTTTTTATTGAAATAATTGGATAAACCTGTAAAACCAGCAATGCTTGCATGCTTAATCTCCATAAATAAATAAATAAAGAACCATGTTCAGCACTTTATCTCTTCGAAGCATTATTAATGCACACTAACTGGTGGCCTCTTGTCAGATTTGAATTTTGTTGTCACTAATTTTCTGTTTAATTAACTTTTCATGTCCACAATATTAGTCAAGGTTGCACCACAATTTCATGTTTTCAAGGTTGAAATGCCCACGAACCAATCTATTCTACCCATGAAAACTTGGCACAGAGAAAAACAACATTATATAATGTCGCACCCGACATCGCGGCGGCCTTAAAAATTTAAAGGTTTAAATAAAAAGAACGGATTTCTAGCATCCTGTTCTTTGATGGGGAATGGTCTTTGTTTAAGGAGTCGCCACCTAGTATTATGGTCACTAGGAACCCTAACTGGTCAACAGAGATTCTATGGTACGGGATTGGTTACGTAAAAGGGAAGATATTATCACCCCTTAAACGTTCTGCCTGAGGCAGACTGCATTGCTGGTTTTGTCTTAAATTGCTAAACATTTATTCACTTATGCTATGATGATTTATTTATAATATTCCTGACTCTGGTGCCAATGAATATTCGAGCTCGAATAATTCCAACTCTGACGTTGGTAAAGATTCGTAGCTACGAAAGGAAAAAAAAATTAGATCAATATTTTTTTATTCCCTACTCTAACGCCTAGTGAATAAAAATAAATTTATTTTTTTACGTATGCACATATTTTTTTATTTTTCTAGCGAAATAAAATAAAACACAACGAATAAAAATAATATAAATTTAAACCGGTATTTTTATTCCTGACTCTGGCGTCAGTGAATAAACCAATAAATTTACATTATTTTTATTCATGCATACACATTTTTTATTTTTTTTATTTTTTTATTTTTCTGTTTATTTTATTTTATTTTATTTATTTTTTTATTATTTTTTTTATTTTTATTTTTTTGGGCTGGGCCCAGCTCAGCCCACATGGGCTGGGCTGGACCCAGCCAGCCCGGCCTGGCCACTGGCCCAAACCAGTGGCCCGGCTGGGCAAAAGAAGAAGAAGCACGCGTGAAGTAAATTCACGCGTGCATGAATAGTGTGAAGGTAATTAAATTACCTTCACACTGCATTAGAAAGTTTTGTTGAATGCAGAGAATGGAAACTTACCTGTGCAGCGGAGGACGGCGCCGAAGACGATGGCGTGGTGGCTGTTTTATTTTGTTTCCCGGTGTGGCTTCACTGTCCTTTGGGTTGTTCTTTTTCTGCAGGCACGAAATGGTTGCCCCTCTGTTTTTCTTTCCTTCTCTGCTCTGTCTCTTTGCCTTTGTGTTCGGGAAGAAAGCTTTTGGGTTGGGTGGACCCAAGCTTTCTCGGGTTCTTTACTCTGGTTCTGCCCCTGTTTTTGCTCTGGTTTTCTCTCTTCCTGCTTCTGTTTTCTTCCCCGGTTTTGCTCTTTTTTGCCTCTGGTTTTGCCTCCCTCTCCTCTGATTTTCGGCCCCTTTTATAGAGACCCAGCCGCTTGCATCCAACCTACAGGACTGTTATCTTCCCCGACAAGATCGTGGGCGAGAGACGTGGTCCACGATCAGATTTGTTGCAGATTATCAGCTCCCCTGCTGAATCGGAAGCTCCCCTGTTGAAGCGGGATGGAGAAGACGCACGGCTGTTCCCCACGGTGTCGTTTCAGCAGGAATGGAAATATTCACTTTGACCCCTAATCAGTTTAATCTCAACAATTGGGACCTTAATCAGTAATAATTGAATTCTAATTGTACCCTTTAGGTTAATTTTAATTAAATCCCTAAATTGGTACACTATTTACAAAACAGTCCTTAATTCCTGGATTGTTCAATTTGGTCCTTAATTAATTTAATTTTGCCCTTTTTGAATTAATTTCGATTAAATCCCTGAATTATAATACTGTTTACAAAACAGTCCTTAATTTCTGGATTGTTCAATTTAGCCCTTAATTAAATCTTTAGCTTTTAATTCTTTCAAAATTGATCAATTAAATCTCAAATTACATCCCCAAACTTCAAATTTTATTGTCTTAACCCCATTGTCAACTATATTTAATTTTTGTATTATTTGTTCAAAAATTAGGTTATGATAAGAAGTACTTGGAGAGCATCACAAAAGCTTCAGTTAATTCATGCTGACATATGTGGCCCTATCTCGCCTACATCAAATAGCAAGAAAAGGTATCTCATCTGCTTCATTGATGATTACAGTAGAAAATCATGGGTATATTTTTTGGTTGAAAAATCTGAAGCATTAGTTACTTTCAAGTATTTTAAGAAATCAGTTGAGAAGGAGATGGATGCTTATATTAAATGTCTACGTACTGACCGTGGAGGTGAGTTTACATCACAAGATTTCAATGATTTTTGCAAAGAAAATGGAATCAAAAGACAGTTGACAGCAGCCTACACTCCACAACAGAATGGAGTTGCAGAAAGGAAGAATCGGACCATCATGAATTTGGTAAGAAGTATGCTTTCAGAGAAGAAGCTGCCGCAGACGTTTTGGCCAGAAGCTGTGAATTGGACAATATATATTCTGAACCGAAGTCCCACTTTGGCAGTGAAAAATATAACTCCAGAAGAGGCTTGGAGTGGGATAAAACCTTCGGTTGAACATTTTCGTGTGTTTGGATGCCTTGCACACGTTCATGTACCTGATGTCAGAAGAACAAAGTTGGAGAACAAAAGTATTGCTTGTGTGCTGCTGGGGATCAGTGAAGAGTCAAAGGCATATAGGCTGTACAATCCAATAACCAAGAAAATTATTACCAGCAGAGATGTCGTTTTTGAAGAAAACAAATCTTGGAATTGGGATAAGGAACATCTGGTGACTGTATTGGAATAGGGAGACAGTGATGAAGAAACTACTGTAAGTGAAGATGGCGATAATATTGCAGAAGAAGATGGTGATATTGCAGAACATGCTGAGATTGCTCCAACAGATACAGTGAATGAAGGAAGGACAGTGACTAATGGAATTGTAGAAGAGGTTGCTCCACCAGAAACAGTGAATGAAAGAAGGCTTCAAAGGCAACCTGTTGCTCCACCAGAAACAGTGAATGAAAGAAGGCTTCGAAGGCAACCCGTGTGGATGAATAATTATGATGTTGGAGAGGGATTGTCCGAAGAAGAAAATGAGGCTAATGTGGCCTTGTTTACTTCTGATGATCCATTCTACTTTGAAGAGGCTGTGAAGAGTTCAAAATGGAGAGAGGCGATGGATTCTGAAATAAAAGCCATAAAAAAAAATAAAACATGGGTGCTAACAGATTTACCTGCTGGTGCAAAGAAGATAGGAGTAAAATGGGTTTACAAAACAAAGCTTAATGAGCATGGTGACATTGATAAATACAAGGCTCGTCTTGTGGCTAAAGGGTACGTACAACAACATGGGATTGACTATACAGAAGTTTTTGCTCCTGTGGCAAGGTTGGACACAATTCGGTTGATTGTTGCATTTGCAGCTACAAAGGGTTGGATAATCTATCAGTTTGACGTAAAATCAGCCTTTCTACATGGAGAATTAAGCGAAGAGGTGTATGTTGAGCAACCGAGAGGTTATGAGCTGTACGACCATCCACAAAAAGTCTACAAACTGAAGAAAGCTTTATACGGACTTAAACAAGCTCCACGAGCTTGGTTTAGTCGTATAGAAGCCCATTTTTTAACAGAAGGGTTCGAGAAATGTCACAATGAACATACATTGTTCACTAAAACAAGCAAAGAAGGTAAAATTCTTATTGTTAGCTTGTATGTTGATGATCTTATTTTTACCGGAAATGATGAAGCAATGTTTAATGAGTTCAAGAGTTCAATGGTACGTGAGTTTGATATGACAGATTTGGGAAAAATGAGGTATTTTCTTGGAATTGAAATTTTGCAAATGGCTGATGGAACCTACATTAGTCAAAGGAAATATTCCTTGGATGTGTTAAAAAGGTTCGGGATAAAGGAGAGCAATTCTGTTAAAAACCCGATAGTTCCTGGTGGTAAAGTTTTCAAAGATCAAGAGGGTGTGAAGGTTGATACAACATTTTTCAAGCAAGTGGTTGGGAGTCTTATGTATCTCATAGCAACGAGACCCGACTTAATGTTTGTGGTTAGTCTAATCAGTAGATATGCAGCACAACCAACAGAACTTCATCTGCAAGTTGCAAAACGAGTTTTGAGGTACTTGAAAGGCACAACAAACTTCGGTATATTCTACAAGAAGGGAGGGAGTGATGAACTCATAGCATTTACTGACAGTGATTATGCTGGTGATTTGGAGGATAGAAAAAGCACTTCAGGATATGTTTTCATGTTGAGTTCTGGTGCAGTGTCATGGTCTTCTAAAAAACAACCTGTTGTCACATTATCAACAATTGAAGCTGAATTTGTAGCTGCTGCATCTTGTGCATGCCAAGTTGTGTGGATGAGAAGAATCTTGGAGAAACTTGGTCATTCACACGGTAATAGTACTACAATTTTTTGTGACAATAGTTCTACAATTAAATTGTCAAAGAATCCAGTGATGCATGGACGAAGCAAACACATAGATGTGCGATTTCATTTCTTGCGTGATCTTACTAAGGAGGGAACTGTTGAGCTAATTTATTGTGGGACACAGGATCAAGCTGCAGATGTTATGACCAAGCCATTGAAGCTTGAATCTTTTCTAAAGATGAGAGAACTGCTTGGTGTTCGAGAGGTTCCTGCTGTAAACTAAATGCTATCTGCATTAGTTTAAGGGAGGGAATGACAAGTATCGGGGATTATTATTATTCTCCTGCTGATTACTGCTGATTACTTTTGTTGTTTTTCTGTTGCAAATAGACTTCTATTCAATAGGATGACTTATTCTCCTATTGACCATTTCCTTTCATGCACGTTGTCATTATCGTGGGCTGCACGTTGTCATTATCGTGAGCTGAAGTTTCTGCATTCTGTTATTCAGTTATTTCCTACATTCTGTTATTGATGTAAGGCTATATAATAGCCACGTTATCATTCAATAAAATTTAAGTCATTCTCCCAGCTTGTTGTGTTTCTTCCTGTTATAGCTTTTGATTCATAACAGTTTATATGTACCAAATGTTTCGTCAAAAGCTATGCATAGATTTGTTTGTTTTCGTGGTACGGTATGTGTTTTGCTTTAATCTCAAGGCTCGACGACCAACTAGTATTTCGAGGACTAACAACCTCTACCGAATAGAACGCATATTCAGCACTCAAGTCTCAAATTGTCCCATCAGTTTCCAACAATCCAACGATTCCAACCCTTACATGCCTGTCTTTTTTAGTCTCTTATTGTTAACATGATTCCCTATTGGTCACAAGAACTAAAAACTTTTGTCTTTGGTCTATATTTGTAACTTAATTTTATTTTACGTTTCAAAAATATTTTAAAAAAAATTAAATTTTTTAACTTTAAATTAATATTTATTTTAGTGTTTTTAGATCATTTTAATATTCTGATATTAAAAATAATTTTTAAAAATAAAAAAGTATTATTTTAATATATTTCTGAACGAAAAACACTTTGAAAAAAACATTTATCACACTCTCAAACACTAAAAAATACAAAATCAAGTTTGCAAGCAATAAAATTTTTCTCGAGAGTAGCTTTTTCGAGGAGCAACTTCTAGTGATGTTCAATACTCTTACAATTCATCCTTCACCAAACTGCTCTTGAACAGTTCTTTTTATGGTTACCACTCTTGACATCTGAGGGTAGAAATCACCCCTTGATTTTTCTATCAAAATTTTGGTAAACAAACTGCAACATCTCCTAAATTTAACACAATACAAAATGGCACCAGCCCATGTCTAAATTCAAACTAGAGTCTTTCGCAGATCATACAAACTCACGTATATATGGAATACAACAACTCGCCATAACATTTAGATTTCACACTCACCACAAAATCACTGTGCTCATAAATATGATGGCTTACAAATGCCATGGAAGAAAAAAAAAAGAATGTTGAATTGAAAATTCTTTTTTTTTTGTTTAATGTGGATGTCCGGACTAACCTGCGTGTACCTCGGCTAATTCCATGGGCTCTGAAGTTAACGACCATGTACGCCTCAAGTGACTCTGAGGTTTGTGGGATTCAAACTAGTAACCTCTAGAGAGCAAATTTAAGGTCTGACCAGTTGAAAATTCTTTTTATGGAAATGGAATGTTGATTTTCACCTTCAAGCATAAAGCAAATCTATAGCTTGCATGGCCGATGAGTGTGATTTTAACTGCAGATGTGCATTTGAAAGTACTAAATAGAATTTATTAATCATTTTAATGACATGATTGTTGTATAATTGCTCTAAACCTAGAGATTATTCATCTTCTTTAAGTTCCTCACCAATTAGCTCGCTGTTGAATATTATTACAACACATGAAATCAATCATTACTTGTTATTTCTTCTCTATGTTTAGTTTCTAATGCATTCATGAACATACTTATCCAACCTAGTATAGGTTGTGCTCAGTTCAACTGACATCTCTGTAGCAAATTGTAATTATCTTCTAAATAGTTGTGATTAGAACTCTTAGTTGTTCAGTTATATTTCATGTTTATCACTGTCAATATGTATCTCTTATTCTGTAGGGAGAAACCTGTATAAGGGACTATAAAGAAGCCCTGTGGTTCTTGTATTTTTAACATGAATGAATTACATGAAACTCATTACTAAATTCTATATGGTATCAAAGCAGGTTTTCTAAAATTCTTGCAAATCCACTGAATCAACTCACCTTCAATACAATGACTACCGAATCATCCTCTTCTATTATATATGTCCAAACTAAAAACTCAGGTTTCAATGCTAGTATGATACTTACTGAAACCAATTATAATACCTGGTCCCAAATCATCGAAATGCAGATTGTTGGTCGTGAAAAACTAGATTATATTATTGGCGACTCACCACAACCTCATGCAAAAGACCTCTCTTACTCCAAGTGGTATGCTGAAAATCAAAAAATTAAAAGTTGGTTACTCACATCAATGACCTCATAGATTATGAAGAGGTATCTTAGCCTATGTACTGCTCGTGAAATTTGAAGTGTTTTTGCTAAAGCATTCTATGATGGATCAGATAAAACACAAATCTTCGTTCTCAATCAGCGTGCCTTCTCTATTCGTCAATCCATTCGTTCTCTTCCTACATATTATGGTGAGCTAGTTGAAATTTTTCAAGAACTTGATTACCTGATAAAGTTAAAATGAGGGACCTTGAAGATATTATTATGTATAAAGCAGCAGTTGAAAAATTAAGGATACATATCTTCTTAAATGGCTTTGATACTGAATTGAGTAAGTGCGAGGAGAAATACTTCGCATGGATCCAAGCCTGGATCTTGAGTGCACATATGCATATATTCGTTGTGAAGCAAATCGTCGAATCCTTCTTACTAGTGACTTGACTACTTCTGATTCTGTGGCCATGTTAGCTTGTCGAAACACACCACATGTCCGACACTCTAGTTCCATGGCGACATCTCGCAGCTTTGACATTGGAAACAAACAGTCTGGCTCATCTAGATGTTGTACTCATTGTGGAGACACTGGATACACTAAAAGTCGTTGCTATGACTTGATTGGATATCCTGAATGGTGGGATCCTTCCAAGGCTCCAAAACATAAAGGTAAGACTTCACCTGCAACATCATCTGTCTCCATCACCATAGCTAAAATGTCATCACCTAATACTAATGCTATTGCATTACACATTTCCTCAGAATCACCAGGTAAGTCGTTTGATAAACCTACACCTATTGGATCTTGTGCCTGGATTATTGATTTTAGATCAACTGATCATATGTCCTTTGATATTTCTTCTATCTCTAAATTGAAACCATCTGAAAAATATGTTGTGTCTACAGCAAATGGAACTCAAGCCACAGTTGTTGGAAAGGTTCATTTTCTTTAAATAAGCTAAATTTGAACTCTGTTCTTATAGTTCCTTCCCTTAATTTTAATTTGATATCTGTCTCACAAATTATAACTTTTTTGAATTGTGTCATGATTTTTTAGCCTGACCATTGTGTTTTTAAAGATATCAAGACAAGGAAGATGATTGGTTGTGGTACTAAAAAGGGGAGGCTCTATTATCTTGATCTCACATCATTTAGCTCAAGTGCATTGGCTCAATCATTATCAGTTATCAGTTCAACATCTACGTCTAATATTTGGTTGTGGCATAAATGATTTGGACATGTTTCATTTGGATATTTAAAACATTTATTTCCTGAATTATTTTTAAACGCATCTCCATCATTGTTTAAATGTGAAACATATGAATCGACAAAGAGCCACCGTGTTCCTTTTCACCTAAGTTTGAATATAAGTCCTTTGCCATTTACACTTATACACTCTGATGTTTGGGGACCTCTCTAATGTTTGGGGACTTGCAAAAGTTCCAACTCTGAATGGATCACGTTGGTTTGTCTCCTTCATAGATGATCATAGTCGAATTACTTGGGTATATCTAATGAAAACCAAGCAGGCTGTGTGCTCACTTTTTAAGCATTTTTATTCAATGGTTGCTACCTAGTATAAAACTTCAATTCAGGTCTTGCACACTGATAATGGTGGGGAGTTTGTCAATCATGAGATGAAGCAATTCTTACAGTGTCAGGGCATAATCCATCAAACTACATGCCCTTATTCCCCTTAATAGAATGGGTTGCAGAAAGAAAAAACAGACATCTCTTGGAAATGGTTCGAGCCACACTATTTGAAGCCAATATGCCCCTTCATTATTGAGGCGAGTCACTTACAACTACATTGTATATAATAACCGTATCCCATCCCGCAGCTTAGACTTCCATACATCACTTGATACATTAAACCAAAGTTTGTCCTTACCACTTACACCAAACCTGCCCCCAAAAGCCTTTGGCTGCACTGCCTTTGTACACATACCAAAACATACCCGCCATAAACTTCAACCATATGGTCTCCGATGTGTCTTTATTGGATATGGTCTTCATCAGAAAGGATATCGGTGTTTCCATCCACCCACTCAAAAATTGTAAGTCACAATGGATGTAAATTTCCATGAACACCAGATGTACTTTCTTGCAACAGAGACTACAAATCATGGGGAGGAAAGTTTTAACATATAGTCTCTTAGCCATCAAACTGAGAATATAAGTCACACTTTACTTGAACCTGAAACATCAGAACAGGAACCGGCAGAACTAGAACATATAGATGCAGTAACTGAGCCAACAACATTTGAGCTTCAACTGTGTGATCAACCTAATATAGCTGAAGCAGCTGTATCACAACAACAATCATCTCCACCTGATGCTTCCATTCCTCATGAGTCACCATCAACTGATGAATCACAAGTAAACCTTGAACCTCCATTCCGCATACTTCCTAACCGTATCACAAGAGGAATTCCTAGAGTTAGCTATGAACCTGTTCGTACTTCTACCCCTAAATACCCATTAAATAATTACGTATCTTACCATAGGCTATCAAAGGCATGTGAATCATTTGCAACTCAATTATCTGCTGTACATGTTTCTAATAATGTGCGGGAAGCTATCAAGAACCTTAGGTGGAAAAATACAATGACTGAAGAAATGAAATATCTACAAAGAAATACAACATGGGAGGTGGACTTACCTACTGGAAAAAAACTTGTGGGATGTCAATGGATTTTTTCAGTCAAATACAAAGTTGATGGTGATATTGAGAGGTTTAAAGCACGGCTTGTGGCTAAGGGATACAGTCAAACATATGGGATTGATTATGCAGAAACTTTTGCACTAGTGGCTAAAATAAACATAATCCGTATTCTCCTGTCATTAGCTGCAAATTTTGACTGGCCACTACATTAATTTGATGTAAAGAATGCATTCCTGCACGGGAATCTTCAAGAATAAGTATACATGGAGCTACCTCTAAGATGTCAGTTATAGGTTGAAGGAAGCAAACAAGTTTGTAAACTATGAAAATCATTGTATGGATTAAAGTAATCACCAAGAGCTTGGGTCGACAGATTTACAAACTCAATGAAGGTATTTGGATATCAACAGAGTAGTTCTGACCACACTTTATTCATAAAGCATAAGGAAGGGAAGCTCACAATATTGATTATATATGTTGATGATATGATTGTGACAGAAAATGACTATTTTGAAAAGAAAGCCCTGCAAACTTATCTCTCTTGAGAATTTGAAATGAAAGATCTTGGACCTTTAAAGTACTTTCTGGGAATTGAGATCTGGAGATCTAAACATGGTATACTCTTGTCACAACGAAAATACACAATTGATTTGCTTAATGAAGTTGGCATGCTAGCCTGCAAACCAAGTGACACACCTGCTGCTGAAAATGTGAAGTTAAGTGCACTCTCAAATCAGATTCCAGTAAATAAAGAACAATATCAAAGGCTAGTAGGATGATTGATGTATCTTACACATACTAAACCCAACTTAGCATACTCACTTAGTGTTGTTAGCAGGTTTATACACTTCCAAAGCAAAGAACATATGAAGGCAGTAATACGTATCTTACAATATTTGAAGTCTTCTCCAGGTAAAGGAATTATGTTCACTAAAGGAGACACACTGAATATTGAAGGCTATACCAATGCAGATTGGGCTAGCTCAATTGATGATAGACGTTCCACTACAGGATACTTCACATACACCTTTAACCACCTCTGTACTCTGCTTCCGCACTAGATCTAACGACAACTCCCTGTTTTTTGCTTCGCCATGTAACCAGATTTCCCCCAACAAATGTCAAGTATCCTGTAGTGGAACGTCTATCATCAATTGAGCTAGCCCAATCTGCATTGGTATAGCCTTCAATATTCAGTGTGTCTCCTTTAGTGAACATAATTCCTAATCTCTTACCACTGGGCCACCTACTAGATGGTTAATATTACAAACATCTTAGTTGCACAAGTGATGGGCAATAAAGTCTTAAGGATAAAAGATTCATCCTTAACAACAATATGCTAGGATTTTTAATTTTGTATCAATTACAAGTTTAAATATATACTTAGTATACATGCTAGTATTTTATTATTATTTTTGTGTTGAAAGCATGTTTTTCATCAGTTATGCTTTTACATCCTTATAGTTTTAAACATGTATAAATTCTAGGTATTTGTTGAACATTTTTTGTTTAGCATATCTTTGTGATGATAAACTAACTCACTAGTCTAATATATATTTAAAAATTTTGATTTACAATCTTAAGGCTTTACTTTTTTTATATATTAGACTTTGTTTAGTTTATTTTGTAAGAAAAAAATAATTAAAATAAATATATAGATTAATTGTGAAAGAGGTTTTTAGTATCTTTAAAATTTAAGTTATTATTTAACTTCATTTTAAGTTACTATATTCTCACATATAGATTGAATTTTAATTTTATATGCTTTAATCTATAACCTTTTGGTTTGTTATGATTTTTTTTTTATTAATTTTAGAAGGTTGTTATATATCTTTGTTTTAAAATTATAGTTTATCTTCTAAAATTGTTTATCATGCAAGTTTGATGTTTTGATACATGTTATATATCTTATTGATTTATACTTTTCAATAAATGAATAATTTATTATTTATGATAACTCATGTTATCTTGCTTATACTTTTTTAAGATTAGCATCAAAGTTATCTGGTCGATTTTATTCACATATACGTTATTTTTTGCCTAGTTTAAATATTTTTATTTAAAAATTTGCTTTATTACAAGTATTTATGTTATTAATTGTTTATTATGGAACCAAAATATTTATTTATAGATATTATTGGCTATTACTGTTTATAGATCTATGTCTTCTACTCTCTTTACTCAAGATTTGGTTGAGCCAACCAATGTTGCTTCAACAAGTACTACTTCGATAGTGAGGATTCTAATATCATCTTCTGTGGTGTATGATGAGAAACCTAAAAAGTTACATGGATTAAACTTTAAGAGGTGACAACAAAAGATGTTATTTTATCAAACCATCTTGAACTCGACAAGGTTCTTGATCGAGGAAGCGTTAAAATCATCAGAAAATGAATCTGACCCTACTGCTATGTTGGTTGTGGATGCATGGAATAATGCTAATTTTGTATACAAGAACTATATCTTAAATGGGTTGAACAATACATTATGTGATGTGTATAGTTCAATGCAAAATCACTATGAAAAGCTTTAGATAAAAAAAAAGTACAAAATTGAAGATGTCAGTATAAAGAGATTCATAGTTAATAAATTTCTAGATTTCAAGATGGTTGATTTAAGGACCGTAATGAGCCAAGTTCAAGAGTTTCAACTCATCTTGCATTATATACATGCTGAAGGTATTTCTCTAAATGAGTCTTTCCAAGTGACTGTAATAATTGAAAAATTATCATCATCTTGGAAAGATCACCTCATTAATGAAGTTTTCATAAATGAACTTGTTTTATGTTGTTTCTGAAATCAACCTTATCAACAATCCTGAGTAGTGGTAGGATGACACTGGTGGTACAAGATACGTATGTGTTGAGAAGATGATGTTTTTCACTTAAAAAAATGGATGAAGAAAACCTATACATGAAAAACTTATCAACCTTCAAAGTATTGAGTGTTAGAAAGGTCATATTAAAGATGACCTCTGGAAAGCTTGTTACCCTCAACAATGTATTGCATATTACTGACATTAGAAAGAACTTATTGTATAGCTAATTATTGAGTAAAAAGATAAAGGTAAAAGAAAGTGATAAGAGGAGAGAATACAAAGCACTATTTGGTGAATTCTATTTCTAAAATGGTATTACTTACCAAACTATTATTCTTTATTCATCGCAACAAAATGACATTACAAACAAGAACCAAACATTAAAAGAAATGATGAATGTCATGTTGAAAAGTTCAGGAGCACCTTAGAACTTATGGAGGGGAGACAATTCTAACATTCAATTATATACTTAATAAAATACCCCATAAAAAGTTAGAAAATACACCATATGAATTATAAAAATGTAGAAGACCGTCCTATAAATACCTCAAAATCTAGGAGTGTCTTGCGAAGATAGCAATATTTGATCCTAAAAAGATCAAGATAGGATCTAAAACTGTGGATTATGAATTTATCGGATATGTATATAATAGTAGTGCATATCAATTTCTTATACACAAGTCAAGTATTAAGAGTATTCACCTTAATATTATTATGAAATCAAGGAATACAACATTATTTGAAGATATGTTTCCATGGAAGGAAACACAATAAAATTATTCATTTAAGAGAACAAGTAAGGTTAACTCAAGTAATCATCAATTAGAAGATGTGAAGTCAAGCTTAGAAAGAGTAAAAGTATAAAAATGACCATAACATTTGGTTTGATTTTTTAACATGTTAGAAAATTAACCTCGAACACCCCCCGAGACAATGTCTAGAAGCTTCTTATTGGAAGTAGATGGTCAATAGTAAAATTTAATCCATTATGAATAATTATACATGAGAACTAGAGATCTTTCTCGTAGAAGTAAAACCTTAGGTCATAAGTAAATCTTCAAAAGAAAGATGAAAGCTGATGACACTATTGATAAATATAAAGCTAGAGTTGTTGTTAAAGGTTTTAGACAAAACACCAATTGACATAAGTATATATTTGTCCAAGAATAGAGGTAAAAGAGTAAACCGATTGGAATATTCTTGAGTAATTAGAAGCCTAATGTACATTATGAACTACACAAGCCTTGATATTGCTTACTCGGTTAGTAAACTAAGTAGATTTATAAGTAATCTAAGTATGAATTATTGAAAGGCAATAAAAAAAAGGTACTAAGTATTTGATGTACAACTTGTACTATAGTTTACACTATACTGATTACTTAGCAATACTAGAAGGGTATAATGATTCAAATTGGATATCTGACATCAAGAATTTGAAATCCACAAGTGGATATATCTTCACACTTGATGGAGCAATTATGTCATGGAAATCCTTCAAACAAACATATATCACTAGATCTATGATGAAATTAGAGTTTATTACTCTTGATAAAGCTGGAGAGGAAGTTGAATGGATTTAAAATTTCTTAGAGGAAATTTCAAGTTAGCCAAAACTAGTGTCAACTATTTGTGTCTATTGCGATAATCTGTTAACAATTGGAATGGAACAAAGTAGTTTGTATAATGAGAAGTCTAGACATATACGTTGTAGATATAATATCGTTAAACACTTGTTGTTGAATAAAATTATTTCATTAACTATATAAAGTCAAAGGAAAACATTGTGGATCCGCTAACTAAATGTTTGTTGAGAGTGCTTACATATAATTCATTGAGAAGAATGAGTTTAAAGCCTTTAAAAGATGAAAGAGTGTAATGATGATAATCATACCTAGTTAATTAGAGATCCTAAGATCTAGGTTCAAATAGAAAATTAAATCATATAACATTCTTAGTAGCACCAGAAAATTATTATTTTCTACTTATTCCTATAATGAAATAAGTGTTAGTTGTATCATGATAAAGGATAAGTTGAGCTCTTAATGATTTTCATATCTTAGTAGATCAAGTGGAGTATAACAAAATACTCCTAATGAAAGATCATCTATATAAGTGAGAAATGTGGTTGTTTCTCTGAGAATTTTGATAAATGTTGAATTTTCTAAAACACTCATGAATCCAAGAGTTGTTCAACGTCAAAATAAACTTAACAACGAGAATTAAAGAAAATCTTTAGGTAAAGAACTATATGAGTACTATTGTCTTAGTTTATGCAAAAGGCTAAATAGCTTAAGACACCATATTCACTATTTAGCCGAGTAAATTTAATAGTATTTCACTAAAGACGGTTCAAAGTCAAAAGCTATCTATCCTGATATAGTAATTTACCAAATCAGTATCTCTCAATAAATTTTTGAGTCATTTTCAAACTGATGAGATAATTTCTTTTTATATAAGGGATTGTAAGAAATTTGTTTTAATTAACATGATTTAAATAAATGATGGGTGAATGCGAAATTAATTTGAAAGAACCATTGCTTTTTCTATTTAAATAACCCTTGATTTTTCCTATTTAAAGAACCCTTGATTTTTCTAGATTTATGATGGCTAATCAAAAGTTAATAATTGTGAGAACTAATTCTTATTAATTATTTAACCTTTTATCTTTTAAAATTCACTATAAAAAAAGGATGAATGAAGAGTTTTTAACTTGAATTTTTAAGATTTTTACACTCTTCCTTACCTCATTTTGTGTTTTTTGTTTTGTTTTTATGTTTTGGTTTTTCTCTTAAATCCAGAGCTTAAGTTTATCATGTTAAGATATATTTGAGTTACATAATATTTAGTTTAAAAACCTTATTTAGAAGTGTATCTAAACTAATATAGTGTTATTAGAATTTTAGAATGTATATTTCAAATATCTTAACTGGACAAGTGATAAGCAATCAAATCTTAAGGACAAAGGATTTATCCTTAACAAAAAAAAAAATCATTATTATAAAATGCTTCAACAAGTACCCTTCTTGTTTTAATTTAAGTATAATTAATTTTATTATTAATATGCATGTTAAGATTTATTTTATTTTATTTTAATCAAAAGTTTAAAATATGCATGTTAGTATTTTATTATTATTTTTGTGTTGAAAACATATGTGTCATTAGTTATACTTTTGAATGCTCATAGTTTTATATATATATATATATATATATATATATATATATATATATATATTGTTTAATAGGCTTTTATGATAATAAACTAAAGTACAGACTT
>Ga0325414_1003780_pt1 | contig 15801 bp, 7 predicted proteins | sample PopdelMetagenome_8_FD_206183 | JGI IMG/M metagenome (GOLD analysis project Ga0325414, IMG submission 206183) | Populus deltoides microbial communities from Bellville, Georgia, United States - Leaf-PdKOR-R3 | ecosystem: Host-associated > Plants > Phyllosphere > Phylloplane/Leaf | place: USA...
TTCAAACTTCAAAGGCATATAAACTTTTAACGGACAAGAGAAAGAGTAATGGATGATTTTGGCAGGGCATGTTCTTTCAACTTTAGACTAGTACTGTTATTTTGTGGCTGTTTTCAAAAGAAGTAAAAGTCTTAACAATTTGTTGAGGGAAATTTGTCATGTGTGCTAATCTTTTATACCATATGCTATTGTAGTTTTCTTGGTTGATGAGAAAGGAGGGGAAGCAATTTTGCTTATCCAAAGACAAACAATTTTTTTATGTGTATTTAGTATTCTAGTGCGAAGTGTTTTTTACTTGAAAATATATCAAAGTGATTTTTTTAACTTTTAATATCAGTACATTAAAATTATTGAAAGCACTAAAAAAATACAAATTTAATGTTTTTTCAAGTTAAATATTTTAAACGTAATTCCAAATCCAAAAATAAAGGTGTTGAAATAGTAAAATTCAAGATTTGATGTGGTTTTGAAAACGATAGAATTTGCAATTAAAAAGGTAGAGCTGCTTAATTTGGAGATTCCTTACTCGCATTTAGGGTAGGAAAAAAAATATTCAACATCAAGAAAAAAAATAAAATTTTACATGAATTGTTGGATCCAAAGATGTCAAAAAAGCTTTTTTTGACTTGAAACGAAATATATAATATAAACTTGAATCGTAAACTCAAATTGTAAAATCATAGGTAAAAAAATTAATTAATTATATATTGATAATTTCTATCAAGTAATAAATAATAATATAGCATAATTAAAATAAAAAGTGAAATAAAAAATACATAAGTCTTAACACCTTAAAATAGATAGTTTAAATAACTTTAAAATACAATACAATTATGTCTATAAAATTTCATTAACTAAAAATTAAATGTAAAAATAACTAATCTAATGAATATCTCTCTTTTAAATGAGATTTTAAACATCAATGCAATTGCATCATATTCTAAGTAAAGAAACTCACCTCAACTCCCCTGCTCTTTTTAATATACTATGACACAATGACAATTCCATTTGTTGTTGCTTGTGCTTTAGCAAAGATGGCTTCAACTTCACCTGAGCTATAATAGATAATATGACTATATGAGTTAAAAAAAGAATAACATTGTTACTTTTTATTTGGCTACCCATTTTAACACTATGAATAGTACTTGCTATATGAAGCGAGTATTGCAGCACCCCTCGAATGGTAGCCACAAAGAAGGTGATCGCGAGAAAGGAAAGAGTGGAGGATGGGGTTGTGCTTCTAGTTTCTGTTTCGGTTGCTGCTCAGTTTATGGTGTTGGTTGAAATGTTATGGTGTTGTGTGGGATGAGTTGGAGCTATTTGTTTTTTTTAATGATTTTTTTCAAAATTATCTTTGTCGATTTTATTTTTTAAATATTGAGCTAGTTAAGAATTTAGCTTTTTAAATTTTTTTCCTTTAAAACACCATGGATTGCTACAGTGTTTCCCTACATGGTTTATTTTTTTTTGTTTTTTTTTGCTTTGTTTTTTTATATGATTTTTTCCAAAATTATCTTTGTTGATTTTATTTTTTTAATATTGAGTTAGTTTCTTTAAAACACTATGGGTTGCTATAGTGTTTCTTAAAGGCAAGCAAAAAAATTGAAAAACCGATTAAACCGAGAAAACCGAAAAACTGAACCGAAAATGAGCTGGTTGATTTTTTTCCCCAAATGTTTTTTTTATAATTTTTTTCAAAATTATCTTTGTCGATTTTATTTTCTTGATATTGAGTTGATTGAGAATTACAACAGTAGTTTTCCTCACAAAATACTATGTATTGCTACAGTGTTTCCTTACATGGTTTTTTTTCTTTGATTGCAACCTATTGAAAATATGTAGAATGAATAAGTTCACAAGGGGTCCTAGGTGTCTACAATTACTAAGGAGCAGCACTGAAAGAAAGAACGCTTTCCACCAAACCACAATTGAGGCCCTAACAGGCACTATTAAAGGCCATGATGTTCATCTCATCACTGAAGCTGTTACAGACCCTAATTGGGATGACAATTGTGCTTTCTATTATCACCGGACAAGAGAACTAATCATCCTCCCTTACAATGCAACATTCCCAGTGTCACTCAAAATCCTTGAGCATGACATTTTCACTATAACACCCATCAAGGTTTTAGCACCTGGGTTCAGCTTTGCACCCCTGGGACTAACTAACATGTTCAATAAAGGTGGAACCATTGAAGGGCTAAAGTTTGAAGTGAAAGGTGGTGCTGAATTATCAAAGCTTGATGATAGATACATGGGTGAAAGTAGAGGTGTGACTGAAGAGAGGGTGAGGAACTATAGCGATGAATTGGTTATGAAAGGTTGCATAGAGGTTAAAGGGTATGGCAAGTTTGCTGCTTATTTATCTGTTAAGCTAAGGAAGTGCATTGTAGACTCAAACATGGTTGATTTTGTGTATGATTTGAATTCTGGGTTGGTTGGTTTTAGCTTGGATAGCTTGCCTAAGAAGGGCAAACTTTATGTTGTTGAGATTGAGTCATAGGAGAATTCTGTTTGAATAGAGTAAAGGGCTCCATGGAAAGTTTGGGTATTGGGGTATTTATTGTACTTGCATGTTTCCCTTCAAATTTTCTTCCCTATGTAGTTTACTAGTTTATGTAATCATGTGAGGAATTAAGAGGGAATGGTCAAATAAGAATTCTGTTATCTACATGTTTAATTAATACTCTGTTCTTGACTAAGCTCAAATAACTTACTCTTGCAAAAATCCATCTCCATGCCATTTCATATAATCTGAATCATCGAAAATGGTGATGATAAACAAAAAACTAATGTTTCCTCCTTTCATTAATCAAACATAAACGAGAACAGCTGGAAACCAGAAAAGAAAAAGGAATACACTTTAATTCCTTCCTTCAGTGAAACATGATTCATGGGGTATTGATAATGAAACGCATTGAATAATCCAAAGATGATTGTGTCAATAACTTGAATCCAGTGGACTAAAATAAACGAGAGAAAACTAATTTGAACATTTATCTGCACTTAAAATCAATAATTATTCAATCATCAAAAATAGACATGGATGGCATAAACAGAAACAAAAAATCTTCATAGTACTAGGAGTGTGGGACAAGGGGCCTAATGGAACTGGAAAAGCTAGGTTTATAGACTTCATGAGGATGCAGACCAATGGCAAAGAAGAACGTTAAAAATGACTCTAGTTGTTTCAAGATGTCATTCTCAACATATACTAACAAACGTTTTTTTACAAAGAGATCCTTTTTGTGTTTTCATAATAAATACAGTAACTTGAAAACCTATCCAGAAAACCCATCAGTTTTCTCTTCTATAAATTGGAAAAGTCCTGGGGATGGTCTTGAAGGGAGGTTTGAATTGCAGTAGTTTAATCACAAAATTCCGCAGATTGGAATGATCACCAAAATTCCGCAGATTGGAATGATCACCTTCCTAGGTAATTATATCCTAAACCATGGGATTCTTATTTTTCTTGGTTTTTGTAGCATAATTCCTCACCATTTTGTTGCTACATTATTAGGGTTGTTTTACATAAAGTTACAGTTCCAATTCATGATTAGATTCATCATCCTCTTCCTTTTGTTGTAGGTGTTCTTCTTCAATTAGTTGTAGTTCCAGTTGATGACTAAATTCATCACCAAAATCATCATCTTGTTATTCATGTTTTTTGTGTTGTGGTTGATGTTGTTGTTCATCATTTTGAGCATGGCGTTGATTCAGTCCTATTTGCTGATAAAACACTTGCCTTTGGACATTCCAGCTCTCTGTGATCATCTCAACTTCATCTCCAATAAATTCCCTATCATTTGATATATGCTGTATGTTTGGGACATCTACTGCCTTGCTTACTTCTGTTACAAAAAACAAAAACAAGCAGAAGTGTGGTAAATTAAATACGTTATTAGATACTGATGAGCATGGTAAGATTAAAAAAGCTCTCGCTTAAATATGTCTTAAGAAATTTGATAAGAAAGCAACATGATCCAAAAACTATCCAGCCCTAGATGGGAGTTGTCCATTATCATAAATAGGCTTTATAAAATATAACCAGGGCAATAATTTTTAAACTGAAGAAAAACTAACAATGACAACTAGATTCTAGCAAGGACATTATTTGCTTCAATGACAATACAAAAATCAAGTCGGTGAGAGCTTACCAATTGTATGAGCATACAACGACTGAATAAAGAAGGCCAATTTAGTAGGAGGATTAGCCTCAAAGATGTAGGTAAACTTCCTAGAAAGCCATACTCTTTTCATATTAGCCAAAGTTGTAAACTCACCCTAACAGTTCCCAAACACCACAACTGTTAAAACAATCAAAACATAATAACCAGGAGTGAATTGTGTTTGCTGACGATTCCATGCGTCAACTGTGAATTCTTTATCTCTGATGATTTCTGATTCGGCTGCGATTCCGTTTCCGTTGGTGATTTTTGAACATATAGTGGATTACGCTTGCTGACGATTCCTTGCGTCAGCGGTGAATTATTTTTTGATGATGAATTTTGAGTCGACAAAGACTCAGTTTTCATGATGATTTCTGAACCAGCAACGAATTTTATTTGCTGGCGATTCCATGCACTAGCCGTGAATTTGTTGCTGGTGATGATTTCTGATTCCATAGCAACTTAGTTTTTGTTGATGATGTTTAAACTAGCAGTGATATGTGTTCGCTGATGACTCCATATAATTAGTACTTAAAAGTTTATTTTTATCAAGGTGTTATATCATCATTTTGCACTTGAAGTATCAATAACTCCTTAACTAGAGCATGTTTTATAATAACAAGTCTGATAATATAAAATAGCTTTAATTTATGGTAAATGCTCATTTAAATGTAGGCATATCTCACAATTCACATGATTGATTGATGTGATTAACTATTGAAAGTGAAAGGATAAAGAAAAGGCTAAGTTTAGAAAGGAGATACCGATTCAATTCAAATTGGAACACTGTTCAGTTATTAGGTCATATGTGGAGCTGTAGATCTTGGATTTTAGTTTGATTTATATGGATAGAAAGCTAAGAAATAGGCCCACAATGTTCATGATAGTGTAAGACCCAAATCTATCATTTTCAAATTCAAAGTTTGGCCACAAAACAGAAGTCAAAATCTATCCTACAATCCAGCCCAAACACTGCTCATAATTGTACCTATATCTGGAGTTCTAGAAGGAACAATGATGTGAAATTTGGTGGGTGGAAGGAAACAACAATTTCCAACAACTTTTATGAAGAAGACCTGCTCAAATTCTGATGGTAACAATGACATTTCATCCAGACAAAAGTTTGAGGGCTATCCACCACGTCCACCAGCAACACTACTCAGTATTTTAGCCATATCTCAAGCTCTAGTAATCTAAATGCTCTGAAATTTTATGGGTGGAAAGATAAGATGATTTCCAACAACTGTCATGAAGAACACGTTACCAAATTCTAATTGCATCAATGTCATTTCATCCAGCCAAAATGCTTGAGTGTTGTTGTCCACCAAGTCCACTAAATCAATAGTTGGCCACTACATCAATAATCAATTACCAAATGAATAGTTCTGAATTTTAGCCTATAAAAGGAGACATTTGCCATTCATTTAGGAATCTTGGTTTTTGAGATCAAGATCATGTTCTTGCTCTCTCTCTTTATATTTTTGTAATGCTTAAGTTTTGCTTTCATTAATCTCTTGTTTATGCTTTTCATTTCCTTTACTATACTTAGTTAATTTATATAATGTTTATGTTCTTATATTATTTATTTATGTTTTTCTTCTTCATAATGTCTAGCTAAGTTTAATTATGTCAAGGTGAAAAGGTTTTACTAATGATGTTAGAATATGTATAATATAAACTCAACATGGACTTTAATGTTTATATCCAAGACAGTTTGCTATTGACATGTCTTATCATTTTTATCTTATTAATTCTTAATACCTTGCTTGTTAAATGGTTAATCTAGATTTGTGTTGTATAACACTTGGTACATCAAATACTTGATCCTTCATAGTCTTCGGCCGACATCGTTATTATGAGAGGAATTTGATTTGTTGTCAACATAAGTTAGCATCATGAATACCTGATAAAATTTATAAGTATGGTCTTACATAATTAAGATGATTAATATGATCATGTTGATAATTTATAAAGAGTTTATACTTTACTTATCTCTAATACTATTAGTGGATTTTCTAACCTTGACATTTGTTTTCATCATTGTTTAATCTTCACATTTATCTTACATCTCAAAGTCCTCTTTAACTCATCATCATCACCACCATATCATCATCGTTGTTGTTGTTGTTGTTGTCATTGTTATTATTTATAATTTATATAATTCACCTCCCTGTAGTTCGACCCCGACCTTGCCGAGTTATTTATTACTTTGACACTCCTGCACTTGGGATAAGACATCAACTCTTTGATCGTGTCACCATGCATCTACCGTAAATTTGTTTTCACTGACGCATTTTGAGTCGACAGCAACTCAGTTTTCATCGATGATTTCTGAACCAGCAGGGAATTATGTTTGCTAACAATTCCATACGTCAGCCGTGAATTTTTTGTCACTGACGATTTCTTAGTCGATTGCGTCTCAGTTTCTGTTGATGATTTTGAAACCTGTAGTGGATTGTGTTCGGTGATGATTTCGTGCGTCAATTGTGAAATTTTTTTTGCTGATAAATTTTGAGTCGACAGTGACTCAATTTTTGTCGATAATTTTTGAACCAGCAGTGAATTGTGTTTGCTGACGATTCCATATGTCAGTTGTGAATTTTTTGTCGCTGACGATTTCTGATTCGCTAGCAATTGAGATTTTATTGATGAATTTTGAACCAGCAGTGAATTATGTTCACTAACAAGTCCTTGCGGCAGCGGTGAATTCATTGTCACTGACGATTTCTAAACCTGTTGTGGATTGTGTTCGGTGATGATTCCATGTATTAAAGGCGAATTTGTTTTCGATGATGAATTTTGAGTCGACAACGACTTAGTTTCCGTCGACGATTTCTAAACCAGTAGTTAATTTTGTTGGGTGACGATTCTAAGTGTCAACCATGAATTTGTTTTCGCTAACGATTTCTGATTTACCAACGACTTAATTTGTGTTGATGATTTTTGAACCAGCAGTGAATTGTGTTTGTTAATGATTCCATGTATCAGTTGTAAATTCATTTTCACTGATGAATTTTGAGTCGATAACCACTCTGTTTTCGTCGATGATTTCTGAACCAGCAATGAATTGTGTTTGCTGACGATTTATAATTCGAAAGAAACTGAGTTTTTCTTGATGATTTTTGAACCAGCAGTGAATGGTGTTCGATGACGAATCCAGGCATCACCCGTGAATTGAGTCGACAATAACTCAATTTTCATTGATGATTTCTGAATCAGTAGTCAATTGGGTCTGTTGATGATTCCTTGCATCAACTGTATATTTATTTTTACTGATGAGTTTGGATTGGATAGTGACTCAATTTTCATTGATGATTTCTGATTCAATAGTGAATTGTGTTTGCTGGTGATTCCATATGTCAGCCGTGAATTTGTTTTTGCTGATGATTTTTGATTTGACAGTGACTCTGATGATTTTTGACCAAGTAGGGAATTGTGTTAGCTGACAATTCCATCCGCCAGCCATGATTCATTTTCACTGATGAATTTTTGAGTAGGCAGCGACTCAATTACCGTCGACGATTTCTAAACCAGTAGTGAATTGTGTTTGCTGACGATTCCAAGCGTTAATCGTGAATTCATTATTGTTGACGATTTCTGATATGGCTGCAACTCATTTTTCATTTACAATTTTTGAACCTGTAATGGATTCGCTCGGTGACGATTCCTTGCGTTAGCGGTGAATTCATTTTCGATGATGAATTTTGAGTTGACAGTGACTTAGTTCACGTGATGATTTCTGAACCAGCAACAAATTTTGTTTGCTGACGATTCCACGTGCCAATCGTGAATTTGTTACCAATGATGATTTATGATTCGACAACAACTTAGTTTGAACTAGTAGTGAATTGTGTTCGCTGATGATTCCGTGTGTTGCCTTAAATTCATTTTCACTAACGCATTTTGAGTCCACAGCGACTCAGTTTCTGTCGATGATTTCTAAACCAGCAGTGAATTATGTTTGCTGACAATTCTATGCGTCCGCCATGAATTCGTTACTGTTGACGATTTCTTAGTTGGCTGGGATTCAGTTTCCATTGACGATTACGAAACCTATAGTGGACTGTGTTCGGTGATGATTTCATGTGTCAGCCGTGAATTCATTTTCGCTGACGATTTCAGATTCGATAGTGATAATTTGTGAACCAGTAAGGAATTGTGTTAGCTGGCAATTCCATCTATTAGCCATGCATTCATTTTTGCTGATGAATTTTGAGTAGGCAGCGACTCAATTTTCATCGATAATATCTGAACCGGTAGTGAAATGTGTCTGCTAATGATTCCATGTGTCAGCCGTGAATTCATTGTCGCTGAAAATTTATGAGTCGGCTGCGACTCAATTTCCATTTATGATTTTTGAACTTGTAGTGGATTGTGCTCGCTGACGATTCCTTGCGTCAGCGGTGAATTCGTTTTCGATAAAGAATTTTGAGTCGACAACGACTCAATTTTCGTGATGATTTCTGAACCAATAACGAATTTTATTTGATGACGGTTCTATGCGCCAACCATGAATTTTTTTTCGCTGGTGATTTCTGATTCGACAACAACTTAGTTTTTGTTGATGATGTTTGAACATGCGTTTGCCATAAATTCGTTTTCACTGACGCATTTTGAGTCGACGGTGACTCAGTTTTCGTCGATGATTTCTGAACCACCAGTGAATTGTGTTTGCTAACGATTCCATGCGTAAACCGTGAATTCGTTATCGCTAATAATTTCTGATTCAACAGTGAATTGTGTTTGTTAATGATTCCATGTGTCAGCTGTGAATTCATTTTCATTGACCATTTCTTATTCGACAGTGACTCAGCAATGATTTTTGAACCATCAGGGAATTGTGTTAGCTTGCAATTCCATCCGTTAACCATGAATTCGTTTTCGCTAATGAATTTTGAGTCAGCATTGACTCAGTTTCCGTTGACAATTTCTAAACCAGGAGTGAATTGTGTTTACTAACGATTCTCTGCATCTGTTGTGAATTCATTATCGTTGACAATTTCTGAGTCGGCTGTGACTTAGTTTTTGTTTACAATTTCTGAACCTGTAGTTGATTGCGCTCACTAACGATTCCTTGCGTCAACGGTGAATTGGTTTTCGGTGATGAATTTTTGAGTCGACAGCGACTCAATTTGCATGACGATTTCTGAACCAGTAGCAAATTTTGTTTGCTTACGATTCCAAGTGCCAGCCGTGAATTTGTTATCAGTGATGATTTCTGATTCGACAACAACTTAGTTTTTGTTGATGATGTTTGAACTAGCAGTGAATTGTGTTCGCTGATGATTCCATGCGTCTGCCTTAAATTCGTTTTCACTGATGCGTTTTAAGTCGACAACGACTCATTTTCTGTTGACGATATCTACACTAGCAGTGAATTGTGTTTATTGATGATTCCAAGCATCACCCGTAATTTTATTTTCGCTTACGGATTTTGAGTCGACAACAACTCAGTTTTCATTGATGATTTCTAAATCAGCAGTGAATTGTGTCTGTTGACGATTCCTTGCATCAACCGTAAATTTATTTTTGCTGGCGATTTCAGAATTGATAGTGACTCTGTTTTCATTGATGATTTTTTATTCAACAGGGAATTGTGTTCGCTAATGATTTCATATGTCAGTTGTGAATTTATTTTTGCTAACAATTTTAGATTCGATAGTGATGATTTTTGAACCAGCAGGGAATTGTGTTAGCTAACAATTCCATCTGTCAGCCATGCATTCATTTTCGCTGATGAATTTTGAGTAAGCGGCGACTTAGTTTCCGTTGATGATTTCTGAACCAGCAGTGAATTCATTGTCGTTAACGGTTTCTAAGTTGGTTGCGACTCAGTTTTCGTTTATGATTTTTGAACTTGTAGTGGATTGTGCTCGCTGATGATTCCTTGCGTCAGCGGTGAATTCATTTTCGATGAAGAAAGTCGACAGCGACTCAGTTTCCATGATGATTTTTGAACCAACAGTGAATTTTGTTTGTTGACGATTCCATGCGCCAGCTGTGAATTTGTTTTCGCTGACAATTTCTGATTTGACACCAACTTAGTTTTTGTTGATGATGTTTGAATGAGTAGTTAATTGTGTTCGCTGATGATTCCATGCGTCTACCATAAATTTGTTTTCAATGACACATTTGGAGTCGACAACGACTCAGTTTTCGTTGATGATTTCTGCACCAGCACAGAATTGTGTTTGCTGATGATTCCATGTGTTAGCTGTGAATTTATTTTCGCTGATGATTTCTGATTCGACAACAACTTAGTTTTTGTTGATGATGTTTGAACTGACAGTTAATTGTGTTCGTTGATGATTCCATGTGTCTGCTGTAAATTCATTTTCACTGACACATTTTGAGTCTATAGCGACTCAGTTTCCATCAACGATTTCTGAACCAGCAGCGAATTGTGTTTGCTGACGATTCCATGTGTCAGCCGTGAATTCGTTGTCACTGATGATTTCTTAGTCGGCTGCAACTTAGTTTTTGTTGACGATTTCGAAACCTGTAGTGGATTGTGTTCGGTGATGATTTCATGCGTTAGCCGTGAATTCGTTTTCGCTACTTGTCTTATTAAATTAGTTGGGCTATTAAACTTTCTTTATTTTATGAGGAAACACTTGTTTGAGTTTCAGACTTGTTTATTTTAATTAGTTTGTGCTAGTTTTAACTTGAGTTGATTATTTTTTAAATTGGGTTTATATGTGACCCATTAGGGAAACTATGGTTTTTGGCTTGTGGTATAAATACTCTTGAGAATAGTTTTCAGCACACTTTTTTTTGCCTAATAATATTCTGATTTTTGCTGACCTTTGGTTGTCAATCTAGGTTCTTGATTGAACTTTCAACTTTTTAAAAAATTGACCAATCTTTGTTGTGAATTTATACTCTTTTTGCTCGTCTCCAGGTGTAAGCGTTGTGATTAGATTGGTTTATTGTCTTATTGCCTTGGAGCAGGTCTTCCATTGTGATAAGCTCATCCTATTTTTAGCAAACTTGGATTAGATAGATCTTGAGTTTGCTAATTCCATTAAATTCTGCTAGGGTTCGGATCATTTACTCTTACTAAAACAATTCAGAAGCAATTTGCCTTTAATTTGTCCAAAAAGGATAAATCATTTAAAACAAAAGTTTGATAACTAAAATGATAAAAAAAAAATACAAGGCGAGTCCACAATGAAATCATATAGTGTGTTTTTACCACAACATTTAAAATTTCTTATAATTGATAAAGTGTCATTATCAGTGGATGGCAAATTTGGTTAACATAGATATACTTATCCACCCAAGATATAACCAAGCGAGCCCAAAGAACTGCAAACATATTGTATGATGTACGATATACCCAGCTAGGTTTGTCCATATTAGTGATGACAAATGAAGTTGCTTGCACATTTGTCCATTGTAAATATCAAGGGCATCAATAACATGATTTAAAGGTGAAGTCTTTGTAATCCTGGCAAGTTTGCGAAACAACATTTTGACCATGTGAAATTTTCAAAGTCTTCATTTCTTTTTTACACATATTAACATATTAGATCGACCTGTGTTAACTTATTAAATTACGCTCCGAGTCATGAGATAATAATAACCTCATATAAAGTAAATCAAAACAAATTCTGAAGCCCAATTTCCAATATTAAATGATGAATTTTAAAAAAATGCAATAAAAAACCAAGATAAATGACTTGAGTTATCCTGTCAAACTCACGACCTAGGTCATAAGATCAGGATAACCCCATAGAAAGTAAATCAAAACAAACTGTGAAGTCTAATTCATAATTAACCAAATATTTAAAAGTGAAATGAAAAAAAAATTGACTAAAAAAAGACACAAAACAATGACTTGAGTCAACTTGGGTTAACCTGTCAACCCATTACTCGAGTCATAAGACTAGGATAACCTCATAGAAAGAAAACCCAAACACAACTCGAGTTAACCTTGATTAACCTACCAAACTCATGACCCAAGTTATGAGACTGAGATAATCTAATAGAAAGAAAACCCAAACAAATTATTAAGTCCAATTCCTAATAAACTCATTGCTAAATGACAAAAATGAAAAAGAAAAATCAATCTAAAAAAAAGACAATAAAATGACCCAAGTCTACCCAAGTTAACCATCAAAACCTTTAAATTGGGTCATAAGACTAGGATAACCTTATAGAAAGCAAACCAAGATAAATAATGAAACTTAATTATTAATCAACCCAATATTAAAAGATAAAATTGAAAAAAACTAATTAAAACAAAAGAAAAAAACTCAAGTCAATCGAGTTAACTCATCAAACTTGCAACATGAGTTATAAGACTAGGATAACCACAAAGAAAGTAAAATGCAACAAATCATGAAGCTCAATTTCCAATAAATCAAATATTGAAGGGTGAAACTTAGAAAAGTAACATAAATTCTTTTAAAAAAATCAAAGGTAAAAAAATAATATTATTGAAATGAATAGTATTTTGTAAAGTGGTGTATAATAAAAATACCACCTCTTTTAGTTTTTTGTTAATTATGCATCGCGTCACGACCTCTCGAGGTTCTGTAGCTATTTGCATTTTGGTACTATTTAGACATAGTTGTTAGATTTCGTCTAACTACAACTCAAAATTCAATCTAGATCGGGTTTTCTGTTGAACAAAAAACAATGTATTGACCTAATGAAATTGGATTTACTCGGCCATGTTTTTAATGACCCAATTGATCCGGTCAAACTTAGTTCAAAATTGATCTGGTCAACATCAAGGAATTGTTTTTAAAAAGAGCATAATAATGTTGTTTTACTAAAATGTTTGACTAGGGTTGACCTAGTGATCTATAGGTTGACCCGATAACCTAATAACCTAGATTTTTTTTTGAGTCAGTTCTTGAACCGGTGACAACTATCTAATTGTATCCATAATTACTAGAGAATTCCTTGCTTTATTTTTACTAATTATTATTATTTATTTATTTTAACTTGTTTGTAGATTGTATTGAGATACTCTAAACGGGCATAAATCAATTCCCAAATTAATGTCTTTCTTTAAAGAAAAGGGATGTAGATAATGTTACATTTCCCCACATGCATATTTATCTTTAGAAGAATGCTTATTTGATTTCTCATGCTACGCTACATGGTGGAGCAATTTTCTTAATGCAAAAAAAGGTGGGCATTGTAAACAAGAAAGATTTTAACTGTAAATTGAAAAGTTTATATATGATTTTAATAAATAAATCAAGAATTATATGTGTTCTAAAAATAATAAATTTATTAATTCTAATAATATATTGAATTGTGGAGTTGAGATAAAAATATATATTAAGATATTTGATCTCATGTTTAAGAAAGCTTTTCAATTATTTTTTTGTTTGAACATAAATAATTTAAACTCCATTGGAAAAAAATCTACTATAATTCTTTTTTTTTTTATTAATGTAATCTTTTCAACAAAAAAAACTTCTTTCATGGGTTCTTGATTCGATAAAAAAAATAGAATAAATATAGATATTTTTTCTCATTCAATATTCTCAACATATCATGCTAACACATAATTATCTATAAAGCAATTGAAAATATCATTATAAATTCTTTTAATCTTCTTCAAAACAATGATATTGTTTTTTTTATTAGGATGACATTTTTCTAATAAAAGGGAGAAATAATCAAAATAAAGTTTTGTTAAGAATTTAAGCTATTTAGAAACCATATATTTCTCAAATTTAAATGCAATTTCCTTATTAATATATATTTTTTATTTTTTTTAATAAAAGCATGTTTTTAACTAAAATCATTGTTAAAAAAAAACCTATTCCATAATTGTCAAAGCAAGTTAAAAAAATAATATATATCAAAATAATATGTTCATAATAAATATGATAAAATCTTGTCACGAATCTATTTAAAAAATTTAAAAGTAAAAAATTGATTTTAAATGAACATTCATGAACAATTTATTATTACTATTTTTTCTTTACATGTTAGGTACATAATAATAAAAAAATAATTGTTTATATTCTAATAAAAACCTATAATATTATTTAAGAATCATGTCAAAAATAGAAAAGTAGGTGAATTATCATGCTAAATAATTTAATTTAAAAAAAATAAAAAAAGGATCAAGCCTAATGCCTGGTCCAAGCAAAAAACGTTCATATGTATTTGGGTATGTAGGTCAGCCCCACATGTCTAACCTTAGTTATTTTATTTATTTTTAAAAGGTTTTTTCCTTTAAATAAGTGCAAAAGATGTGTTGTCTACTAGCATAAGACTAGATAATCAGGCTGGGTGTTTTTTGATTCATTAGCAATTTTATTTTCAACATATTTTAACCTAAAAACATCTAAGAAACCTCAATAAACTAATCTCTCAACTAAAAAGCACTTAAATTTATTCGAAAACATAAAGTCAAACAAAAACAAATTCTCCCTTGAGCCCGATCTAGTTTTTTCAAGCAAGAATAAGGCAAAAAAAAAAAACATCATCATCGAACTCTTCTCTTTGAATGAAACCCTTTAACACTAAACTTGACTATTTTGGTTGTCGAAATCATGGCAACCAACATCTTTTTTTTTTAATGTTTTTTAATGACTTTCTCTCTCCTCTCTCAACTTAGGGATTAAACAATAAACAAAATAGATTTTTGGATCAAAATAATTATTTTGAATTTGAAATTAACCAAATATTTTCTCTGTGTTTTATAATTCAATCATCTGTCTTTTAATTTGGTATTTTTATCATAATTACAAATCTAATTTCATTTAATTAGGTTATAAAAGGATTTAATTGAAATAGAAAAAAAGTTTGAAAAAATATATAAAAAACTTTAAGTGATTTAATGGTCTTGTAATGAAGCACCATAAGATTTCCTCTTTCTTTCTGTTAGTATATTATATAATTTTCCACCGAATTTGTACATTAATTCAAATTTCGAAAACTTATCATATCTAACTACGATATCTTTTCCAAAAAACTCCGACCCCAGATCCTTATTCTTACCACCTAACCAATCTCGGGAGCAACAAATTGAAGCTAGCTGCCGTGTATCATAATTTTACAACCACCCTTGCTGGTAGTATCAAGCGAAGGGTGATTCCGCGGGTGGACGAGCATCCCCAAATCTAATTTTTAATCCCATACAGAATTACTTCCTTTTGCCAAGTGAAGTTAAACAATTTCTAGCATGTGGGCTTCCTTCCAAGATCAGATGTAAATATATAGTACGCATGCAGCTATTATTTATGCATAAAGTGGTAGACTTTGTTCTGCAAAATGATAAAATCGTAAAGTATTTTGGCATGATAATAAATTGCAATCATGTCCATCTGCCGTACTAATAAATTGCAAAAATAAATAAATAAACAAAAACAAAATATGTATCAATCTCCTACCTCAACTATAAAACCAGTAAAGGTGCGGTTCATAAATAAGATGCGTTTGCTAGAAAAAATCATAAATAAGATACGATATGGCGCAATTGATTTGAGCTTTTGAAGCTTTGATATATTTTGTTTTCTTCCTCTATGGCATTTTTTCAATGCTGATTTACATGCCTTATGATTAGTACTTAAAAGTGCATTTTTATCAAGGTTTTATATCATCATTTTGCACTTGAAGTATCAATAACTCCTTAACTAGAGCATGTTTTATAATAATA
>Ga0325414_1003782_pt1 | contig 15794 bp, 4 predicted proteins | sample PopdelMetagenome_8_FD_206183 | JGI IMG/M metagenome (GOLD analysis project Ga0325414, IMG submission 206183) | Populus deltoides microbial communities from Bellville, Georgia, United States - Leaf-PdKOR-R3 | ecosystem: Host-associated > Plants > Phyllosphere > Phylloplane/Leaf | place: USA...
AAATAAATAACTAATTTAATTTGATTAGTAATGTAAATTATTAAATTAAATAAAGAAAGAAAAATATTAGATATTTGATGATTGATTAAAATAGATTTAATTCAAGCATGTTTGGTATAAATTTTATGTTAATTTTTTTAAAAAAAGATACCGCGTAATTTGTTATAATTAAACTATAACTAAAAGGGTTTATTTTTTTACTGTGGACTGCATACTGCAGTCCACAGTAAAAGATGAGCCCCTTTTTTTTCTTTTTTCTTTTTTTTTTTATATTTTTAGAGTTTTTTTTAATAATTTTTTTTGTTAGTGTTTAATTTTTTTATTCAATTATCCGACTTTTATGACACGGATTCCAAGTTTAATAGGTTAACATGGTTTGACGAGTTAACACATAAATTTATTTTTTGCTTTTTTTTCTTTTTAATTAATTTTTTTTGTTTATTTTAGTTTGTTAATGTTAAATTTCTTTCCATTTAGTAAAAGATGAGCTGTTTTTTTTTACACTTTTAGAGTTTTTTTTTTGCTTTTTTTTCTTTTAAATTTTTTTTTTGTTAATGTTAAATTTTTTTTATTCAGTTATCAGACTTTCATGACATGGATCCCGGGTTTAACAAGTTAACATGGTTTGACGAGTTAACCCATAATTTTTTTTTGCTTTTTTTTCTTTTTAATTAAATTTTTTCGTTTACTTTAGTTTGTTAATGTTAAATTTTTTTTTATTTTGTTATTAGACTTTCATGACACTTATTTCAGGTTTCACGGGTTAACCAGGTTTCACGGACTGTCAATTTTTTTTTGTTTTTTTATTTTAATAATTTTTTTTTATTTAATTTAGTTTGTTAATGTTAATTTTTTTATTTAGTAATCAAACTTTCATGACACGGATCCCAGATTTAACGGGTTAACCTGGTTTGGCGAGTTAACCTGAATTTTTTTTCTTTTTAATTAATTTTTTTCGTTTAGTTTAGTTTGTTAATTGAGAATAAACTAAAACTGCTCAGTGTTTCACTGTGCAAGCCTACAGTGAAACGCAGAGTTGTCTTCTTTTTTTTTTTGTTTTTTCTCTTTTTTTTTCATTTTCTAGCCTTTATGGGTTTTTTTTTGTTTTTTTCTTTGTGTGTTTCTCTTTTAATGAATTTTTTTTTTAATTTTTTTGTTAATGTTAATTTTTTTATTTAGTTATCAGATTTTCATGACACAGATCTCGGGTTTGACGAGTTAACCTGAATTTTTTTTTTGCTTTTTTTCTTTTTAATTAATTGTAACATATACTAAAAGGGATGAGTGTTTTATTGTGGACTGCACAGTGCAGTCCACAGTAAAACACTGATGCTTTAGATTTTTTTTTAATTTGTCTCATTTTTTTAGCTTTTTTTATGCCTTTCGGGATTATTTTTTTGCTTATTTCTTTGTTTTTTTCTTTTAACAAATTTTTTTGTTTAATTTAATTTAGTTTATTAATATTAAATTTTTTATTTAATTATCAGACTTTCATGACACGTTTTTCGGATTTAACGGGTTAACCTAGTTTGACAAGTTAACCAAGAATTTTTTTTTTTTCTTTTTAATTAATTTTTTTCATTTAATTTAGTTTGTTAATACTAATTTTTTTTCTATTTAGTTATCAAACTTTCATGACACATATCCCGAGTTTCACGGGTTAACCTGGTTTTACGGGTGAACCCAGTTAATTATGGGTTGACCGTCAATTTTTTTTGTTTTTTTTATTTTCATAAATTGTTTTTGTTTAATTTAGTTTGTTAATGTTAATTTTTTTATTTAGTTATCAGACTTTCATGACACAGATCTTGGGTTTAACGGGTTAACATGGTTTGACGAGTTAACCCGGATTTTTTTTCGTTTTAATTAAATTTTTTTTGTTTGGTTCAGTTTCTTAATTTTCACTTTTTTTTATTTAGTTACCAGACATTCATGACACGAATCCCAGGTTTAACGGGTTAACCTAATTTGACGAGTTAACCTGTAATTTTTTTTTGCTTTTTTTTCTTTTTAATTTATTTCGTTTAGTTTAGTTTGTTAATGTTAAATTTATTTCTATTTAGTTTTTTTGTCTTCTTAGAGGTTTTTTTTCTTTTTAATTAATTTTATTTAATTAATTTAGTTTATTAATATTAAATTTTTTTCTAAGTAGTTCTCGACTGATGCCTTTAGTTTTTATTTTTGTTTTTTTGTTGTTTTTATGCCTTTGACTGTGGACTGCACAGTGCAGTCCATAGTGAAAAGGCTTATGCCTTTTTTTTTCTTTTTAATTAATTTTTTTGTTTAATTTAAATTGTTAATGTTAAATTTTTTTCTATTTAGTTATCAAACTTTCATGACACGGATTCCAGATTTGACAGGCTAACCTGGTTTGAAAACTTAGCCCAGTTAATTCTGGGTTAAGCCATTAATTTGTTTTTTCCTTTTTAATTATCAAACTTTCACGATGCGAATTCAAGGTATGACGGGTTAACCTGATTTGAAGGGTTAACACAGTTAATTCATATTTTTTTTCTTTTTCTTCATTAGTTTTTTTCTTGTTGTTGGTTTTTTTCTTTATTTTTTTCTTTTTAACTAATATATTTAATTATTACACTTTTATGACACGACCTTGCAGTCAGACACACGTCCAATGCTATTGGGTCTGGTATTGCATTCCAGACACTTTTATGCTAAGGGTTAACCTAAGTTTAATTTTATTATTAATATTATAAATATTACTTTTTGGGTCAAGCGTTGCAACCAAACCTAAGACTTTTGGGTATAACTTTGCAAAAAAACCTAACATTTTTAGATCTTGATTTTTTAAAAAAAAATGCGAAAAAATAATTGACCCGCGGCATCGCGTGGGGCATGTAACTAGTAGCCTTGAAAATAACTCACTAGGATGATCCCTAGGATAACAACCATAGGTCAAATCACATCAATAGAAAATGTTAGGGGCAAATCACATCAATAGAAAATGTTAGGGGCATTGTGAGGTGTTCAGTATGGAGATTTTTAAATGAATTCCTGTAAAGTAGGTTGTAATAAATGATACAGTAGTAATAGTTTTTTAAATTTTTTTTATTTGAATATATATTAAAATTATATTTTTTATATTTATTTTTAATATTTACATATTAAAATAACTTCAATATATAAAAAAATATTCAATTTTTCATCGAACAGTATTTGAGCCGTGCTCCTGATGCAACCATATTATTCGATAGTTTCACCCATATTTAACTAGTGTTTTGCCTATCTTTTATATATAAAATGCCTTGAGATTCTTTATTTTATGTTTTGAAGGTACTTTTGGATGAAATATGCAAAAAGGAGTAAATTGGAGATAATTGGCAGATTTGACCTTCATTCGATGTTTTGTGCAGAGCGTGAGGTCTAAAAGTTGAAATGAAGTGATTCCAGTGGCATTAAAAAGCTATTATCCATACCTTTCTGGACATCTAGGGCAAGAAAATAAAATAAGGAAAAGCATGGAAATCGCAGCTTTTAAAGTCAAATCTCGCAATCTTCCAGTATTGACCTTCAGCTATTCCGACTTGAATATCTGGAGCTACAGAAGTTCAATTGATGCAAACTCAATTGTTTTGGATGCCTGACTCAACAGTCTATAAAATTTCCAAATTTCAGCCAAAAACGATGTCATATAAGGTAGATATGATTTTTCAAAGATGACAATTGAATTCTGCCAGCAAACAGGTTTTGTAAAGAAACGAGTCCAAATTACATTTCGAAGCATCTAAACCGATATCCAAGTTTTTATTTCAGAAATTTAGCTCCTATAAGTCAAAGTTTGAAGATTTCATGCAAGGCTATTTCTTCTTTTTTAGGAAAATAGTTATTGAAATACTTAAATGTAAACAGTATACTTAAGGGAGGACTATTTTGTAAAATAGAGACTAGGGTTTCCTAGGATGTAAAAAGAATGAGAGAAGAGAAGGGGGGAGCCAGTCAATAGGAGAAAAATGCTCCCCTCCTCTAAGAAACACGAAATTATGCTCTCTTCAATCTTTAGAAGTAATTGTTCACTAGTTATGCAAGGCTAAGCTCTTTTCTTGGTTGCAAGGACACAAAAACCTTCGGATTTCAAGAACCGTGAGATTTATTCTTCCTTTTATTTTCAGTTTATGTTATGAATGAGTATGATTGTTTTTCTATGCATATTTCCTATTATTGTTGTTGATGATTGCTAGAGCGGACTCTAAGTTATTGTTGTGAACAATCTATTGCTAAGTTTAATATCAAAACCGAAGTTGTGATATATAAACTTGTGAAGCAACTAAGCTTGATAATTGTGGTGGAACTACGTTATTAAACTTAGAGAGAACATTTGAACAAAGTAACATAAGCTGCGGACAGCTTGTATGTTAATCTTGATGAAATTATCTAGTTCTTAAAGCTGTCATTAAATTGAATCATTAGTGCGGACACTTTGATTGTTTATTGGTTAGGATTAGTTATACGGCGGACCCGTTAATTAATCAACATTAAGAAAAGATAAAATTTCAGAACATAAACTGCAATTTTCGTTTCAAGGATCGGTTCTAATTTCCATTGGTGGATGTGTGCTTGCGACCAAGGTTTGTTTTCTTGATTAATTTCGGTTTCAATTGATTTTGTTTGCTAGTTTAATCTCTTCCATAGTTTAAATCATCACAGATCAAAACCCCCCAGTTGCATAACGTATAGCATAAAAATCTGAACTAAATCTTCCTCGTGGGATCGATCCCTTGCTTACTATATACTATCTTGTGTGTTGTGTTTTAAGCTAGGGTAATTAATTTGTGCGACCGCGACATCGCAACAGCTCCCAAACTCTATCATAAAAGTTTGGTTGGGTTTTATTTCTCATGGTCTGGTTTGGTATTTCAAAAAAATTTTGGTTTAATGGTAAATGTATATTTGAGCTAACTTGATCTAGGGTAATTAATTTATGTGACCGCGACATCGCAACAACTCCCAAACTCTATTATAAAAGTTTGGTTGAGTTTTATTTCTCATGATCTGGTTTGGTATTTCAAAACTTTTTGGTTTAATGGTAAATGTATATTTGAGCTAACTTGATCGTTAATTAAAACCAGGTTCCTCCTCGAATAATCCGCAAAACAAGCCTCCGATATGTTTGGAATTGTAATAGCGAAGTGGTTTAAAATATTATTTTAAAAAATATATATTAAAATAAATTATTTTTATTTTTTAAAATTATTTTTGACATCAACACATCAAAACAATTTGAAAATATATATAAAAAATTATTTTAAACAAAAAAATCAAAATTTTTGAGAATGCAATGCAACCACGTTTCCAAATACACTCTTAATTTATATATATTTAAATAAATTTAATAAATTTTTATAGGTGTTATTCCTCAAACTTAAGAAGGAAGCACGTATGTTAGTTACGAGTTGTGAACAAAAAAATACACATAGATATTTACAATCAGTTGCAAAAATATTGATTATTATCAATTTTATTTTTCACCATTTGCATTTATAAATTATACCCTTAACATTATCTAAGGTATTTTATTTTACCATTCCATCCACTTTTCATCAATGTTGATTAACAAAATCTATTGAATATCAACCCAGGAGCTCTCGAGCGACTATGATACCATCAAAATCATTGCATAGCACTCTCTTTGTTGAACTCGTTCCCCTCTACTTTCTTTGCATCTTTATAGATCAACTTGCATAGAGAATCAACTCGCTTGAGCAAGTCGGAACCTCACTAACCTTATAGGCCAGTTACTTTAACCACTAGGATCCCCTCCAGCTTTCCCACTCACCATAACTGAAACCTTTTTTTTCCGATTGGAATACGAATAAGATCAAAACATCACCAAAAAGAATTAATAACTTTTAGTAATTAGAGGTAATACTCACTTTGAATGCCGAGTTGAGCCAAATCTGTATATATGGAAGAGAGTAATTTTATATCATTCCCCGGCTCAACTATCTCTAAAGACTTTTCTGGGTTCTCTCCTCTATGGAAAAAGGGGACGATACGTGGTATCTTTCAGTCCCCATCTCCTCTAAACTTCCCCCGGTCTTCGGCCCGAGCTGTATGAGGTAGAAACTCGTCTCACGTACAGTTCGGAGGCCAGCAGCGCCCCTTGCTGGATGGAATATCGAGAAGCACATGGTTTTTGAAGCACGCATGTTAGTTACGAGCTGTAAACAAAAAAAATACACATATAAATATTTACGCTCAGTTGCAAAAATATTGATTATTATCAATTTTATTTTTCACCATTTGCATCTATAAATTATACCCTTAACATTATCTAAGGTATTTTATTTTACCATTCCATCCATTTTTCATCAATGTTGATTAACAAAATCTATTGAATATCAACCTAGGAGCTCTCGAACTAGAGATTTACTAAGTTTATTGTTTAAAAATAAAAAAAAAACATTATCATAAAAAAAATTTTAACCAAGAATTTTGAATTCCATAAACTCCAAGTTAAAAAAAATGGATTTCTTGGATTTTTTTAATTCTCTTTGTTTATTCCACTCTTAATCTCATAGATATTTTAGTTTATATTTCTCATAGATATTATAGTCCTTGTAGGTGTTTTTATCTCAATCTCATATATATTTTAGTTAATTTTTTTTATTCAGCCTTTATAGTGTTCAAATTGTAGGCTAATTTAGTTTGTTTTGTCGAGAGAGAATGAGATTGAAAGACAAGGGATTAAAGTAAAAAAACACGAAGAAAATAGGTGGCTTTTTTAAATTTCAGGTGAAATGTTTATTATAGTCTTTGTACTTTCCAGATTATAAATATTATATCCCTTCAATTTTTAAAATTTTAGAAAAAATCAATTTTAGTCTAAAACTTTATTTTTTTTATTTTTAATTCTCTAGTTTAAAAGAAGAGAGAGAGAAAGAGAATTGTTAGATTCCAATAGTAAAAAGAAAAAATCGGTGTTAACACTGATTTTAGCCATCAAAATTGTCAGCATTGGTGTTAACAGATTTCATATGGTGAGAGATTATATTTAGATGTTTTTTTACCTTAAAATTACCTAAAAACCATATCTAAACTCATAAAAATTTTGGATTTTGAGTTGGTTTCGGGTTTTTGTTTGATTTTTTAGGTTGTTTAAGGTTATTGAAGGGTTTATCAAGGTATTTAGGGTATTCTTGGGCCAAATATGGGTTGGAAAATGAGTTTCTATCCTAAAAAATAACGAACCTTAATTTTCTGACTACAATGATAACCGAAATCTAGGGAAAAGTAACAACTTGTCATCTAGTTTTTTTAAAAAAAATTATTTTCAAATTTTGCTTAGCTATACCTAGCTTCTTTTTTCTCTTCTAATTTTTTAAAATTTATGCTTTTTTAAATATGTATTTTTTTTCCAAATAATTTTTCCCCTTTCTCTTTGATTTTTTTAGCCTTTTTCAAATAGCAATTGTTTTTAATTATTTTGTATATATTTATTTTTTGAAAATATTATTATAATCTATTTATGATTTTCTTTATGTTTTATATAAATGAACTTTATTTTAAAAAATAAAAAAATATTTTTTTTCTTTTCTTTTATTTAATTAATTACATGTATGTTTGTTTATACTATCTTTTGACTAACTAGAAAAATAATTTTAATAAACAGAGTTATTGAATACGACTATTTAAATTACTCATGTTGCAAAATAAAATATCTTGATTTATATATTTCCTTTAATTTTTCCAGTTATGTCTTTAGTTATTGTTAATTATTTTTTTCATTAATTGACACATATGATTCTTAATTTTTTTAATTAGATGTGTGTATAAGTTTTTCAATTTACATTTTAGATTTTTTATATAAAAAAAACATGTTGGTAAAACCTATTTATTAGATTTTTTTGTTTGAAAAAAAATTCAACTCGTAATATAACATGGATCAATAACCAGTAAATAAACTAATTAGCGATTAGTTAAATCCTCGGTATTGGAAAAAAAATTGCTATACTCTAAAGGTTGTTATCTTTGTAATGTAAGATAAAAAGAAAAAACTTCACTCCTGAATTCTATTACATTCAACTACTATTTCTATGTTTTAAGAATCTCCAAAAATAAATTTAATTTTTTTTTTGAAGTTTTAAAGATCTCGTTACATATATCAAGGTTATTTAGGGTTTATATAAAAATTATATGAAGATCAAATGTTTTTTTGGCTTTAAATGATTGATTCAAAACCAGGTTGTCGTAAATTACAAATCGTTCAAGTGTTCAACCTTTAACTGCAATCCACGCAAACCACTAATGAGAAATCTCCTAAACCTTTTTAGGAGAGAGGAATTGCTATAACTTTGAGTGCTGACTTTTTTGTTTCATGTTTTAGGTATTTTTTTTTACTATACTCTACTTTCAGAAAATAAAAGGTATAAATTTTTATTTATAAGAAAAACCTAAAAACCTTATAAATAGAAAAATATTAATTTTCCCTTTAAATAATATCACATATATTATTTTAGGCTAATTTTAGAAATTTATTCAATCAAGTTCTTACTTGATTATTTCTAGGTCTAGAATTGTAACTCCATGTATTAATTACATTCTAGTTCTGAAATTCTAAAATTTATTTACAATTAAGTCACACTTGATTAATCATTTCATTTTAATTTTTGACCAATGATTATTATATGTGTGACCCATTAGGTTCTCTAATAAGTTAGCCCAAATATAAATCACAATTCTAAATAAAATATGATTAAATGAATTATATAGATTAATTTATTATTAATTCAACAATTGATTGATTTATATTTGAAGATCAAGTACAATGTCTAGCAACCTGTCATGATCCCTCGAATATTAGAAAAGTCATAAATTGTTTGACTTAACCTTTTAGTGACAAGTTTCTCAGTATAATTATTATCTTTTCACCAATAATGTTTCGATTTAGACATTATAGCATGAAGTGTGTTTACTCTATCAAATCATATTTGTTCTCAACACCATGATCATTAATTATTTAAATAAAATTTGAAACTCTTTCCAAATCTCATTTCACCATGCACAAGAATTTACAATCGATACTATTTGAGAAAAGATGGAACATTTTATCTAATTCACCTAGGATGATGAATCATCTCTTTATTACTTAAATACCTTCATATAATTCATGTTATGCCCAATATTTGTCTATTTGTTGCCCTTAATCTGAACAACGAGTAGCAAAATCAAAACATAACACTCCTTATATAAGATAACTTGGTGATCTTAAATATAAGGATCACTTACACAACCATCATGTGACTTCTCTATAGACACAAATGATCTCTCCATATGAAATTCTCATGAGAGTCAGTTTAGTGTATATAACATTCGACAAACACCTACATATTAGTTCTAGATATCCCTCATACCTCGGCTTATGATAATAACTGTTTCATTTCATAAAAGAAATAACATAATGTATATTAATTTCAACAATTCTAGTTAATATCCAATCTTAATAAAGCGTGGATCAAAAACATTTAAGAACAATGATAGATTATCTTAAATATGATGAAACAATCAAATCAAAAGAAAATTTTTAAAAGAACAAATAAGAACTTATCATTTGTCAAGGAGTCATGATATAAATTTCTTATACTCTTAATTATTTGTATATATGCTTATTGAAAAGAGATATATAATATTTGACTCCATGTTGCCTTATGATTATCTCTAAAATGTTTTTTTAATGATGACACATACTTGATATATATTTTGTAGCATTATATTTATATCATCATTGCATACAATATGAGGAGAAATACATATGTTGTCATGATTGAAAGTATTCATGTGCAAGTTGATATGATTAATGAGTTGCAATTAAGTGTTTTAACAATAATCTTGAAGAGTTGTACTTTTAACTTGTTTTATACTTAAAAGTTAAGGTGTTTTAAACTTAAAATTTAATTTGATTTATCCTATATGCTTAAAGCTTATGATCATGCTTGGATCTTTATGTTTCTATATGGTGAGATAATCATTTATTTATTTATTTGAATGCCTATATAAAACATGTATTAATAATTAAGTTAAATAATGATTAAATAAACAGTCAAGACATGCGCAAGAGCTAAGATAAGTAACTCTACTTAATTAATATGACACACATATATATTTGCATTTGCATATTGTACAAGCTTTGTGATGATTTAGATAAGCTTCAAGAGATTGGAATCATTTAGGGAAATCATCAAAGAAGCAGGGCATGAATATATAAAGTGATGCCATAACATTTTCCGATTTCAAACAAGAATCTTTAGATAATAATAACTTTCAACTTTAAAGATCAAGATCTTGTAAAGAGGGTTTTGCCAAATAACTTTTAATTGATTTAGGAATCATTTTTCATATATATAAAACCTAGACAAACCCAAAAGAACACAAAAAAATTAAGAAAATACCAAAGTACACAAAACAAAAGAATTTTCCTAATACCTAAATTAGTCAGCCAATTTAGGAAATAGGTAACCGTTTTGAGAAACGATCTAATTAGTTTGTAAAATGGTCTAACTATTTTTCTAAAAATTCCAAAATTTATCCAGCAATTTTAAAATGATATAATCGGTTCCAATAAGGGTATATCCGATTCTCCAACGGACATAAATATTTTGAAAGTTATGACCAACGACTAGTTTGATTTTTAGCCCTATAAATACTCTTCGACAAAATGAAGTAGAACATCTAAGGCAAAGTTTTGATCATACTCTCACTTTTAACAACCTCATATAATCGTAGTTTTACTCTTGATTTTTCATAAAACAAGGTTGAATTGTTATTGGCAAAATTCTTTCTAGTGCTTTGTTTGTATTCCATTCAGCTTTATTAAGAGAGTAATATTTTGGAAAGTGTAAATGGCGCCAAAGCACTTGAGAAAGTCTTCTAAAGGCTATTAAAGTTTGTTGAAGATTATGAAGTAATTAAGGCAGATTTGAAGCTGATTTGTTGGGAGTAAAAACAGAAAGTTAGATATCCTTTCCTATAAATCAGAACCTAGCAATAATACCTATTTATGTGTAGTTAATAGTTGTCCTAATATAGATATGTAAATGTTGTATATATTCAACAATTCATTATGAAATAAAGTGAGAAGTCAGAATTTAACAACTCTCCATATGGTATCAGAGCCTAAACCGAGCCTATATTTTTTTTTAGCCTATCTCTCTCTATATCAGAGTCTAAATCTGGGATTCCTCCTCTCTCATTCCCATCTGTCCTGACAATTCTAGTCACTTGCTCTAACATACCTGTCCAGATCTGAAAAAACATGTCTGAAAACACTACAAAAAAAACCTAAATATCAGGGGAATTCTAGAGTTTACAGTCATCCTATAGATTGAATGGAAGAAACTATCTAAAGTGGTCACAGATAGTAAAAACCTTTCTTAAAGGAAAGGGAAAGATTAATCATTTGATGGACAATCCTCCTAGTCCAAAAGACCCAAAGTTTACACTCTGGGATGAAGAAGACTCCATGATTATGTCATGGCTATGGAACTCTATTATACCAGAAGTTTGTGGGCCTTATATGTTTCTGGTTACAGCAAAAGACATATGGGATGCAGTGAGACAGACCTACTCTAAAGTGAAGGATGTTGCGTTAATCTATGAGATTAAGATGAAGCTTTCAATGACCAAACAAGGTAATATGATGGTTATTGAATATTACAATACTATGAAAAGTTTCTAGTTGGAATTGGACTATTATCAGGATTTTAAGATGCAGTGTAGTGATGATGCTGTGATTTTAAAGAATTATGTAAAAAGAGAAAGGATCTTTGAATTTCTTGCAGGACTCAACATAGAATTTGATCAAATGCTAGTCTAAATACTTGGAAAGGAATCCCTGCCCTCACTCAATGAGGTATTTTCAGTAATAAAGGTTGAAGAAGGAAGGAGAACTGTGATGCTTGAGGTCCCAAATACTGAAGGTTCTGCTATGATGATAACTAATAGTAGAAACCTAAGTGATGCTAGTAGAAACCAAAATGATGCCATGAATGGTGCAGAAGTGGTGAAGAATGAAGGGAGAAAATTCTTTAATGATGATCAGTTTTGTAACTATTGCAAGAAAACAGGTCATACAAAGAAGATCTGCTGGAAACTCCATGGAAAACCACCAAGGACGGGGCGTAATGGAGGATACAAATGGAATCATTCAAGAGGACATGCACACTTAACAAATTCAGAAGAGGCAGCACATGAATCCAGCACCCTAGAGGTGAGAGGATTCAACAAAGAGGAGATTGAACGCCTAAGAACCTTACTCAACACAATGGAAAAACCATTTGGATCATGCTCTCTTGCTCAAAATGGTAAAATTCCAATTTCTCATGTATTTAGTGCCTCAAACAAAAACCATTCTAGCATCTGGGTCATTAACTCAGGTGCAACAGACCATATGACTTATTCTACAGGTGCCTTCACATCATATCAACCCTGTCCTAGCAGTAAGAAAATCACAGTGGCTGATGGATCTCTAACCACAGTTGCAGGCCAGGGAACAATCCCTTAATCCTGTATTTACTCTTAAAAGAGTATTACATGTTCCTAATCTTACTGCAAATCTGTTGTCTATCCAAAAACTAATTAAAGACATAAATTGTAGTGTAACTTTCTTCCTTGATCACTGCATATTTCAGGACCTAGCTGCGGGGAGGATGATTGGGCAAGCTAGAGTCAAAAGGATGGGTTGTACATGCTTGGAGTGCAAGGCAGCAATAGTAACTCCCCTTCTCTATCATTCATTTCAGTTAATTCTAATAAAACTGATGTTTGGAATCATCATCGTCGTTTAGGACATCTATCATTTAAGACTCTTAGGAACATGTTTCCATCTTTATTTAAAAATCTTGATGTTGAACAATTTCATTGTGAAATCTGTGAATTTGCAAAGCACCATAGAGTGCCTTTTCCTATAAGTGATTCAAGATCTGTGTCTCCATTTACTATAATTCACTCGGATATATGGGGTCCATATAACATTCCTAATATTTCAGGAGCAAAAGGTTTTGTAACATTTATTGATGATTGCACCCGAATGACTTGGGTTTACCTTCTTAAAAGAAAATCTGATGTGAGTCATATCCTTCCAAACTTTACAAATATGATAAGGAATCAATTTGGGGTTAGCATTAAAGGTTTTAGAACTGATAATGCTAGGGACTATTTTAATCAGATTTTATCACCATACTTTGAAAAAGAATGGATTATTCATCAATCATTTTGTGTTAATACTCCCCAACAAAATGGGTTGGCAGAAAGAAAAAATAGACATCTCCTTGAGACTACTCGAGCTCTACTTTTCCAGCATTAAGTTCCAAAAAATTATTAGGGAGAAGCAGTTTTAACCTCTACGTATTTGATAAATCGAATACCTTCAAGAGTTATTGGTTTCAAAAGTCCTTCAAACTATTTGTCAGAATTCTTTCCAAAGAATAATTTTTATTCTAAAATTCCCCAAGGATCTTTGGGTGTGTCACCTATGTTCATATTCATAAACATCAACGAGACAAACTTGATGCTAGAGCTCTTAAGTGTGTTTTCATAGGATATTCTATCACACAAAAAGGTTATAAATGTTATCATCCATCTTCAAAGAGATTTCTTGTGTCAAAGGATGTAAGTTTTAATGAAAATCAGTCTTTCTTCAACAAATCTTCTCTTTAGTGGGAGGAAAACAACATAGAAGATTAGACTAACAATGACTTTGACATTTTTTCATTCCAAATCCCATCTAGGCAGCAATCATCTCTCATCATTTCACCATCATGTAAGTCTTTAAATATTACTCTGCAGGGAGAAACTACTGCTGACAGACCTCTTCAGGTATATAGAAGAAGGATACAGCCTGATTTGACTCTCTTGCAAGCCCAAGAATCAGAACCAGAGCAAGGTAATGAACTTTCTCATTCATCTCTACCTATTCCTGACCTCGATCAGCCAATTGCTATTAGAAAAGAAAGAAGAGAATGCACTAAGAATCCCTTATATCCTATAGCTAATTTTATATCATTTCAAAAGTTCTCATCATCACACAAAGCCTTTCTCTAAAAAATAAACACTATACCTATCCCAAAAACCTTATATGAGGCTCTAAGAAATGAGAATTGGAAAACTGCCATTAGAGAAGAGATGAAAGCACTAGAGAGGAATCAAACATGAGAAATAGTTGAGTAACCAAACAAGACAAAAACAGTAGTGTGTAAGTGGGTTTATAGCCTGAAATATAAAGCTGATGGCAGCCTAGAAAGGTATAAAGCCAGGCTAGTTGCAAAAGGATTTACACAAACATTTGGGATAGACTATCAAGAGACATTTGCTCCAGTTGCTAAGATGAACACCATTCGAATTCTATTTTCTTTATCTGCTAATCTTGGATGGTGTATGCAGCAATATGATGTTAAGAATGCCTTCTTACATGGAGAGTTGGAAGAAGAAGTTTATATGGATCCACCACCAGGATTCAGTCACTCCCTTCTTCCCAACCAGGTCTGCAGACTAAAGAGGGCACTCTATGGCTTAAAACAGTCTCCTAGAGCCTGGTTTGAAAGGTTCACTAAAGCCATGGTTTTTATGGGATATCGGCAAAGCCAAGGAGATCATACGTTGTTCATCAAACACTCCATTTCAAGGGGAGTTACTATACTGATTGTTTATGTTGATGACATTATAATAATAGGTGATGACTTTGTGGAAAGAGATAAGTTGAGAAAGAGACTTTCAGCAGAATTTGAAATCAAGGAATTGGGGAAGTTGAAATACTTTCTTGGCATAGGAGTGGCACATTCAGAAAAGGGGATTTTTATCTCTCAACAGAAGTATATTCTTGACCTTCTAAAGGAAACAGGAATGGTTGACTGCAGACCATGTGAAACACCTATTGATCTAAAGCACAGACTTGAGAATGATGAGGAAGGAGCTACAACTGACAAGGGTCAATACCAAAGGTTAGTTGGTAAGTTGATCTACTTAGCTCACACTCGTCCAGACATTGCTTATGCCGTGAGTGTGGTGAGTCAATTTATGCACAACCCGAAAGATTCACATCTCCAGGCAGTCTATAGACTCCTCAGATACTTGAAGTTTACTCCTGGAAAAGGAATTTTGTATACAAATCATGGGAATTTAAACCTTGAATGCTATACAGATGCAGACTATGTTGGTGCATTAACAGATAGAAGATCAACATCAGGATATTGTACTCTACTGGGAGGAAATCTTGTGACATGGAGAAACAAAAAATAGAGTGTTGTGTCAAGATCAAGTGCAGAAGCAGAATTCAGATCAATGGCCCTTGGAATTTGTGAGTTACTATGGATGAAGATTATCCTAGAAGATTTAAGAATCAAGTGGGATGAACCAATGAAGTTGTACTGTGACAAAAAGTCTGCCATTGCAATAGCACACAATCCAGTATAACATGATAAAACTAAACATGTGGAGGTAGACAGACATTTCATCAAAGAAAAGTTAGAGAGTGGATTGATATGCACTTCTTATGTGCCTACCGGGGAACAACTTGTTGATATACTTATTAAAGGTGTTCAGAATCATGTGTTCAAAAACATCTTAGACAAGCTGGGAATGAAAGATCTCTTCCATCCAGCTTGAAGGGGAGTGTTGAAGATTCTGAAGTAATTAAGGCAGATTTGAAGCTGATTTGCTAGGAGTAAAAACAGAAAGTTAGATATCCTTTCCTATAAATCAGAACCTAGCAATAATACCTATTTATGTGTAGTTAATAGCTGTCCTAATATAGATATGTAGATGCTGTATATATTCAACAATTCATT
>Ga0325414_1003783_pt1 | contig 15794 bp, 10 predicted proteins | sample PopdelMetagenome_8_FD_206183 | JGI IMG/M metagenome (GOLD analysis project Ga0325414, IMG submission 206183) | Populus deltoides microbial communities from Bellville, Georgia, United States - Leaf-PdKOR-R3 | ecosystem: Host-associated > Plants > Phyllosphere > Phylloplane/Leaf | place: USA...
GAATCCATTTTAATCCTTTTACTTTTTTTTTTAATTAATAAATAGAAAGATGGTAATTTATCTATTACTTTTTCCCCTTGCTTTCCACTTTATACCATCCATCTTTTTGGAGTGTCTCAATTTCACCAAAAACATGGTTTGTATGGATTAAATGTTGGAAACTTATTTTATTAATATGATTTAAATAAATTAGGGGTAAATAAAAAATTAATATCAAAGAAAGAGTTTTTAACTTGAATTTTTTAGATTTTACATACCATTTCTCACCTCGTATCTAGTGTTTTCTTCTCACTTTAAGTTTTGGTTTTCCTTTCAAATCTAGAGTTTAAGTTCATCTTATTAAGAGATATTTGATTTTCATATTCTTTGGTTCAAATACCTCATTTAGAAGTGTATCTAAACTAAGGTGGTGTTACTGAAATCTTAGGATGCATATTGTAAACATTCTAGTTGTACAAGTAAGGAGCAAAAAACCTTTAAGATAAATGATTCATTATTGACTACAACTAAAGATTCATTCCTTTAAAGTGCTTCAACGAGTAAGCACTTTTCTTGTTTTGATTTAAGTATAATTAATTTTATTATTAGCATGCATGCTAGGACTTTGATTTTATATCAATTGCAACTTTGAATATATGCTTAGGATGCATGCTATAATATTATTTTAAATATATTTGTTTTGAAATCATGTTTGCCATGAGTTATTAGTTTGCATATTTATAGATTTAGACTTGTATGGACACTAAGCTTTCCTTGAAAACATTTTTATGTTTAACATGCCTTGTTATGATAAACTAAAGATTCTTGCTTACTATTCTAATAGTCTAATATATATCTACAAAATTTGATTTATAATTTTAAGGCTTCACACACACACATACACATTAAACTTTGTGTTGCAACTTAGTTGGTTATGATACGTATAGTTCAATCAAGAGTGAAAAAACACTATTAAAAGCTTTAGATAAAAAGTATAAAACTAAAGATGCTGATATGAAAAAATTCACAGTCGAAAATTTTTTATATTTCAAGATGGTTGATTCAATGACAATAATGAGCCAAGCTTAAGAGTTTCAGCTCATCTTGCATGATATAAATGTTGAAGGTGTGTCTCTAAGTGGGTCATTTCATATAGCTGCAATCATTGAAAAATTGTCACCATATTGGAAAGACTTCAAGACTTATCTTAAGCATAACATAAGGAGATAAGAATTGAAGACCTCATTTTGAGGTTTAGGATAGAAGAGGACAATAAGTTGTATGAAAAGAGAGCCAACTCTTTTGGTGCCCCAAAAACAAAAGTTATGGAAAAAGTGGTAAAGTTCCATAACAAAAATCAAAAGAAAAAACTTATTGTTAAAGGAAAAGAAATTGCCCATAAGTTTAATGAAAAATGTGTTATTTGAAGCAAGACTGAGCATTTATCTAAAGATTATAGATATAAAGGTTAGCTTGGAAACCCCATGAAAAGGATTGCTTAAGTCAAAGTCACCAAGATTGATCACCTCACTAATGAAATTTTATAAATGAACCTATATTGTGTTGTTTTTGAAGTTAACCTAATTAACAATCCTAAACAATGATTGGTTGATACTGGAGCTACAAGATATGTATGCACCAAGAAAAGAGTGTTTTTCACTTACAAAGAAGTTGATGGAGAAAACCTATACATGAGAAACTCATCAACCTCCAAATTACTAGAAGTTGGAAAAGGTCATACTAAAAATAATATTTGGAAAGCTTCTCACCCTTAATAATGCACTGCATATTGCTGACACTATAAAGAACATAGTCCAGCTCATTGCCGAGTAAAAATAGTTTTAAGATGGTTTTTGAGAGTGATAAATTTATACTCACTAAGAGTGGTATGTTTGTAGGAAAGTGGTATCTCTGTGATGACTTCTTTAAAACAAATGTAATGACCATTGTAACCATTGATGAGAATAATAATAAGATTGCATCTTCTTCTTATTTGCTTAAGTATTCTGATGTGTGGCATGATAGGTTACATCATGTAAATTATAATTCTATGCAAAGGTTAATAAACCATGAGTTTTTACCAAGAATGATTTTTGAGAAAAATCATAAGTGTAAAATTTATGTAGAATTAAAATTCACAACACCTTCTTTTCAAATAATTGAAAGAAATAGTGAACCTCTATGCCTAATTCACTCAAATATTAGTGATTTAAAGTTTATGTAAACAAAAGGTGAAAAAAAAACTATCACATTACTTTTATAGATAATTGTATAAGGTATTGTTAGATCTATTTGTTTAGGAGAAAAGATGAAGCTTTTGAAATGTTTAAAAATTAAAAAAATAAAGTTGAAAATCAACTTAACAAAAAGATAAAGATAATAAAAAAGTAATAGAAGTGAAGAATACGAAGCATCATTTGGTGAATTTCATTTTCAAAATGATATTATCCACCAAACTACTATTCCTTATTCATCACAATAAAATAAGATTGCGGAACATAAGAATAAAAAATTAAAAGAAATGATGAACGCCATGTTAATAAGTTCAAAAACATCTAAAAAATCAGGGGGAGACAATCTTAACTGTCAATTGCATACTTAACAAAGTACCCCATAAAAGTTAGAAAAGATACTATATGAAATATGGAAAGATAGAAGATATTCTTGCAAATACCTTAAAGTATGGGGTTGTCTTGTAAATGTAGTAATACCTGATCATAAAAAAGTCAAAATAGGTTCTAAAACCGTGGATTATGTATTTATCAAATATGCAGACAATAATAGTACTATCAATTTTTTATATACAAGTCAAGTATTGAGGATATTTATCCTAATACTATTATGGAATCAAGGAATGTTACATTATTTAAGGATGTGCTCTATTGAAGGAAACAAGAGAAAATTGTTCACTTAAGAGAACAACTAAAGACATCTCAAGTAATCATCATCAATTAGATGATGATGAAGTTGAGCTTAAAAAGAGTACAAGAGAAAAAATAACCAAAATATTTGGTCTTGATTTTTTAACATACCTGTTTGAAAATGAACCTTTATTCCAACGTAATGTCCTTCTGGAAGCTTTATATTGAAAGGAGATGGTTAATAGTAAAATTGAGTCCATTATGAATAATCATATACGAAAACTAGTAGATTTTCCTCTCGAAAGTAAATTATTAAACCATAAGTGGATCTTTAACAAAAAACTAAAACTTGATGGCACTGCTGAGAAATATAAAGCTAGACTTGTTATTAAAGGTTTTAGACAAAAAAAAAAGGTGTAGACTATTTTGACACATATTCACCTTTGTCAATAATAACTTTTATATGAATATTAATAGTCATTGCAACTAACAAGCTTGAAATACATCAAATTGATATAAAAATAATTTTTTTTAAATGGTGACCTTAAAGAGAAAATTTACATAAAACAACCCAAGAGGTTTGTTGTCGATGGACAAGAAAAGAAAGTTTATAATCTTGTCAAATTACTATATGGGGTAAAACAAACACCTTAATAATGGAATGAAAAATCTAATAAAGTTAAATTGTTAAATGAGTTCAAGATCAAGAAAGTTGATAAATATATTTATATGAAAAACACATATAAAATTTATGTTATTATATGTCTCTATGTAGACGATATGCTAATTTTGGACAATAATGATCATATTATCAAGTCTACTAACAAAATATTAACTAACAAGTTTGACATGAAAAATTTAGGTGTTGCAGATGTCATACTATGAATATAAATTTCTAGGACATATGATGGATTGATATTATTCCAATCTTGTTATATTGAGAAAATTGTCGATAAATTTTCTAAATGTGACAATAGCACTGTCAAAACACCAATTGCTATAAATGCACAACTAATATACATTATAAATTATACAATGCTTGATATTGCTTACTTGATAAGTAAATTTAGTAGATTTATAAGTAATCTAAGTATGGTTCATTAGATGAAAATAAAAAGGTTACTCAAATATTTAAGGTACATCATGGATGATAGGCTATATTATATTGGTTACTCAGCGATACTAGAAGGATATAATGATGCTAATTGAAAATACAACACTAAGAATTCAAAATCTATAAACGGATATGTATTCACACTTGGTGGAGTAGTTGTGTCATAAAAAACCTGTAAACAAAAGTTTATTTCTAGATCCATGATGAAATCAGATTTTATTGCTTATGATAAAGAAGAAGATAATGTGAAATGGATTCAGAATTTCTTAGAGGATATTCCAAGTTGGCCAAAACCAGTGCCAACTATTATGTCAATTGTAATAGTTAGTCAGCAATTAGAATGACACAAATTAGTATGTATAATGGTAAGTCCAGACATATACGTCATAAACATAATACCGTTAAACACTTACTCTAAAATGGAATCATTTCCATTGACTATGTAAAGTCAAAGAAAAATATTATGGGTTTGCAAAGATTTGTCTAAAGAGCTTGTGTATAATTCATCAAGGAGAATAAACTTAAAGCCTTTAAAAGATAAAAAGTGTAATGATGGTAACCACACTTAGTTGATTTAAGATCTTAAGATCTAAGTTCAAATTAAAATGTGTTATCTGAAAGAACGATAAATGGAGAAAAAGACTCGACAGATCTGAGAAGAAAAAAATAAAATAAAAACAATTACTTGTGTTTTTTTAATTACAGGTCTCTGCTGGCGAGGAAAGTGAAGAGGGGAGGATACCGTTGCAGATCTCCCCTATCACCTGTCTTTTTTGCGGCAGCGCGTGAACCCACGTGTCGCCAGTGGCGGCCACGCGTGGAGAAGACGCGCCGTCATTGTTCTAGTGTCCAGAGACCTTCTATCACTGTCCTGCAGTTGCAAAAAGCTTTCCTTGCAATTCCCAGATTGTTTTGGGTTTATTTTGTAAATTTCAAATTGTTTAATGTATTGTTAGTTTTATTTTGAATTTTGGTGATTTGAAACATGTAAATATGGGTGTGAGAAAAACATAATGAGAATGAATATGTGTGTGCGTGTTTGTATTTTATTTTTTATGTATGTTATTGAATTATAAAATCAAAAGGATAAAAAAAGAATTTAATGTTTTAATTTGTATATAGTCAAGTATCTTAAGGATAAATAAAATCATGTTGTATTTCTCGTGAAAATGTAAGACATGTTTCTACATATATTTTGAGATTTCAGAACTGATTTATTAAAGCCTTAATAATTTGAATAACATTTTAATTTTTTAAATCACATCAAATCACGAAGCAGTGTACCTCAGGTAGAGTGAGCTAGGGGTGTTAATACCTTCGTTGGCCACAACCAGTCTCTTACCCTTGAATCTCTAATAATGACCAGTACGCTCGGGTTTCCTAGTAACCTTCAATCAAATACTAGGTGGCGATTCCCAAAACAAAGCAAACGAACAAAAATCACCATCGATGCTGTGCGAGGATGTGCGACAGAATGACGACTCCACTGGGAAATGTATTGTTTTTGACATTATTGAACTAAGCATTGTGTTTTTGATATGTTTAAGTTTTTTACGTTTTGTCTTATTTTATTTTTGTTTCATCCATGCATTGTAAAGAATTGTTTCATGCATCACATGTTTTAATTTTGGAAAACACACACAAGCTTCAGGTTAGGTGGGGGACTAGCAGCTTACCTTACGACTTTTAGTTAAGATTTAAGTTTGTGTAAACCCCAACTCTTCGTTGAGTGCTTAGACTGGTAACGGTTGGTATACGTGCCATCTCAGTGCCTTCTGAGCCCCCATATTGCCTTAAAGAGGGTGATTACTAGGACAACGAGTGATCCCTTTTTAGAGACCAAGTAGTAAACTTACCATTTATCTCACGTAAAAGATTAGAACCTGCTTTTAGGATGTATGGTCCATACACATTGTTTTGCATCTGAGCAAGCCCTTATTGAAGCATCTTGAATTCAAGACTTACGGGGGATATAATGGTCATCACTCAAGAAATTTCTATTGTAGAGTTTGAGCAAGAATAAAAATTCTTATTTCATCATACAAGAGTTACAACCATATGTCACCCTTTGAAGGGCGAGTCAGTCATATAAAAATACACTCATTCACTTATCATTCATGCTCCAAAGCTGAAACATGGGTTCCCCCACTCGAGGTCGACTACATTAGACCGTGAAAGATAGAAAATGAAGAAAGAGCCCAGTTGGAGGCATCAAAGGTGAGTAGCTAGACTCACAAGTTTGATTGAACAAGTGTTGAGTTTCAAGAATGAAAAGGGAACGTCCGCACAACCTCTTGTTGGAAACACTGTTAGTACACGTTCCACGCACAAGAAAAATTAGCTTTTGTCCTCAGCACTCCACCAGTAAAGGCCATAAACATTGAAGTGGCACCGCCTCTCCTTTTCAATCATGAACAGCGGCAACAATGCCTTCAATCATCAACAAATGACAACCCATGTTCTTGTTCAGCTGTACTGATAATTTTTTATAGCCTCTACATCTCCCCGTAGCATCCAACATTTGTCAGCCTTTCACGCCTTGAGTTTATGCTTTCTTTCCAAGTCACCCCTACTGTGAGCTCAATTCCAGTTCAACAACAAAGGATGTTGGTCTGAAAAAAAAACATGATTAGACATTGAACTTCTACGTGACAGAGCTATCTTTGTAGAGATTTTTTGTGGATCTGCCAGTGGGGAATGCAAGAGGGGATGTAGTAGTTGCCTATGCTATTAAATGTTTTCCCATCAGTGGTTGCACCAAAACACTATAGTAGGTTGAAGAGCCAGACCTGGTCTGAAAAAAATTGAGCAGACATCAAACTTCAACGTAGCAGAACTCCATATGCAAATTTTTTTTTGTGGGTTTGCAAGTGGGGAATCCAAGAAGGAATGTAGTAGTTTCAGATCTTCTATAATTTTCTGCTACCACTGTCGGTATTAAAACACAAAAGTAGAGAGAAGAGACAAACCTGGGCTAAAAAACAAGAAGAAGATTGAAACTTCAACAAAGTAGAACTTTTTTTATAAATGTCTGTTTGTTGCACCGTCAGTGAGGAATCAAAGAGGAAATAGGTGCTGCATGTTTCGAGCGCTACCAAGATTACTTAGCTGTTAGGAGGTTCCAACAATCCTTAAACAACCACAACAACATTGGAAGATTGACATGATGTTGTGAGGATTGTCGAAAGAATTGAGTAAGCTATGAAGATGGGAAAGATTGAAGGTTCTATCATGGATGCTAACACGATCAAAGAGTTGATGTCTTATCCCAAGTGCAGGAGTGTCAAATTAATAAATAACCCGGCAAAACCGGGGTCGAACCATAGGGAGGTGAACTATATAACTTATAAATAACAACAACAACAACAATGATGATGATGATGGTGGTGGTGATGAGTTAAAGAGGACTTTGAGATGTAAGATAAATGTGAAGATTAAACAATGATAAAAATAAATGTCAAGGTTAGAGGATCCACGAATAGTATTAGAGATAAGTAGCGTATAAATTCTTTCTAAATTATCAACATGATCATATTAATCATCTTATTTACGTAACACCATACTTATAAATTTTATCAGGTATTCATAATGCTAACTTATGTTGACAACAAATCAAATTCCTCTCATAACAACAATGTCGGCCGAAGATTATGAAGGATCAAGTATTTGATGTACCAAGTGTTATACAACACAAATCTAAATTAACCATTTAACAAGCAAGGTATTCGCAATCAAAATTTGGAAAAGTGTTCTTCATGAAAGTTGTTGGAAATTGTCGTTTCCTTCTACCCACAAAATTTCAGAGTATTTGGAGCATTAAAGCTCGAGATATGTCTAAAATACTGAGTAGTGCTGCTGGTGGACGTGGTGGATAGCCCTCAAGCTCTTGTATGGATAAAATGTCATTGCTAGCATCAGAATTTGAGCCTGTCTTATTCATGAAAGTTGTTAGAAATTATCTTTTCCTTCCACTCACCAAATTTCACGTCATTTGGCCTTCTAGAACTACAACTATGGGTAAAATGCTGAGCAGTGTTTGGGCTGGATTACAGAACAGATTCTGAATTTTCTTTTATGGCTAAACTTTGAATTTAAAAATGACAGATTTGGGTCTTCCAATATTCATGAACATTGTAGGCCTATTTCTTAGCTTTCTATCCATATAAATCAAACTGAAATCCAAGATCTACAGCTCCAAATATGACCCAATAACTAAACAGTGTTTCAATTTGAATTGAATCGGTATCTTCTTTCTAAGCTTAGTCTTTTCTTTGAATAGTTAATCACATCAATCAATCCTTTGAATTGTGAGATATGCTTGCATTTAAAATGAGCATTTACCATAAATTAAAGCTATCTTATATTATCAGACTTGTTATTATAAAACATGCTCTAGTTAAGGAGTTATTGATACTTCAAGTGCAAAATGATGATATAAAACCTTGATAAAAATGCACTTTTAAGTACTAATCAGATGCCAGAACAGTGATGAGAGATGAATCAGGAGATGACTCTGAAGGTGGGAAACCATAGTATATGGTCTAGTCAAGTCTCGCTCAAGCATCAACTGCTCAAGCGTCTTTGCTAAGATTGACATCCCTTTGCCACTTAAATTTGTCAACAAGCAATTGCCAGATTCCAAACTTGTTGCCCCAACTTCGTTAAATCCCATGCAACCACTATTTTCTAGGTGGTATAATTCAAACAAGAGATTTCAATATCATGGGGTATTTCTAGGCCATTCAGTTGAACAATTGCTAGAATTTCAAGAATCGAGTCCAGAGATTGGTGAGCAAGAGACGAGCTGAGTTTGTGGAAGATGATGTCATCGACCATTTTATTACCAGAACATCCTTAGAATGACAAGATATCAAAATTGCTTGACAAAACATAGATATTGCTAGAAAGTGGATCTAAGAAGGGTGTTAAACTGTCAATCATTTTGTTATGAAATTTTGCCATTTTGCATTTTATTTTGGGATCACATTTTATCCTTTAACGAAACATGTCTTTGCATAGTCTCTTTGTTGTTCTGAAGTCAGGAGATGTTTAACATTTCATTTTGACAATTTGTTTTGATCAAACTCCAACATGTAAAATTAAGACTAGTCAATCCTAAAAGATTAAAAGTATTTTGATTACAGAAATGACTCGATGTTTGTTGAAATGACATGAGGTGACCAAACTAAGTTTTAGCAGTATGCATAACAACATATAATGAATTTTAGTAGTTATGGACTTGCGAATCAGGATTCTTACAAGTCCAAATCATTACACTAGATGAGTTCAAAATTTATTGGTTTTAACCGGCCTTACTTGAAATGAGAAAAGGCCATCTTTGATATTCCTTCACTTTCTAAAGATTATATCCCTCGTAGTCTCATTTGAGCTTGATGAAATATTTCTTTTCAAAAGAAACCTTAACCAGGATTACACCCCACACTGGGGGTAAATGAGAGATATTTTGAAGACACTAATAGAATTAATGGATAAAAGAAAGGCTTAGAACAAAAGTCCAATGATTGAGAAAGGGCTAGAAGAAGAAAAGCCATAGATTGAGGGTCATCCAAGAAAACTTTGAGGAAGGCTATGTAAAAGCAAAAAATACAAAAAAGTGGAATGGAAGGAGAATGCATATCAATTCTAAGAAGGGCAAAAGAAGTTTAATTGAAGAAAGACACAGCAAATGCCAAAAGTTAACATAAAAAATCGAGTTTCATGTCTTTTAGTGTGTCTAGGATAAAACCTTTAGTGTCTTCAAAAGGATTAGATTGATTATTCATGAAATAAAAAGTTGGATTTGCATTATGATCTATGTTAAGAGAATTCTGATCTTTGAGATTAACAAGGTTATATGTCACTTTCTCTACGAAGACAACGAGAGGAAAAGAGATTGATGAATAATTGATGTTGATTCTAGGTTCTTGAAACCTTCAAACACCTTTTGAGCTTGTGAAATTCCTTTCTTTCATTGCCACGAATCACATAGCTTGCATTACGTATTTTAAAAAACACTTTTTAATTAAGTAAGCAATCTGAATCAATAAATGACGATCTCAAAACTTGAAGAGTTGTTCCATAAAGGTCATGACTTCATGAATTAAGCTACTAATTATTATGCATGCTGATAAAATTGGTGCTAAAAAGGAAAGCAATTATTTCTTGATAAATCCTCGAGTTTTTGACTTGAGACTCTTGTTTTCCTTAAAATTCACAGAAGGTCACCTCATCGTAGACTATCAAATGATATACCCAAAATCAAAGATTAAGATTGACATAAAGAACCATAGAAAAAGGAATTTTAATCTTACAATAGGTCAATTTTTATTTTCAAAATACAAGACAATCAAAGGACTGCATATTTTGAATGACGTGTGTTGGGTCTTTGACTAAAAAACTTGATTTTCAGAATATCTTTTCCAAAACTGACATCTCTTTCATTTCATTTTAACAATTAAACTTGAATAGACATGATCTTTGAAATATGAGATTTGATTCCAGAACAAGAAAAATTGTCAAACAAGAAGAACATCGATCGAATTTGCAAAATCCCTAACAGAAATGACATCAACACTTCTCGACACTCTTTGAAAGTTGACCACCTGAGGGAAATACAGTGGATCTGAGAAGGAAAACTAACATAATTCAGATCAGTTAGGGGTAAAGAAAAAATCAAACGATGAGTTGGCAAAGTCCATTAAAATTATTCTTGGCGATCACAAAAGCCACTTGGTTATGGAAAAAAGAATGAGCATGTTCAGATCAACTAGGGGCAATGTTGTTCAAAAACATTCTATGATCTAGTGAACTCTAACAGCAATTGAAAACAACGCTGCACTTGAGGAACAACTTCATATGTCATCTTGGGTTTACCCCCTGAAAATATGGTTATGACTTCTGATAGACGTCATCACACAATTGCATTGGAATGAACGTCGAAAATATGCACACCACCAAGACTGACTGTGGAATCATCTATTTTGAAGGTCAAAGGCGCACTTCACCACATGAATATGTGTGACAAAAGGAACATCATTGGCGATGCCAATGCACTTCCTTTCACAATCTGATTAGATGAGTTAAGAGGAATCCTTTGAGAAGAGCATTAAGCATATAACCATGAGTCTTTTACTGTAACTTGGCAATTCCATGAAAGTTGATGACCACATATACGCGGGGTCGTGCAACATGAGTAACAAATATGACTGTTTCTTTAAGAATTTCAATAAAGGTTGAATTCTCTAAAAGACTCATGAACCCAAGAGTTGTTTAGGGCGAAAATAAATACAACAGTGAGAACCAAAAGAAATCACTAGGTAGAGAACTATATGAGTACTATTGTCTTGGTTTACACAAAAAAGGTTGAATAGTTCAATACACCATGTTTACTATTTAGTCGAGTAAATCCAATAATATTTCACTAAGAATGGTTCAAAGCCAAAAACTACCTATCCTGATGTTGTATCAATAAATCTTTGAGTTATTTTCAAACTAGTGAGATTATTTCCATTAATGTGGGGAATTGTTGGAAATTTATTTAATTAACATGGTTTTAAAAAATATAGGTGAATGAGAAATTAATCTAAAAAAATGGAACCCTTGGTTTTCCTAGATTTAATTAATAATTTATGGAGGCTAATCAAAGTTTCATAATGGTGGAAATTAATTCTTATTAACTCTTTAACCTTTTAACTTCTAAAATTCACTATAAAAAAGGAAAAGTTTCTAAATTGATTTTTTTTAGATTTTTACATACTTTTCTCACCTCATATTTTAATATTTTCTTCTCATTTTAAGCTTTGGTTTTCCTCCTAAATCTAGAGTTTAAGTTCACTTTGTTGGGAGATATTTGAGTTTAATATCTTTTAGTTCAAATACCTTATTTAGAAGTGTATCTAAACTAAGATGATGTTATTAGAATCTTGAGAGGCTATTGCAAATATTCTAAATGTTCAAGTGAGGAGCAACAAATTCTTAAAAAAAATGATTTATTCTTGACAATAATAAAATATTCATTACTTAAAAGTGCTTCAACAAGTAAGTACCATTTTGATTTAAGCATAATTAATTTTATTATTAGTATGCATGTTATGACTTTGATTTTATATCATTTGCAAGTTTTAATATATGATTAGTATATATATGTTAACATTCTTTTAATTATATTTATGTTGAAAACATATTTACTATGAGTTATTAGTTTACTTGCTTATAGATTTAAACTTGTTTAGACACTAGACTTTCCCTAAAAACATTCTAATGCTAAACATGCTCTATTATAATAAATTAAACATCCTTACTCACTAGTCTAATAGTATAAATATATTTACAAACTTTGATTTACACTAAACCCCTCAACTTTAATTAAAGAGTTTAATTAGATTTATAGTAAAACAAGTTCTTTTTATTTATATAATTTTACTTAAGGCATCATAAGTTTTATAAGTGATACTCTTGTATATATGTTTGGTTAGATTGCTACATATAATGTAAAGAAAACTAAACTCTCATAGAGAAAGTCTCCACTAAAAATAATATTTAATTAAAGATTTTTACAATGTATTATTGAAAAATAAAAATAATTTTAATTTATTCAAGTTTTAATTGCGGCATAATAACCATAATATCATGTTAATATGCTATTTCAACAACTCGTGTATAAAATCAATATTTAGAAACAAAAAGATAAATCACTGATAACAGTTTATTGTTTGATGAAGGTAAAGTTTAATATCCACTATTTCATATATAAATTATAATGCATTACCTATATTTAACATATGTATTTCACTAAGTAATTTATTTTTGAAAACGATTTACACGTTATAAAGAAAGGTCAAAACCAAGAGTAAGGGCTAAAATTAAAATCAAGAAAAGCAAAGAAGGAGGGCCAAAACCAAAATTAGAAAAAAGAGAAGAAGGGGGCCAAAATTGAGCCCAAGAGAAAAAAAGAGCTAAAACCAAGCCCACTAATGTTGGAAAACGAGTCCAAGCTGGAACCCATCATCCTTTTATTTGTCAAGTAATTCTCCTTTATGAGGTGACTCTTCACCATTATTGGCATGCCAAATGATATTTAGGCATGCTTACATTGCTATGATTATCCATCTAAATGCCCTATCTTGGAAGTTAATACTATGACCACCTACCTAGCCATCTTGTTTTACAAGTTACTTATATAGTAGTCCATAATAAATATAATTATTCCTCATGAGTAGGATATATAGTATGTCTGCAACCTTACTCCATTTTGTGAAATTCATGTGGTTCATTGATGTATTAAATATTAAAGGATCACCATGTACATAATATAAGAGATATTCGCACACAAAAAGAACATTATCATACATTTCCTTTTTCTTCTTCAATACATTACATTCCTTTTACACTTTGCAAACTTAAGAATGGAAAGGCTTAGAATCATTAAAAGTTTTCTCCAACTTTATTAGCAGTGCTATTTGTGGAAACTCGACCAAAAACCATTCTAGTTTTTTTTTTTTTTAGTTTTTTTATAGGTGATAACCTAGAAGCTCCAGGATATCAAATAGTGATAAACATCCTCACTACAAGTACACCAATTTCTATAAATCTATAACAACTAACACAATAAATGAGGATGCTCACAAAGAATGTTTAGCCACACAAGAGCAACTCAAGGCCTTTTCCTTTCCTCTCTTTAACATTAGCTTCACCACCTACACCCTTTAGGTTGTGTTTGTTTTTCGCTAGCTTTTGCGTTAGCGGTGAAACAAACGCAGTAACATGTTTGGTAACAAAAGAAACTGCATTTTATGCTGCGAGACCCATTAAAAAATTGAATTTGAAACACAGTTTTTATGCAGCAGTTTTTTTCTACTTTTTTAACTGAGTTTCGTAAAAAATTCTTAAACCCTGTTTATTTTTACATTTCAAAAGCGTTATTGAAAAAAATTATATTTTTTATATTTTTTTTCTTTGCTTCAACTTAATATTTTTTGGTGTTTTCAGATTATTTTGATGCGCTGATATAAAAAATAATTTTTAAAAAATAAAAAAAAATATTATTTTGATGCATTTCCATGTAAAAAGCACTTTGAAAAGCAACTGCAATCACATTTCTAAACATAACTCCAAACATTTTATGCATATTTTTTGCTACACATAAACTTCAACTACAATCTTTACCAAAGATGTATTTAAATCCAACTAACCATAGCTAACCACAGTTTTTTTAAACTTATTTTTTTCAAATCACAATCACAAAAACTATCTAAAAAACAAACACACTCTTAATGCACACAAAAAACTTTAATTTAAGGAAGGAATAGGTTAGAATGATGTGCAAAAAACCTGAAAAGATTGACATTGTCTCCATATCCCACGCAAAAGCCACTATTATCATTATAAAAAGCTTTCTCCAAGTGGATGCTTTAAATATAACAAAGACAAGTCCAAGACAAGTCAATATACAATCATCCTCATTATTACTACATTTCATCAAATAGTTCCTTTGAAAGCCTAGTTAGAAATAGGGCTTGAAATGAAGCTAGATCTATGATCATATGGACAATTGATATAGAGATGTACAACCCTTACCATTTAAAGGCTTTCTTATTAACTAAATAACTGCTAGACACTCGTTTTCTCAAGGATCTCATTACCATAAAAATAAGCTTAGACAACTATGATTGGTTCATAGACTTAAGAGAACATGTGCAAAATATGTGAAGTAGCTTAAACTTGTCATATAAAAGAAAAATGTCATGAGAATAATCCTCTCGACCATGTTCCATGAGTTAACCTAGACGTGATACCATAACTTAGATCCTAGATCCATCCTTTACTTTGAGGGTCTTTGTGCAAAGATCAAAGCTTACTTTAACATGAGCATCCTACCAAAAAAAAGCTTCATTGGACTTTTCATAATCATGTAACAAGAGAATAAAGGTACCATGAAATATCTGAAAAGATTTAATAAAGAAATGTTCAAGGTGAAATGCATGCTTGAGCCAATGGCTATATAGACCTTGATTAATAGGGATTATGACTCGTCTTTATAGGAAACATCGTATGCTTTCCGAGATACAACCCTTATAAAAGTTAAACAAGTAATGAAAAACTATATTAAAGCGTGGGCAAACAAGTATACCCACAACTTCAACAATATAAAGATGAGTGCAACTAGTCTCTAAGCAGTTCTGGTCACCCGATAAAGTCTTGATTGCTTTGCCTTCCTTGAGTTCATGAGCACAACAACATCCAAGGTTCAGAATCATACCTTTAATGCTCCAATGCACCCAAATACTATCATATATGAGGTTGAAATTTATACCCTGAATACATACATCTCGAAAAACACCTACTATCTTCAATACATGAGAGGAAAAAATCTCACGCACAACATTCAAATCATCTCAGGTTAGGTTAAGGGCTATGATTTATAGGAGTGACCACCTATATTATTAATAAACACAGTAACTCTTCTTCGTAAATAAAAACAATAGTTTTTTAGTGTGTGATTGTCGTGGAACTCTCTCTCCAAGATTAAGATTGATCCTTCTATCATTCTACACATTAAATCTTAATGTCTTTAAATGAGATCCCCATTTCTCTTTGTGAAAACTTCATATCTCTTTATAAGATTTCCATGTCTTCGTGTGGTTCACCACTCTAAGCAAAAAGGCACTTAGCTTGAGAAGAAAACAACCTTCATTCAAGCTCAAGCTCTATAGAGGGGCCTAAGAGTATAAGTTCATTTTGATTTGAGTAAAAGTATAAGTTTTCCCTCTCTAATATTCACGAGAACAAAAATGACCACTTTACTTCTAAAATTTCCAAGTACCAAGAAATTCTTTAATCTT
>Ga0325414_1003784_pt1 | contig 15792 bp, 11 predicted proteins | sample PopdelMetagenome_8_FD_206183 | JGI IMG/M metagenome (GOLD analysis project Ga0325414, IMG submission 206183) | Populus deltoides microbial communities from Bellville, Georgia, United States - Leaf-PdKOR-R3 | ecosystem: Host-associated > Plants > Phyllosphere > Phylloplane/Leaf | place: USA...
AGTCTATAATTATAAAATTTAATATAAATTAAAAAGAACAAGTCTTCGAGGGCCTGCATAATCTACTGGGCCGAATAACAGTCCATTTCTTAAGGCCTTCAGGCTTCACTAAAACCATATCGGGCCCATAGATGGATCTCTACACAGAACCCAAAGTTAACACACCACAACAACGACAATACATTAATCGAGACAAAGTGAGGGGAAAAAAAAAGTTTCACCAGAATCTTCAAAGGTCGAGTCTTCCAGAGAAGCAAAGGACCTGGAATTTCTTTTCCCGCGGCAAAATAATTTTCTCGAGAAACAAACTAGCTGGTATCTGCTTATGTCTTTTATTTCATGATCATCTAACTCTAGGGCAGCTAAATCTTCCTGGGTTTTGAGTTACTTTTATTGTATTAATGGTCTTTAAAACTTAAAAAGTGGTGGGGTTTCTTGTTTTTTGAAAACAAAATAAACCCACTTCTCGTTCTTGCTTTGTGTCATTATGGTTAGCAAGATACTAACTTTATGAGTTATTATTAATGGGTTTTAGTTGGTTTTGATATTCCATTGCAGGTTGAGTTTGTTTAGTGATCTGTTGAAGATGTTTAAGAACACGTTTCAGTCTGGATTTTTGTCGATCTTATACAGTCTTGGGTATGTTGTAGATTTTGGCTTTAAGCATTTTGTTGCTACATGTCTGATTGGCTGTTGGATTTGTGGATATGGATTTTGATGTTATGTATTGATTATCTGTGTTGATTGGATTTTTGTAGGAGCAAACCTTTGCAGATATGGGATAAAGAAGGTGAGTGGCAGGATTTATTGGTGACAGTGTTGTGAATTTTTCTTAATTAGCTACTTTTGATTTTGGTTTTAGTACAAGATAGAGCTCATTTAGCAATTTTGCTTTCTTTGTTCTGGAAGGTCATCACTTATAGCTCACTCTACTGTTTGAAATTATAAGTGATCTTTGCTTCCGATATGGACCCTGAAAGACTATGGTTGTGTATTGTAGATATAAGCTATCGTACCAAAGCCTGAAACAAATATATATTCTCTGTTGCTTTATATTCCAGGGGCAAGCTGGGGTATGTATTATGGTAGCCGGAGACATTTCTTTATAGCAACTCTGCTGAGATTTTTCTTCTTATGCTGGGGATATGTTACAAATCACTGGCAATCTTATTTCTCAATCTACTGATAGAATTTTTTTTTGTTGAAAATGCATGGCTGATGTCAATATGTATAGGAGGCATATATACCTTTTATTTTCTGCGAGGCACCAAAATGCATACAGGTGATGTCAAAAGGATATGAGGCATGTTTAGGTTGTGCTCCAACTACAAGTATGAGAGGTTATATATGCATGATATATCTCTTGTTTTTTTCCCATTTCGGTCTTTTGTGTAGAACTTAAACCGTAATACTGTGAAGAATGAGATGCGATTATGAAACCACCAGTCGATAAATGAGTGGGCTTCTTAAATCCTGTTGATATTTTTAAGTAACATTTATGATATTGAGAAGCAAATGTTGATAGAGATGATGTTAAAATCTGTATTCAACATGGCTGATGGAGATAATTATTGAAAACTTTCTTGAATTCTCAGTTCAATCTGTTAGCAAGCATCTTAGAATTGCTGATCCTAGAGACAAGGGAAAATGTCCGATGGTGTTTTTGCAAGCATAGTTGCCCTCACTATGAAGCAATTCTAGTTACCACTTTAAATTCCATGTGATAGATGCAAACATTATGTTTTCATTTATATGGTGTAGTTGTTATTGTGAAATTGATTTCTTCATTTAACGTGATGACAGCATTACAGTTTAGTTCTCCAGAATCGAGTGTGCTGGCTCTAACTTCTGTTTTGAGTCTTTAACAGTTTCCAATGGCCATATAAAACGACTGCATGATGAAGACATACAATCCAATGTGCTTGAAATTGTTGGATCGAATATCCAGTCCACATATATCACATGCCCTGCAGACCCTGGAGCGACTCTTGGTATAAAACTCCCATTTTTGGTTATGATTGTGAAGAATGTGAAGAAATATTTCACATTTGAGATTCAGGTGCTGGATGATAAGAATGTCAGGCGGCGTTTCCGAGCTTCCAACTTTCAAGTGTGTAAGTTTGCCCTTATTTGTGATGTTTGTCATTTTCCTGACCTCTTTTCTTATTTTCTTGTTTCTTTTCCCAGAGAAGTTGTGGGTTATGTATTACAGGTCTATTTAGTTCATTGTTGTGATAAAAGAAACCACATATTGAATTTTTCATCAAGTCAAAGGAATAATAAGGAAATTTGATCCGAATTAAAAAACCTACTGTTCGTTATATGGTCTGCTGGCATTGTGGGGTTTATAAATATGGCTGCTAGATCTTGCACTTGACCATGTGGCTACAGTTTCAGAGTCTAATAAATCATTGAACTGGTGAAGGAATTGTGTAGCTGTGTGTCTGGATGAGTGGTTCACTTTTTGAGTGAGAGAGAGAGAGATGGGGTGTGGTGGGGGTCTTTCTCTGTTACAGATTTTAGTTTTCTAGAGGAAATTATTGGTCTTACAAGATGGTATCAGAGTGATGCCAAGCTTAGGGTTAAGTCGAAATTGACAATAGATTCAGCTGTCATAAGATGGTTGGATGATTAATGGAAAACTGTATAGCGACTATTAAAATTTCAAATTGTACATTTTAAGTTTTCATGTAAGATTGTTGTTTGAGTTGAAATAGTTGAAATATTTTGGAAAGGTATGCTTGCTTTAGGATAAATTGATGTAGTTCGATGGTCCTTGTACCTCAAGTGGTTTGATTTTTGGATTGGACGCCCAAGCTTATTGATGCACAGTACCTTTTTTTGTAATGAATTATAGACATTAAATTTGATATGATTCTTTGAATCTTGCAGACTGTCACTAGGGTGAAACCATACATCTGCACCATGCCACTGAAGTTGGATGAAGGCTGGAATCAAATCCAATTGAACCTCGCTGATTTTACTAGGAGGGCGTATGGAACCAACTATGTTGAGACTTTAAGAGTTCAGGTTCATGCAAACTGCCGTCTGAGAAGGATATATTTCTCTGATCGCCTATACTCAGAAGAGGAACTTCCACCGGAATTTAAACTCTACCTTCCAGTACAGCAGGTAAGGATACCATGCACTGCACCCTTAGTGCTAGCTTCAAGTTGGCTTCTCTCTCTTGGTGTTTGCTTCACATTTCTCATTTGATATATTAATTGCAGAAAGCATGAGAAGGTCGGGGCTTCGGAATTACTGCTGCTCAATGAGGATTTCTTGATCCTTTGTCATTCTTCATCATCCAATCAGTTTTATCGTTTTTTTTTTTTTTTGCTTTGTTACAATACTAGTGGAAAGCTACCAGAACTTTAGAACATATTTGCCAGGTGGTCTGTGACATTTAAGTGGCTTGGTTTGGCTAGGCAAGCTTTTGATTTTCTGCTCTCTGTTTTATCTGTACAATTTGGAGATTTTAATAGCTTAAAGTAGCGTGCTAGAACAGAAGCTATTTTCACTCTTTAGGTCAACATTTGTTTATCTTTAGCAGCTTCTCATCTGTAGCGCTAGAATACGAATGTTACGAGTGAGTTGCAATCAAAGTTAAGAAACTCAGCTAGCGAAGCAAGGGTTAGGCCCGATTGAGTGTGGTTAACCTGGATCAATTTATTTAACTTCAAAAAAAATACTAAAACAAAGTGGTTTTGAGAAGAAACAAAAAAAAAAACTGGTTTCATTCAGATTTCAGATCAACTCACTAAAACCAATCAATGCTGTGCTGATAAATAATAATGTCCTCCATTTAGAAAGCTTGTGAAGTGAAAAAAGAAAGGCGAAATGGAAGTTACCTCCACAGGCTTCAGAAACATTAATATATGTTTAGTTCACTGGGAAAATATAAAATGAAAAGAAAAAAACATCAAACGAGAGGACGGCATTTTTGGACGTCTCATATAAAATTTATAATATAACTAATCCCATCCTTCTCATTTCCAGAAAGAAAAGGAAGCTCAAGAGGAATAAAAGAGAGCTGTAGCATACTGATAGGCAATAGAGGGTAATGATCTAACATTAATAAAATGCCCACTGTATTTTAATCGAAGTCTAGTGATACATTCTTTTGCACAAGCAACTTAGACGCCCAGCATCAGGGGTATGAAAAGTGGTTCCAAAATCAGCCAACTGCTTCTAAATCTACCTCCGCATCAGTCTCTCCGTCTATCATCCCTGCCTCTGCTTCAGCGTCTGCTTCTATGTGGCCTGCCTCTTGACCACCATCCGTGTCGGGGCTCTGCTTTTGATGTTCATCTGGTGTAGGAGTGCTGCTCTGTGAAATATTGCTGGTCGTGGCCATGGCATCAGAGTCCATTGGTGTAACAGAGGCTTCAAGATCAGTTCTGATTCCTTCACCATCAATCTCGCTTGCACGAGTTGCAATCTAGCAAAACACATTTACTTGAGACCAGAAAACAGTGTCCTAAAGCATCTGTAAAGATTACCAATATATAAAGCACCTAGCATCCTAATACACCAAATCTCAAGAGTTGACATCGATTGGTCATCCTTTACATCATGAACATCTCAGGGTTTGATCAATAACTCTTAAACTGCAAATTCAAAAAACAATTGATGAGTGAGACTGCCAGTATCTTTCTGCATAAATTGGACCTTCTACTGTCCTGGCTGTTGCAAAAACCTCATCTCGTTCGCACCAAGAATAGGCTAAGTAGCAGAACTTGATTTAGATTTCCTTGCAAGATGAAACATCTACTGTAATAGTAAGCATATTAAAAACTACAACAGTCAACCCATTTCTGTCAATCACCACATGTTCGATGTCCATGGTAATTTATGAACGAATCGTATTTTTAATCAGATGAAAAATATCGAGCTGGTCCAGTTTCCAGAAAGTCAGCCTATTGACGTTAACTAGAAATCTGTAATTTCATCAGGAAGCTGCAAATTTTTACATGGACAAACACTCAAGCTTCAAGCAGTTAAAAAATCTATTCAGAACCCCTACAAATAATTAAAATTAATTCTCTTCAAATAATAACAGGAACAAAAAATCCCCTTTTATTTCTAATAAGGGCAACAGGTTCAAATAAATCATTAGAAATTCAAATTACCACATGGAACTAGAGAGCTTATGTTAAGACAGATACCTGATTATCTTCCACTTGATGTGAAGCACCCTTTGGCTCATCCTTTTTGGCACGTTTAGACCTGTCATTGGGTTTAGCTTGGTGTTTGGACCGGACATCTGGTGGCAATAGTTCTAAAGGAACAACTCCTTCAATACCATGGTCAGTAAACTGCAACAAAATCCCCATAGATTCTGTTAGCCAGCAGATATCATGAAAACAAAAATTATGAATATATTGGCTGTAATCATACTCGAGAGAAACCATCCAAATCCTGCCTAGCAGAGACACGGAGACCTTTCCAGCAATAAACCTGGGAAAACAGAGGTAATTATAACTTTTGCAGCCAGCAATCCACATGACTTATCATAACAATTCAACTTTCAGCAACAAAGCTCACCTTCAAACAGAGCTAAAATGAGGAGTCACCTGTGTGCTTATTGACTAGCAGATCACATTAAGTTCATACTTTGACACAGCATTCAACCCATCACAACTTTGTGCGAATATAAGAATTTGGGGTCATTCATTACTTTATCCTATCATCCCAGTCCCTATCTCAAGAAATAGAGATCATATGATTCATTAATGTGGTTTGCCTTTAATATCCAGGGAGCCACATGCAACTCTACTCACCATAAAACTAAGAGCAGATGTAGATGATCCAATGTTCATGCAGAATCCACACAAAACCAAGTGAATGTCCTAACTATTATTAAAGCTGGATGATTGATACCAATAAAACAGTTCACTTCATTAGATTATTGGAACATTTATACTTGAGTCCATGTATTCACTTATTAACTTTGATGAGGAACTAAAAGACATGTTAGTCACAAGAACATGCGTGCTAGCATATCCTGATAGTCAGGTGCAACAAACCAGACACTGATCATAATATCACCCATTAGATCTACAAAATTGTCCTTAGTACCATGGGAAAATGTCCCTCCAAGATCTGAATTAACTAACCATAATCAGATTAGGTTCAAGCAATACATTGCAATGCTTTTATACAAGACATGCCTCTTTTTCCCCCTGTTTTTTAATCCATAATACAACTCTCTAGCTACCCATTATTTTCTTCTAGTTTAGGTGGTCAGTATTCCTCAAAGAACATCCCTCTAACATCCTGATACCCTTATTTACATCCATTACGCAATTTATGTTTGTGTTTTTCATGTTCCCAAACGTTTATAGAATAGTGTGTTTTTGAAGTGTTTCCAAAATTCTAAACTTACACATCGATTACCTTATCTTCAACAAATATAATCTTTTAGCCCCAACAACAATATATTCCAGAATTAATTATCACATTAGAAATGATATCAGATAGTAATATCTAATATTATTACTTGTAGTTAACTGAAATGGTAGAAAAGTAAATGATTCAATAGCACCATAACCATGGAATATAAAGTCATGTTTTAACCAAAAATGAAATGTGATGTTCGAACATCAATTTTAAGAACTAAAACTTACCCGATTATTCTTGTGGTGATAATCAGCTTCTATGCTAGCTGATGGATCCATCTATAAATTCAGTAAATAAAGGAACTTATTCAGATAGCTAACACATCAAGATAAGTACAATATATATATATATATATATATAAATTTATTTGACTTGGACGAGCATATTAGGGTGGGTGCTTACATCTTCTGCCAATGGTTTCCAGTAATCTGTGATGGCAGGAGTTCGAACACGTTGAGGATCAGTCAAGGCATTCTGGACATGTAAATAAAATCATTCGTACTAGCTTGATGAGCTAGAAGTATTAAACTAACACGACATGAAACAACTTCACAAATGAACAACAGGAAAGAAAAACCATAGATTGCTTGGGCTATCACACTATTATGAGCTTCTTTTGGCATTTTGACTATATATATCCTTATAATTTAAGTTACCATGCCTCAAAGATGCCATGAATAAAAATATTCAGCAATGCAAAATAACAAGAACACAAAGCAATAAGATTTGCTGTTGAATGAAAAATGAAAAGACAAGGAGAATATGACTAGTATGCATATTGTAATCATCAACTCAATTGGTGAATTAGACCAACCGGATTCTGATCTGCCCACTTCCACAATTGTGAGAGCTCTTTATTTCCTAGCCTCCACCTTGGCCTACTGGAGGATTAAGAAGAGAACACATATTTCAGAAGAATAGATGAAAACTTTAAACAGAAATGTGAAATAGTCAAATAGCCATCAGTGGTAAAAATGTATGCAAATATATATATATAAAAAAAGATTACAAAAAGATGCCTAAATATGATTTGCAGATAATGAGTTGGAGGGCCATCGATGTAATTGATCCAGTTGCTAGGATCGATGTAATTGATCCAGTTGCTAGGATCAATGTAATTGACCATGAATAGTTTTCCACTAATTTTCTTGGTCAAAAGACAAACTTTTGGTTGAGATTATTAGGCATTTAAAAACCATATCTTCCATTGTTTTTTTTTTTTTCAAAAAGGACACTGTAGTCTGCAAAAGAAAGCTGGGTGTAAATAACAAAGTGGGATAGAGGTGTTTTCAACTTCATCATCTACACAAAACTTCAATGTAGACCACTAACTTTCATATTGAACCACATACCAGAGCTTGTGAAATCATATTAGCTGTTAAGTTTTCAAAGCTATAAGCTTCAGCAACTTATTTCACTATTGATGCAAACATGGTTTTATGAACTGTTATCTGTATCCAGTAAAAAAGAAACCATTATATATAACCACTGAATATTCTGAAGGGCAGCAAAATCAAATCAAGTGATGCTATCCTACTATCTCCAACATCATTCTCAAAGCACATATTCCTAAAAGGGTATAGTGTCATGAATGTAAGCATGAAAGGAAAACATGAATCAATCAACTTGCATACCGTTTTTTACCCCCGTCTTGGACTGTCTTGTTCTCTATTGGCTGCTTTTCAAATGGAGGGCAACCATCACGTTTCCACCACAGCTAAAAGCATGAAAACTGGGAACTTATTATTCTATAAAAAGGTCATCTCATGACACAAGCTATAGACATGCATATCTACTATTAATAGAGAGAGAGGGCAAACATATTCTTACCCAATTCTTTTCACGTTCTAGTATATGCTCAACCTTGTGAAGAAAATCTTTTCCTTTAGGTGGAGTCATTTCAAGCAACTTCTTTACATGCTCCTCGCGAGATTTTATTTCTTCTTTCTAAAGTAAAGAGAAAGTATACTGTCATAGCAAATCATGTCAGTATATCCATCACATATATGCATAATTCACACATCAACAAGAATATATAATCCAAGTCAAGCAGACAAGATTACGAATGAAATAACATTGTACAGGAGGTATGGTGTTCTTGACAAAGCAGTTTCTTTTTTCCCAAAGGGGAAATAGAGGGCGAAAGGTGAAGTGGGACAGAAAGCAGGATGCTCTTACAGTCAGGCTGCAGACCAATGAGATTGTCACAATAAGATTGTTATGGTCACACCAATCATTCTTTTTGTTTGGTCCTGAATGTCCAAGCAATGCACTTGGAGGGGATGTGTGTTTTTTATGCAGATTTCAATCTATCAAAGTGCATAATGGACGTAAAGAAACACACAAGCAGGAATTTAAAGCTGATAATATCCTTTTGCTTCTCTAAGAAAAGGTTGAAAGAAAGACATTCACATTTCACCTTAAGTCTCCCTAACTGCCTGTTTTATCAATATAGTACACTAGTACATAAATTTTGCAATACCTTCGCACATCTAGATTGTGCCATGTGTAAAATCTTCAAACTTTACAAAAGTAAAGGTAAAGAATAACTAGATACTTTCCGCAATTTCATCCTTGTCCACCAGTTCAAACATTTGCCATGAGAAAAGTAACACATGCGTGAGGTCTCAATATTTCAATTTTTTCAGATGTTGATGCTAGAAATCTCAAGAGAATTTCATGAAATACAGCATCAAATTCATTGCTTTCAGAATGTTCTGGCAACAAAATATTCAGAAACATGAGCATATATCAGAACTCCAATGATGAAAAGAAATAGTAGGTGTGCACAAGCATGGATCAATTTTGCATGTGTGAGCCCCAAGTGTCCAATCCATGTGCATGTGTGCAAATAATTTGCAGATTGTAATATAACTTACAAAATCAATAATGGAACAGCACTAACCATGCTTTCAGATGTTAAATCTTTGTCATTCTTTCCTGGAGCCTGCCAAAAAATCCATAGAGTCAATCAATTATGACAGACCAAAAGAGGTGTAGAACAAGAAGACAACAAAATAAATAAAGAAATGAGAAGCACACAAAAGGCTTTAATTTGAAAATTCAGCAATCATTACCTTAAGGTAGTCAAACAGTATGAGACACTGGACAAGAACATGGCGTCGAAAACTTGGATCTTTTAACTGGAAAATTTAAAAACAAAAAAATTTATAAGATGTTCTTCCTATATTGTTCAACAACAGTTTCAAACACCAGTCACCTCTAAACCCATCAGTTTACTGCTTGTGAGATACTTTATGTTAAATGATGCCGCCTCTTCCTCCAAATTGTTAGCACTTCCTTCTTCCTCACTCAAAGGCTGAGCTTCAAAGGCATTCAAGATGACCTATATATCTCAAAAAAAAATTAAAAAAAATGTCATTATAATGATAACATAGAAGTACAACAAAAACATGGTAGAATAAAATATAAAGAAAATTTTAATTTAATATCAAGTAAAAAGATATAAAACTTATTTAATACAAAGATAAATGTTCACCATCAAACTCAATGAGAATTTTTGCCACTTGATTGGAGAAAGAGTAAGGGAAGGGTCACAAAAGTACTCCTGAAAAAGCAAGCAAACAAGTTTGTCAGAGTAAGTACAGCAAGTAGCTGCAAAACAGAAGAAAACATCCCTTAGAAAGTTAAGAGAAAGTATACTCTAGGCAGCAACTCTCAAACTAAACCAAAATACTGAACAATTCCACTATCAAAGTCCTATAGATAACATAGAATAAGTGATCCTCTTACGGGCACCAAAATCCTAATAGTGCTAAGCAAGAGAAGAAAAAGAAAGCCAAAATAAGAAAAGCAAAACACACATAGTAGAGAACTCCTAATTAATTTCCTAGTTTCCTCAATATACCATGTCTTTAATAGTATTAAGATTCCTAGGTAAGAAAATTCTTAAATAGATTAGGTTTATAAGAAAAACTAAGATATACAGAATATAAAGTCAAATTAAAATAATTTGAAGTTATCTTTTTTCCTTGCATCTTTTATTTCTTTCACCATAAGAAGATGGAACTAAATGCATGATTGTGCTTCCTCTTTGAATCGATTACCATGGATATGTAGTTTCTCACGTAACTAACCCCAGGTTAGTTAAGAGAGAGTTTTGTCAGGGTATGATAAGCACATGTTTGGGTAAAGAGAATGGAATCCTTATCTAAACTAACAGTGATTGTAGAGGCAAGGTTTACCTGTAAACTCCACATGGTTTTATAAAAGTTGAAGTCAAGAGAAATGGCTGAAAAGAAGCGACAAAGATCAGCACATACAATCCCGCAATAAAGTTAAGTGGTACTAGACAAGTCAATACAAAGTTTACTGAAGTTTTCTGTAGCTAAGACGAACCAGCTGGTGGCTCTTTCTCATATTTAGTCTCATTTGATGTGTTGAAAACTCCTTTAATGTTTACAGCTGCAGCCATTAAGCAAAAGAAAGTGACATATTAATCCAATGACAGCACTCGCTTTCGAAATACAAGAGCTGAAAATAAATACATACCTGAGCGTTCAGATAGTGGAAAAAAGTGTGCTAGAAACATCAGAATTCGTCCGCAAAACACGACATCATTTGCCTGTAAAGTTAAAATATTAGAACCAATGGTTAAGGAAACAGGAGGTAGTAGCCCCTCATATGTTGGAACCGAAGGTTAAGGAAAAAAATAAACAGTAGGGAGTAGCCCCTGTCAAATTTTCCTTTATTTTGGAAACAAAAGAAAAGAGAAGAGGAGAAGGGAAATCAATTAAAAGGAGTTATAACTGTATTATTGTACTTCAAACAAAAGCAAATCTGACTTTGTTGTTCTGATTGCCGCAGATGAGCACTCTTATATTTTATTCATTATAAAATCACAATCTACAAAGATCATTGAATGCCAAAGATAAAGAACTAATTAACTAAATCAAGAGCTATATCCACATTCAGCATTACCCAGAAATCAATGTTGGACAGATTCTTCCTAACAAGAGAAAGAGGAGACAAGTCATAGGTCTTCATTCAAGACTCATAAAGTTCCATCATAATAAAGAGCTTTTACTCCCTAATGTGAAATAGTCAAGACAAAGCAAATACAAATTCTTTTGTTGACACAGGTTAGCATACAAGAAATTATGCTTATGTATGCACCACATATATCAATACATTAAACTACCTTTGAAAGGCGTCGGAGAAGTTGATTACATGTTCTCAACATCACAAGTTTTCCACGAGCAAAAAGTTCTTGCTGTATGAAAAGCAATCATCAAAATAAACACAGTGGTTAGTTGCAATTGAATATGCAGGACTGGTGTTGGAGAGTCTAATCAAAATCATGAACATGGATAAAAATATAAACAAAAAACTTGGAACAACCTGAAAGCATGTACCTTTCCAAGTATATCTTGCTTACTCTCTATGTAACCAAAAATATCCTTGCAATTTCTCATTGTAGACATTTCTGTCAAATCTTCCAACAACTGGAATATCATACCACCCTCAACAAAATCTCTCTCACAGAGATACAGAACAACATCTGGTAGCCCAAAAAGAAGTTAAAATTTGAAAAGCAATGATAAAATAATAAGATATATGCAAAAAATAAACTTGGTGCTGCCAAAAGATCCAGCAAAAAGTAATGAAACAGCTACATCATTGGTTCAAGCCCTGTTCAAATCCACCAGAAGAAGTCCTTGAGATTGATGTTATAATATAAAATCATAAATAAGAAGAATGAGACATCGCCAAGCATGCTAATTGGTCACTCGCTACAAAAATATCAGTAAGAAAATTCAGACAACTTCTAGGAGTCTTGTCAAGTCTTGTCCCAGAGAAAGAACAGTTTGCTAAAAGAGGGGTTTTCAACAGTATTTATACTTCTGGAATCTATAGCTCTTGCACCAACCCCTCAACAATCCGTACAATAATTAGAGCACTGCATGACACAAGCAAATTTAACTCAAAGTTGAAATGAACATCACAAAGATGACAGTTCCAAGGATTTGCGGAACTCTTTCAAGCTCCATCCACCAGAACCTAGTGCGTGGGAGCACTTTAGTTCTAGTTTTGTCTGAACAAATTACATTTTAAAATCATTAAATTTCTGTAAAGAAAAGGCAAAAAAATGTCCGTGAACCACCACTTCTATAGTTTCACACATTTGTATATTGTGTCAATAAGTGTTAAAATATAGTCTACTCTTGTTTGGTTTAGCTGTTAAAAAATAAACCAAGATGAAACACAAAATTTGTAATCCATCTGGACATTAATCAATTTTTGCTGTAGACCCAATTCACAATTTATCGCAAGCCTGTGTGGAAAAGAACTGATAAAAGTAAATAGCCTCTTGCAAAACTAAGCAATTCTATTTTGCATGGATTCTCTCAATCGTAAAAACCAGATGAAGCCAACACAATAAACCAGCTCTCACAGAACCAATTTGCAGGTCCTATTTTATGCAACATTCTGCATCTATAGGGGAATGCTTAAATCAAACCAACTCAAAAATATTTTTCACTAGTCACTAATGAAAAAATTAAAACCAAAAGAAGAAATCAAATTATATCACCTTTTATTTATTTAATCTTGTAGAACACTTCATCACAATTTAACACAACTTAATTCAGAATCCTGGGCACAAGCACAGGAACTAAATAACAATTACAAGCATATACCTAGCAGACGAGGAATTTGACCCTGTGAGTCTTCACCATCATCAATGGACTTCCCATACAACATTATTTCCTCCCTCGACTGCGCAGAAGATGACTGCATAAAAAACAAATGTCAAATATCTCAGCTCACACAAAATGAAGAAAAGAAAATCCACAATTATCCATATTAACAATACATAAAATGCTCCTTCAATATGCATCACAAAAAAAAAATACATACCACGAGCTCCTGAAGCAATGTCCGGAGCATATTTTCCAACAATTGATTCTCATCTTGCACTAATTTAGTTTGCTTCTGTGATCATCATTCAATGATGCAGCAGCAAATCAGCAAGCACTCCATGCGCAAAAAAAATTGAATAAAGAAAAAAAATTAATCACCTGAGGTTTAATAAATTCTTGAACGGTCTGGAGAGCAAAAGATTCAATTGGACCAGACTGCAATATAGCCCTCCTGAATTCTTCCTGAAAAAAAAACCAACATAAATAAATTATTATTCAAATAAAAAGTAAAAATGAAATGGAAGCATGGAATTTATTAAGAATCACTAGATATGCAAAAAAAAAAAAAAAACCTATAATTAAAACTAACGCCAAAAATAAAAATTAGGTTAGCAATTAATCTCTATTTGACCATTTAAATTGCGATAAATAGGTGATTAAATTCAAAAAAAAAAACCAAATGTGCAAATAAAACCTCAAAAATCCGAAAATGAAAACCTGTGACTAAAATTAACAACTAAAATCACAATTAGGTTAGCAATTATTCTCTACTTGCCCATTTAAATTGCAATAAATAGACGATTAAAATTCAAAAAATTATTAAGCTGAAACCCTAACAAAAATTTCGAAAACTTCACCGAAACAGCAAAAATTAAAACTGTAGAAAATTGAGCTGTAGGGGAAAAAAAGGATCGTTACCATGTTGAAGAATTTAACTACACTGCAAGCCTAAAACTCACGACCCGCACTGTACTTGTTAGTACTGTTAAGTGATTATGGTGCGGTTAGCGCAGTTGAAGGAAAGAGATGGAAGCAGCTGGGTAAAGGGAGCTGCAGCCCGAGAGCAAAGAAGATGGAATTCTCCTGATTTTTTTTAACAAAAAAGTTCGTAGAAAGAGAGGCATGCTCGTAACTAGAGGTTTTCGAGCATGGGCTTGTAAATGTCCTCTAAGCCCGGCCCGTGTTTTTGTAATTACCCGTTAAGCATAGTTTGCAACATCGATAAGGCCAGGCCTGGGTCATAAAACGCGGAAAATTGACTTTTCAATTTCTTTTAAAAAGTTTAAAATAATATTTCTTTAATAAATAAAAAATCGGTAAGTTGATAGTCGAGTTTTTAGCCACGTTTGATTTTGATTTTAAGTTTAATTTTATTTTTCATTCAAAAATAATGTTGTTAAGTAATTTTAGTTTTTAATAATATATTATATATTTTTTTATGTATGTTTTGGTTTTTTTTTTTACTTTCTCTTCAAATTTGTATTTTTTTTCCTACTAAGTCCTTCATGAAGTTTTTTTTATTTCTTTTATTTTATAATAAAATATACAGAGACAAGGAGTAAAGTAGGGGTAAGTAAAAAACTCAAAAAACTGATTAAATTAAGAAAATCAGAAAAAAAAATTAACCGAAAAAACCGAACAGTAAAAAAAATTGCTTAAAATTTTGAAAAAACCGACTGGTTTGGTTTCGGTTTTATAACCCTAAAACTAAAAAAATCGAACCGAATCTAAACGGAAAAAAACCGGAAAAAACTGAGCTAAATCAAAAAAAACTGAGCCAAAATTAAGCCAAACAAAAAAAATCAAACCAAATAAAAAAAAACCAAACCGAAATTAGTCGGTTTGAACCAATTTCAATTTTTTTAAAAAATTCAATTTAATTATTATTTTTGATAAAATCTCAATCGAAATGATCACCATACAGTGAAGTGTCAAAAGCAATCCATGGAAACTCCACATTTATGCCTCCTTGCTGATTTAGGGAAGTTATTGATTTTCTCTCCTTGGACTTTCGTTTTACCGGAAGCTTGGTATAACAACAGCAAAAATAATTTAGTTTTTCATAAAAGATTTTGTTTTCTATAATATCATATTAATATCACAAGAATATTTTTTCACATTTTATTCTGATAACTTATTTTCTTATGTTTTATCTTGATTTTTTAAGTTAAAATTTTGTTTTCTAAGATATCATATATCTACTTTTACAATTTTGACCAACATTAAGATTTGACATGTAGAGATTTAATTAAAAAAATTTACTAAGGTATAAATTGTATTTATTGTGAAATATAAGGACTAAAAAAACTTTAATTAAGAACTTACTCGTAAGAAAAATAAAATACAGAGACCAAATTAAATTTTTAAGCAAGATCAAAATATATATTAGCGAGATATTTCATATTGTTAGCGGCTTATACATATTCTTAAATCTTTTCTAGTATTGTGTTTCATGTTGGGGTAATAATTGTTTTTTAAAGTAATTTTTATTTAAAAATATATTAAAATAATATTTTAAAAAAATTACTTTTAATATCAGTATATAAAAAATAATCTAAAAATATAAAAATTTTAATTTAAAACAAATTAAAAATTAAAATTAAAAAAAAAAACACAGGTAGACTGGGAAAACAAATAACCATTACATCATGTAAATCATGTAAAGAAATACAAAGACTCTTATATAGTCTTCAGTAGACGCAGCTTCGTCTAGATTTCCAATTGACAA
>Ga0325414_1003785_pt1 | contig 15790 bp, 5 predicted proteins | sample PopdelMetagenome_8_FD_206183 | JGI IMG/M metagenome (GOLD analysis project Ga0325414, IMG submission 206183) | Populus deltoides microbial communities from Bellville, Georgia, United States - Leaf-PdKOR-R3 | ecosystem: Host-associated > Plants > Phyllosphere > Phylloplane/Leaf | place: USA...
GTAGAAAATTTTTTCTAATCTTGGCCCCCTTAAAAAAATTTACGGCTTAAGTTGCAACTTAAATTTTAAATAATTAATAATCAATAAAATAAAATAAAGTCTTGTAATTTTTAGATATTTAGTTTTTCAATAATAGAGAAGAAAGTTTTAAAGGAAGAAAAATTGTGGGCCATACCAAACAAGAATTTAGAGAGGTTGGAGAAACGTAAGAAAAATGGCATGACAAAGTTCGGCAAATGAAAATGAAGGCTGTCCTTTAGGTTTTCTACCATGGCTAGAACAACCTTGCACACATTTTAAGCATCTTTTATACAATAATTATCTACATTTTGGTTGGCATCACCCATTGTCGTGGGAAAAAAATAGTTAAAATAAATATTTTAGGGTTCGATAATTTTGTCAATAAGGGACTACTGCTTCTTCTTCTTCTTCTTCTTCTTCTTCTTCTTGTCTTAAAGTTGACTGACTACTGTTTAATTTGTTTTATTAAAATTATTAAGAATTCTATTATAAAGTCATGATCAGTAAACATGTCGGGACACTTTTTTCAATCAATTTTGATAGAGTTGAGGACGCGATTGGTGCGATTTTTAGTATGTGTTTCCAATAATGTTTTCTATTGTATGACAAAATAGTCTTGACATTAATTAGAACCACATGTTCTTGTACAAAATTTCAAAGGTTTAGCCCTAAAATTACTTCGTCTCATTGTCTGTTTTCGACCATCAATTTTATTCATGTGTTTCCAATTCTCAGTTATTCCTAACCTTATGTTATCTAATTTAAATCAATTAATTAAAACCAATTACTAAAACCCTTTTAAATCATTTAAATCTCTCTATATTAACCAATATAGAGAGCTTGTAACGACACACAGAAGAATTGGTATCCAAAATTAACATTCATGAGCTTTGATAATTTGTTTTAATTGATTTAAATTGGATAACACAAAAGTAGAATGATGAATCGAAAACACATGAACGAAATTGACGACTGAAAATGAAAATAAATACAATTAGAGCAAACTATAAAGAGCATCATACTATAAAACTAAGTCAAAAATCAAATTTATGTATAAATATAATAAAACTATCAAACACACATTTAATATTTAATGGGAAAAAAAAAGCTCACTTCAAACAAAGTAAAAGAGAGTGTTCGAGAAATAAAGGATACTCTACTCAGAGAAGTTACTCACTTTAATCCTATTGTTGTTATTTCATTTCACGAATGAATAGGAAATATATATATATATATATATATATTGAAAAAAATGCTATTAATTTATAATTTTTTAAGCTCATTCTCCATAAAAAGTTAGAATAAAGAATCAAACGTCCCTTCTCGAGTAACAGCAAATTTGACCTGATTGGCCTCTGATTATCTCCAAAGAAACTAACAGGAAAAGAAAGATTGCAATTTACAATGTCCCTTCGGAGCTATATATGCTTCACTGAAAAATGTTTACATCCTACAGGCGTTGGCCTCATTTTCAAGAAATATAAAAAAGGAGAAGATCAAACACTATTGCAAACAAGAAAGAATTTTGAGGGTTTTTTTTTTTGAATTACCACACCGGAGATTTTCTTAATGAAGTAATATAAATACATCAATTTAATCACTGATCATTTACCCTTTGTTACTTTCTACCTCTTTAGCCCTAGGACATCCTCCATCGCCCATATCAACACCTTACCAATCTTAGTAGATGCCGACTACTAGGCTAACCATGCACTAGTCCTTGCTCCGAGTAATTATAGCTTGCTATTTCCGTGACAGGAGAACCCCTTTACTCTTTAGTCTGTGTCGCCATAAGACTGGAAGATCTTTCTACTCAAACAGGAATGGTGTTTCTTTAATCTGTCTCTTTCCTTGTACTCCAATGTTGTATTTGAAATGATTCTGGTTAGCCATACATGCTGCAAAAGCTACTCATTACAAAGTACTAGGTTGCATATTCAATGTTTACATTTTCTTTTCTTGCCAACTCCCTTTAATTATCCCCGACATATTTCATTAATGCTATGTAAACTTTTAGTTCTATCAACGATAGTTGTTTGCTTCAACTCTTTACTTTGTTTCATGGTGAATCCATGCCCGATGTTGGATAAGACAGAGATATTTTGATGCCCCAAATATATGTAGTCAGTCACAAAGAAGATTTTAAAAAATTAATTAGTTCGACATGGGTATGCATGTAAAGCTTCTGCTGTAACTTGAATCACTTATGTTACATATGTGGTTAGTATTCTAGTACAAAAAGCTAAAAGTATGTTTTGTTAAAAAGTTAGAGATAAAAAAATATAAAATAAATTTGTTTTGAAATCTCAAATATGAGGAACAGTAACCTTGATTAACATACAATAAAAAGATAAAAATGACTTAGAGATGTGATTTAGCTGAGAAATCTTTTTTTACAGGGCAATTATGCCCCTCAAAACAGTGTGCTTTTTCCTTCTGTTTTGGTGTTTTGATGCACTTAGCAGTTACCGAGCTGGTGTTGCTCCCAACTAAGAATGCAGAGTGGTAGCACAGGACCCTTCTCAGGTGGGGCTTTGGCATATTTCAAACAGAACAGGAAATGATGGGTCTAACACAGGTCCAAGCACTCTCTTGATACAAGGCAAGACCCTTCTCAGGTGGGGCTTTGGCAAATTTAAAACAGAACAGGAAGTGATGGGTCTAACACAGGTCCAAGCACTCTCTTGATACAAGGCAAGATAAAGTGCCCTGCTGACACTAGCATAGAGCATCCAAAAAAATAAAAAATAAGAACACCATTGGGAAGAGCTTTCCTGGCAGCTATAAAAAGGACGCAAGTCCAACAAATTGGAATATCACCTAATTTTCTCATTGAGTAACTCCTTAAACTGCAAATCCCCCCCTCCCCTGCAAAAATAAAAATCCACACAAGGCGGCATATAAGAGTGAGGGAAAGACAGGTAGCTACAAGATTCCAACATTTGGGCTCGGCGATTTCCCCAATGAGAGCGGTCTTGGCTTTTCTTTTATCATCATCACACTTCTCTTCCGTTTCTCTTCACTGGCTAGCAGCTACTCTCCCTGCCACTTACACACACACACACACACACACACACACACACACATATATATAGCTTGCCTTGCCATTTCTTCGAAGCTAGCTATCACACTAGTCACAAATTCGTAATGCAATGGCAATAGATTGCATCAAAACCATGCCTTCAAAAACCACCCATCATCACCATCCCAAAGATCAAGATCAATGCAAAGATGATAACAAGTCTTTAGTGTTTGATGCCCAAGTTCTTAGATACCAATCAAGCATACCTCAGCAGTTCATTTGGCCTGACCATGAAAAGCCTAGTGCTAATGCACCTGAACTCCAAGTTCCACTTATAGACTTGGGTGATTTCCTCTCTGGTAACCCTGATGCTGCAATGGAAGCTTCAAGACTTGTTGGTGAAGCATGTCAAAAACATGGTTTCTTTCTTGTTGTTAATCATGGAGTTGATAAAACACTCATTGCTCATGCTCTTAATTACATGGACAACTTCTTTGAATTGCCTCTTTCTGAGAAACAAAAGGCTCAAAGAAAAATTGGCGAGTCTTGTGGATATGCTAGTAGCTTTACTGGCAGGTTTTCCTCCAAACTTCCATGGAAAGAAACACTTTCTTTTAGCTATACAGCTGAGAAGAATTCATCAAAACATATTGAGCAATATTTTCATGACAGAATGGGGGAAGACTTCGCCAAATTCGGGTATGTTGCAAAAGCATTTTCCATTCAATTTGGTTCTGTTCAATGTTGTTTATTAGTATTCACGTTTCTTAAAACTAAAATTCATCTTCCTTGTGTTGTCATCAGAAGGGTGTACCAGGATTACTGCGAGGCCATGAGCACTTTGTCACTAGGGATCATGGAGCTATTAGGAATGAGCCTTGGTGTGAGCAGAGCACATTTCAGAGAATATTTCAAAGAGAATGATTCAATAATGAGGCTTAACTACTACCCTCCATGCCAAAAGCCTGAACTTACTTTAGGAACTGGTCCTCATTGTGATCCAACTTCTTTAACCATCCTTCATCAAGACCAAGTGGGTGGTCTTCAAGTGTATGTAGACAACGAATGGTGTTCCATTAGCCCCAATTTCGACGCTTTTGTCGTTAACATTGGCGACACCTTCATGGTAAGATACTCATCCGCACCGAGCTGTGTTATAAATTATCATCATCTAAGCGAAACGGTGCTGTCTATGTGCTGTGATAATCTCATACATGATAAACAGATAGAATTGTCTCGTAGCTACGTGGACAGTTGTTTAAATTATTTCCAAATTTGCGTTGATGGTTACAAGGAGGACTGATACTTAGTGGGTTTTTGTTGCCTTTCAGGCTCTATCAAATGGTAGATACAAGAGTTGTTTGCACCGAGCAGTGGTGAACAGCCAAACGCCAAGAAAATCTCTTGCTTTCTTCTTGTGTCCAAGGAATGACAAGACAGTAACTCCACCAAAGGAATTAGTGGACACATGCAATCCAAGAATATATCCAGATTTCACATGGCCTATGTTGCTTGAATTCACACAAAAGCATTACAGAGCTGACATGAAGACACTTGAGATGTTCACAAATTGGCTTCATCAAAGAAATGTTAGCTGAACAAGTGGGTCAAGTTACGTGTCGCATAAATAGACCTGGGGGCATGCTAAAGGCCTCTTTATCAAGGACAAAAAAAGGAAAGTGATACTGATGGGGAGGGGAGTGGAAAGGGAAAGAAATGAAGCTTGAAAGAGATGGGGATTTTGATGAGATTTGGAAGGGAACAACACTACATGAAGAGAGGAAAAGAAATTTGAGACTCTCAGAGGACAACTTTCCTTTATGCCCATAGGTCTGGTAATTACTAGCTACCTTATTTATTGGCCATGAACAAAATGTTGGATTGGCTAATTGCTTTTTGCATTTTCTTTGATAATGTAAAAAGGTTATCACTAGCATCTATCAATTATCAAAAAAAAAAAAAAAACCTGTTTTAGGGGGCATTTGAATTCACCATTACCTCATGACTTGACTTATTTTTTGTTTTTCTTCATACAGAACTCACATCAGCTAATCAATATTGTTTGCACATGTTAAAAAAATATTATTTATAAAATTATTTGTTTGATAACGTGGTGCTTGATGAAAATATTATTTTGTTAGTATATTAAAATTATTGAAAAATATCTAAATATTTTTTTAATAAAAATAATTCGAAAAGCCAAAATCATCGCTAAAGGTGCTCAAAATAACAAAGCTAACAGTAGTCTTTGTAACGAAATAAATTATTCTTTCTTTAATTTATTCATTTATTTTTCTTTCTTTGTTGATACATCAATTCTTTCAGAGTGATGGCAGAATCAGCCAAAAAAATATTTCCAACGTGCACGCAAAATTACTTTCCCTGTAAGCACCAAAAAGGCCTTTTCATCAAGCATGTGGATGCAAAGGACTCATGAATATGTGGGACAATTTGACAAGTCCCAAAAAAAAAATCAGCACCACAAAGAAATGTAGAGAGGATGTATAGCCTCCCTAATGTCAAGAAGGCAAAACAAACCGAACAAATTATCAATTTGGTTTTTTTTAAAAAAAAAAATTCTACATTTTTCTTTTTAAATTGACGTTGAAAAGCTAATCCCTGTGCATTAATTAGTAAAATAAATATTGTATAAGAAAGAGCGGGAAATCTTATGGTACTCCAAAAATAACTAAAAATATTCTATTAGTTACTCCCTATAATTTACTTTAAAAAACTAAAAATATATAAACATAGAGCATTCTTATCACTTTTGAGTCATGAATTTTATTACTTTATTCTTTTAGTGTAAGTCTTTTTCTTCAAAGTGAGTATAAAAAGTAACTAATAGGATGTTTTTGGTTTCTCCCTCAGCAACAAGAAATTTTATAATATTCAAGCTATAATTAGTGAGATTATATTAATAGAATCCACTTTATAAAAATAAATAGATACAAGTATGAGAGAAAAATATCATATAGAAATATTCTTATTACTTTTGATATATTCCACTTGTATCTGCTTTTTCACTTGATTTCTTTCTCAGTAGCGAAAATTTTTATGATATTCAAGCTGTAATTAGTGAGATCTATAAATAGAATCTACTTTAAAAATAAATAGATACAAGTATAAGAGAAAAATATAAAATAAAAATTCTTATCACTTTTTGATGTGTTCCACTTGTGTCCCCCATCCCTAAAATCTTCCAAGAATGGTCAAAATGGACATGAGTACAAATTTTCATAAGTCATCACACATCTTAAAGTTAGTCTCCCAAATATCAAATGATTAACATTGTAGTCCCTACATGAAACCCATCTCAATTGGATCCCATATGTATCATGTAATTCTCAACTGAAACCCATCTGAAATTATCACTCTCTTTAAACAAGAAAGATTAAATGATATTGAAAACGGTGTCATTTCGTTGCGTAAATATGCAGTTTCGATTGCAAAGATTAATGGACATGGATATTGTAGAGTGACACAATTGAAGAATACTTCTGGGTCTTAAATGTAACCTTTTTTTTAAAATTATTTTCGAGGTCTCTTTTCATTTTCTTTTGAATATATTATTACTGCATATGATTACAGCAGTGACCTTCAAGTAACATTCATGTGCTAAATGATTCATTTACTTCATTTAAAGTTTCCAAGGCCCTACATGAGGGGTAGGATCAAGAAGCTCCACATAAATCCAAGCGAAGAAATGGCGCACCAATTGAATGATTCAGAGGAAGAGGTTGCTTGGATTGACAGAGAAATTCCCGGTGGTAATTTAACTCTGAGGTTCTCCTATATATATATCTTTTGTAATTATGAATGTAGAGAGGTGAGATTGCATGTATTTCAATTAATTAATTATTTAAAATTCTGAAATTAATAAATATATAAGATTTTAGTGGTCCTGAGTTTTATAGCACTCGAACTAAAATCTCTAGAGAACAAAACTAGACCAATTAAATTACATCTTTTAAATTATATTTTATTTTTAATTATTGTTGTATTCTCTTGTATCTGGAAATTTGGAAGTTTTGCATCATAGAATCGAAAGGGAATGCTCGCAACATTTGTCGTGGTTTTTGTCTTTAAACGGTGCAACATTCTTTCTGGCTAATATTTTAGGACACTGCCAACATTTTTCAAAATGAAAAATGTCTACATAATTATATTAGGTTAATATTTCATGATAAAAAAATAGTTATAAAAATATACAAATATAGTTTTTTTACTTTGAATATACAAAATATTATTTATATTATTTACTTTAATACAAATATACAAAATATACAAATCTACATAATTACATATTATTTATTTTGAATTCACTGGAAAGCTTCACAAGAATAACTGGATGAAATAAATTTACTTTGAAATTATCAACAAGGTGTTCAAACATAAATTACAAAACAGTCCTAAACTGGAGTTCCCACAGTACTATCACACAGTTAAAAGGACACTGTCATCATTTTACTAATAATTATATGCGTGGATGTTTGGATTGCCTAGTTATATGTACCCACTAGGTCTAAGGTTTGGAGGCCGTGTCAAATATATTGATACTGGGTTATTAGCAAATTAAATATTTTTTTAAAATATAAAAATATTATTTAGATGTTTTTAATGAATTTTTTTCAAGAGAAATATAAAAAATCGAAGCCAATCTAAGTTAAATGACCAAACTCATAAACTAGGTTAATGAGATTAAGATAATTTCATAGAAAATGGATAAAAAAAATAACAAAACTTAATTCTCAATTAATTCAGTATTGAAAGATGAACTTGAAAAAAAATAAATTAAAAAAAACATGAGTGAACCCGGGATAATCTATTAAATTCGCGATTTGGATTATGAGATCAAGATAACTTCATCAAAAATAAATTAAAAAAATTACATAACCCAATTCAATTGGATCCAATATTAAATGTTAAAATCGAGAAAAAAATAAAATTATAAGACCATTTATAATATAAGGATAAAAATCACAGAATTTTATGTGAAATATTATTTGGAACGACACAACAGTCAAAAATTCTAATTTCACCCTGAAAGAAGCCACAATGATAATTCAGAACACTTTATTATCTAGACCAAGTTCTTAACATAAAAATCAAGGTTTGTTCATCGTAGCAAACCCATTATAGTAAGTCGATAGAAATAGAAACATCATTATATCTTAGCCAACAAAAAAAAAACAATGTTGTTTATCGTAGGTAAGGTGTGTTATGAATACTAATATTTTGTTTTTACACAATAAATCATGAACTTTGAATATCTAAAAGACTAATTAATATTTTTAATAATTATAAAACTAGATAGCAACTCATAAATCAACTAAAACCCATTCCAAAATATGTCTGAAAAGGATCTCCACGACATAGAGCCCCATGAGGAGAGTAAGACAAATGTAATCCCATCAAAGTATATTCTCCTCTCATTAATCGACATCTCTCAGGATTTCTTTCATGGATACACCCACTTAGTCTGCCCCTTCTTGTTGATCTGCACTGTTCTTGTTTCTAGCTATCATCCTGCATTATATCATAGTGTACGTATTAATTGTCAGTCTCTTTGCCATTTAATAAAAAAATTCTAATTTTAACTTATTTGCACCTTTCTTGATTACACGTTTAATTTACTTATTCACACACTTCTTCCAGCTATCATCCTCCATTAGATCATAATATTGTCAGTCTTATAGCCGTCTGATTGGTTGACGACACCTTTCTTGATCGATCACACGTTTAACTTACTTGTTTGTACACTTAATTAATTATCTTGACTTGACAAATATTATCATTAACAAATCCTATGATAAAAGACAAGAGTTTAGAACCACAATTTGACACGTGGATTTCGAATCCCATAGATTAATCTTTTGTCAATTTAACTTTATTGTCTCCCATTTGCAATCGCTGTGTGGTTATTTATTTATTTATTTATTTATAATCTTTTGTCGTTCTAACTTTAAAGAAATTTTGAACTATTCCATGAGTAACCATCAATATATACTTTGATCCCTCTTCTTCTTGAACTTGATCAAATCAAACATTTTACTCTACATTGACTGCGAGCAGCTTACTGATTAATTGATTAGCTGAATGGCACTTGTAATGAGGCATATAGTTAATTGGATAGAAGTTTTCGAATATATTGAGAGACGGATGGTTTGATTTGGCGAGATTAATGTCAAAATTAATTGAAGAACCAAGTGCAAATGATTTTAGCCTAATCGATATTCAATAACTTAATTCAATTTAAAGAAATTCATTTGAATTGAAATATTACATTGCAAAAATATATAGAATTATTGGAAAAAATAATTTGAGTTAAGGTGTTATAAATTTGAGTAACGACATGGATGCATATCGACTAATTCAAGATATTTTATGTGTGTTTGGTATTATGATATAGAGTAATTTTTAAAAATATTATTTTTTTATTTAAAAATATATTAAAATATATATTTTTTTAATTTTTTATATTAGTACATTAAAATCATCGAAAAACACTAAAAAATATTAATTTAATATATTTTTAAATTAAATATATTTTTAAAATACACTAAAATAATAAAATGGACAATACTGGGAAACACTCTCTTCTAGTCGAAAAAGACAATCAATTTATTTGCTAATGCACGCACGTATATATCCATGCAATTGCAAACACAACTTTTTAAAATTTATTTGAATTCGGCGAGGACAAACATCAATTGTTTTTATAATAAGACTATGGTTGGGAACGCAGCTGTGGCTGTGTTTGTAAAAATTTTAAATTTTTTTTTTATTAAAATTGAATATGATTTATATGTTTTGGATCGTTTTGATGTGTTGATGTCAAAAATAATTTTTAAAAAATAAAAAAATATCATTGGCATGCATTTTAACACGAAAAGTTATTTAAAAAGCACCCACAACCACACTGCCAAACACGCTCTAAAACTTGTCATTACGAAGCTGAACAAGAATTAAGTGCTGATCAGAAAGGTGATACTTACAACAATGCTCACCCATAAACAACAGGAAAAACAACAAAACAACTGTTCGACGGCTTCCCCACTAATTATTTAATTATAAAAAAAACAATAATCACACCCTTTTAATTAATCCAATCAATGCTTAAAAGTTTATCTTTACGATATCTCTATCAACCACTTAACTATGCCGTGGGCTATGCCTCCATTTAATTTTTCGTGCTTGCTGCTTGATTAAAAATATATATATATTTCTCGTGTAGTTTTTTTCACTTAAAGACAAGATTAAATTAATTATTTAAATAACAGTGCAAAATGAAGTTTGATTTTGTTAATCTAATGATAATATATATTTATATATAACCAACATTACTTGCAAGATTAGCTCTCACTTCTTGGCTTGTTCGAGTTGGCTGGCTGATTTAGAGCCATTAGGAGTTGATGATGACGAAATGCATGATCAGATTGAGTTGGGATTCATAGTTTCAGATCTTTGGAAATAATAATTAAGTGATAATTTACTTATGATCCTCCTCCATAATTACGTGCCAGCATGTCCATCACACAAATTAAAAATTATGATTAGTTTTCACACACAGACAATCTTATTTCTTCTATATATTTTCTTGTCGTTTCTTTTGGAATTTTAGTTTGGTAGTGAAATATGTGGAGATATTGTCGAGGGTAAACGACGAAATGAGATGAAAATAACTTATGTATACATGCATGTGCTACCAAGTCTAGAAGAAACTAATGTAATTATAGAATTATTGTATTCTAATATTTTTAATACGTGCATGGTAATGGTGAAAATAAAAATAAAAAATCCCCACCGTTTAGGCAAAGTCCAAACAGCTGAAATTTTATCCGTTTGATGCCAAGCTCAAATCGGTAGGAATATCACCATTAAAGATTCATTTTTCATATATGGTTATGGTAAAAAAAAAAAGTTTTTGTACTTGAATCCTACCCATTTGGGCTAAGTTCAAATCAATATATATATATATAAACACACACTATGTTAATTTAATCCTGAGGGGTAGTTCAATTGGTCAAATTTTGAGTTTGTTCCCTAATTGTCACTAGTTCTAGTCCCCTCAAGATTACTGGAGGTTTACATGGTCACCAACTTCAAGGCCCATAAAATTAGTCAAGGTGCACACAAGCTAACCTGGACAGCGATGATAATAAAAAATATATATATATAATAAAATAAACTATGTTAATTTTATAGGCACATCGATCTATGATTTATTCATTTTGTCATCCGTTAAAAATTCTGTTAATGGGCCTTCTTCAATGGGTTACAGGGCTTGCATGAAATGGCTAGGCACCAATTGTTTTAGTTGAAGCCTATATATTCAAGGCCCATCCTCATTCTGAATATTGCAGCATACAGATATAAATATATTATCTCCATGTTTTTTTTTTTTCGGGAGAGTAATAAAACACCATTTCATATAAATAATATATTGAATGATGTGGTTGTTAAATAACCTTATACCATATATTTAAAAAAAATACACCAACTACCTTATATCATATATATTACTTCGTATTTGATAAATGTATGTATTAAGAGAAATATATAACTTTATATATTCTTAATCAATCATCATTATTATAAATTAAACTTAAATTATAAAATAAAGTTAGAAATTAGATTGGTTTTTACAAGATTTGTAGTATAATATTGTAATAGTAATTATTATATATATTAAAATTCAAATATTTTGTTTTGGTATTTATTAAGTAACATTTAGTTTATATGTGAAGATTGGATAGTTGGGTTAAGAAATTTTTAAAACGTAATAAGAGTATTGGGCCAGATAAATTCTATATCCAGAATTAACTGAAGGGAAACCAAATCAAGTGTTTATCAAATCGAGTAAAAATCCAATCAAATCGAATTGAGTGATTATAATAATTGGATATTCAATGAGTTTAATGAAATTGTCATTCCTAGATTTGGCTGGAATTTCTCGTTACCAGGCCTTGGAGCTTGTGGGAGAGTTTGATCTACTAACTTTTCTCATGCTTCTTTCATTCTGTTTATGATTCATGCACTCTTTTCTTCTTCTTCTTCTTCTTCTCCTCTATTTTGGCCTTCGCTATTCACTGGTTGCTATTCTCTTATGCAAGCTGGTTAAAGCAATTAATAGTAGCAGACACAGCCCTAGCCCACGATGTTGGCCTATTGGGCTAGCAATTTCTGAAAAGACACGCCTAGCTATTAGACTCCAGGTTGATAATGGAACGGGTATGAAGTAGGTATCCAGTCTATTAAATTTGTAGGTGCTTTAATTGCCCTTTTTATTTTCATGTTCTGAATACCATATAAACTGAAATTAGATTGGTGGTATAGAATTTTATTGGGATATGGTGCTAAGAACTTTGCTATGAAATCAGAGCAGGATTCGATGGACTTGCCATAGCTTGATAGGATTTTCTATGAAGCATCAAGGCTACAGCGAATAGGGTATAAAGTTTTCCACAGTAATCAGTCACAGGCATTACTCAGCTATTGTCTGGTGAAGTAAGGCCCTAGAAAATGAGCAGTGTATACGTCGTGAAAAAGGGAAAACGTTTTGCTCAATCAAGAATATAACTGATACAGTTTCCCTAGGTGTCAGTTTTCTACCATAATTTTACTAGTGAAGATATAAATTTCTGCCTCCTTGTTTTGATCCAACATGACATTTTTTTTCCCCTCAACGAGACATTTTCATTTTGGTACTCAAGATCTCATATGGCCTTATTGACAATTGTTTGCACATTCTAAATTCCAGGATAGGTGTTCGTTCCTTTTGGTAGCAAAATCTCTCATTGCAGCCCAAATTTTGCTTTGCTCCTCGGTGAAGTGTTTCCAGTGGAAATTATGGAACTTTTGCTTGCAGGTTCTCACCCTATCGATCTCCATAAGATCTGAGCTGTGCAAGAGGGTGGAAGGCCTGGAAGACTAGTTGATATATATAATCAGAAAAATTCCTGAGCTTCAAGGAACTGTTTTAAAGTCTTTCAAGGAGGGCTCTCTTTTGGGGAAATTCCTTGTTGGTTACTTTTATGTGGTACAGACAATTTCACTGTCATTTAGAGCTTTAGGAGTAAATTATGTGATTGTTGCTGTGATATGTGTTCTCTCGCAGAGTATTTGACACCGCCGGCCGAAGGTATCCTTCCCCCTTGCTCTTCTCAACAATTTCAAGATGGGTTTCGCTTATGGCCTCTTTATTATTACACTTTTAAGCTTGCAAGTCAATTATGCCCAAGAAACCATTGGAGTTACTACTCTTTTGGTGACATTTTGGTTCTGTAAAGTTCATTTTGAGTCACAATACTAGTTAATTATGCTTTTAAGCTTCACTTGTTCTTTGTTTTCACTATACATAACTTCCCCTTCAGTTTTGTTAGAGTGTAACTAGTTTATACCAGCCTCTATAAAAAAAAATTATTCAATTCAAAAATTTAAATTATTTAAAATATAATTTAAATTATTTTCTAATATTATCAAAGAATAGGTTGGCAGAACAGACCTGGCGGACGAAACAATATCAAAGAGTAGGTCGGCAGAACAGTTCTGGCGGGAGAAGGGCTTCCAGCAGCTGTAGGTCGGCTAGAAGAGGGCAGAATCCTTGCGGTGAGCAAGAAAGAGGAAGTGTCCTACAAGAGAAAGGAGATAGAAAGTTTGGAAATAAGAAGAGAAATATGCGTCAGAATACAAAAACATAGATGGGCAGAATTCTAAGTTCTGACTTGAGGAGTTCTGAGATTATGCAATGCTACTAAGTTATTTGGTGGCTCAGGCTCTTTTTTTTGATAATCTATTTTTTTTTTTTTTTGATAATCAGGCTCTTAATATACCATGTATCTCAGACATAAGAAACATCATTGTTGAATGCCTGCAACTAAAGATTTAGCATCTCCTCATCTTCAGTGCAAGCTGATCTTCCAGAAATGCTGGAAAACTTGTGTAATATCGGGGGGTGGAGTTTGTGAGGGGGTGTCAATGGGCATTCACCTCAGCCCATGCCTCTGTTTCCTGGGCTCGGGCTTATAGATTTAAGCTTATAGACACGCTTAACCATGCACTTCCCTCTCTCCTTAGGCATGGAGGTACCAAATTTGTTGAGAAAAGGTAATTAAAACTGAGGAAGGATTGTGTATTGTAACGTAGAAGTCCTTTCAGCAATAAGGATTTATAAGTGGATTTGGACTACTTAGAAGTAACGTAGAAGTCCTTTCAGCAATAAGTCCTTTCAGCAAAGTTTTTTATTTGGAGAGAGCGGAGTCCCATAAGACTAATTTACAAAAGAAATTAGAGATGAAGTTCTAACAGAAGATGAGAGGAAAGTTCTTGCAATCCGAATACACATCTTATTTCTGTCTTGCTCTAGGGATGAACTGAGGATTGGAGGCTTGGTAAGCTAAGAAATTTTTTTTAATCTAAATAAAAAAGCAAGATAAACACATCGCAAAAAGTTCTCATTTTAGGAATAAATAACTCGTGGGAGGGGCTTTACAATATTCTGTGTTTCCCAATCAAAAATTTCTCTACCACGATGCATAACCAGCCAAGCAATATGGAAGACCTTTTTTGTGGATTGCAGAACCCTCTCTATCGATTGGCAGCTGACACAGTTGCATAGGGTAAAAAATCATGATGGCACACATTAAAAAGGGTTGACAATACACAAATGTATGGCTTATTTTGGGCAGTGATACCACAATGGAAACACAATGGCCCCACTTGCAGCACGATGGAGTTTCTTCTCATATACGAAGCTACATGAGCGAGTAGAGAATCTCCCACTAAGGAAACTGAGATAATACATTTGTAACATGTATATATTAGATTGATATTTTTCAATTCTCAATTCTTTACATCTTATCGAAGGATTTTTGAAGAAATTGAACTTTTTTCTTTTAACGGACCAACTTGATGCTCTTATTGATTTTCTTGCGAGATATTCACGTATTCTCTCACTTATCCCACTTGGTGCTCCCACGATATTCCAAATTAGGTTTTCCTTGTTTGAAGTTGAATTTATTAGGGTTTGTTTGGGATAGAATGTGGCTTCTTTTGTGAAACTCACATAAAAAAAAAAAAAACAAGAAAAACTTGCTTTTAATGGTAATTTTGTATGCATTAAATGGGTTATATATTAAAAAAATAGCAATCATAATTCACTAAATCTTTATTCCAAACACCCTCTTAAAAAATGATGGAGTTTAAGGTCATATGAAAAGAAATTAATTTTATAATGATCATGTTATAATTACTGAATACTGCATAAGAGAGAAGCAGATAGAAAGAGAAGAACGAAAAATAAGAGAGGAAATCAAAAATAATTTTTTTAATAGGAGAGAGGAATTTTTATAACTAATTGGTGGGATTATATATGATTTTCTCTTCTTCTTTTTTCCTATCTCTATTATGCATTAAATATCTAATAATTATAGCTTACGGAATGGGATGATTCTAAGTAATCTTCCGTATATAATATTCTTTAAGTTTTAATTTATACTAAGTTCTCTTGCCTGCGCACTGCTGTAGATACAAATTTAAGATACAACAGACATACTTTAAAAAAGAAGTCGATGATGGTCAAACTCCATTGAACATGAAAAAATCTAAAAAAAATAGGCTAGCTGTGGGGAAATTCATTTACAGTGTCATTTAACTTAGGCCAATAATCTAATATTGAAAACTCTTGATCTGATTATTTATCTAAATTAAATCATATAGAAGTTGTTATGATGTGAGTCGATTGAT
>Ga0325414_1003786_pt1 | contig 15789 bp, 18 predicted proteins | sample PopdelMetagenome_8_FD_206183 | JGI IMG/M metagenome (GOLD analysis project Ga0325414, IMG submission 206183) | Populus deltoides microbial communities from Bellville, Georgia, United States - Leaf-PdKOR-R3 | ecosystem: Host-associated > Plants > Phyllosphere > Phylloplane/Leaf | place: USA...
AATCCTTTTTTGTAATTTTTTTATTGATTTTTTTTCAATTTTATCTTTTCAATATTAGATTTATTGGAAATTGAGTATCATAATTTGTTCTAATTTATTTTTTATTGGGTTATCTCGATCTCATGACTTGAGTCGCAAGTTTGATAAGTTAATTTAGGTTGACCTGAATCATTTTTTTGGGTTATTTTTTTAATTGATTTTTTTTTAATTTCATCCTTCAACATTGACTTTATTGAAAATTAAGTTTATTGAAAATTGAGTTTCATAATTGTTTTTAATTTATTTTCTATATGATTATCATAGTTTCATGATTCGACATGCAGATTGGTAGGTTAATCTATGTTGATCCAAATCAAATCAATATATTATTGTCTTAACAATTATATAAAAAATATCATCTTGAATATTTATTTTAACTTAAACTATGTTTTTATAGATTATTTGAGTTGTCTTTAGACTCGCTAGATTAATGGAGTATTTTCAAGTTAGTCACCACACAATTTAAAACTTTTTTTGATTAAAAACATTTAACAACATCTAAATATTTTTTTTATATTTTTTTAATCCAACTTCCAACCTGATTAATGATCTTATCAAGAAACATATGGACAAGACATTTCTTGCAAATATACATAGTTTTTATTTGAAGCATTTTCTTTCAGGATAAATTGAATGGCATGTCATTTGCAAAACAGAATTTTAGGCTTATTGCTTCCAAATTTTCACCTTTCAACTTGCGTTTAATTAATCTCTCAACACAAAAAAAATATGTATAAAAAAAAGATAAATGTTTTTTTTTAGGAGAAAAAAATAAGTACATCTCTAAGCAATTTAGGAGAGAATTATTTCAAATACAGAATTTTTTAAAATTAAAAAACAAAAATATAAAATAAATATTTCTCCACACTCTAAAATTACCGAGTAGTTACACTTTACTTTTTCTTTAACAGTGTACTTCAGTGGACTAGCCCATTATAAGTCATAACCCAACCCAACCCAGCTAGGGTTATTTTCGTCATCTTGTCAAAACAAGGACCACATTGCAAAATCGAGATTCTTATCTGGGCCACAAAAACAAAACCCAACAAATCTCCTTAAAACTGAAACTCATGTTGTAAACGCGCACACACCTCGTACCCAGCCGCGCACTCTCCACATCTGCTGCAAAATTTTCCGTTCTTGAAAGACCTAAAACCTAAAAAATCAACCAAATCTTTATTTAACACCCACTTCTTTACAAAACCCAGATTTTCTACTTGTCTCTTAATGTAAGTTCTTGCTAAAATTCGTCGTCTTGGTGCTTTATTACGGTACTTCTTTTGGGGTTTAGGTGATAGTGCTTGTATTACTGTTGTTGGGTTTTTCTTTACTGCTTTGTTTTTAAGTTATTTAGGTTGTTTGACTACGACCCTTTAATGTGTTTTTGTTAAGTAGCGATTCTTTACTCGTTTTTGTTCTCAAAAAGGGATTTTTTTAGATTTTGAAATTAGGGTTTGCTGTTTTCTTGTTTAATGTGGGTGGGTATGAAATATAATATAGTGCATGATATTTATATGGGCGTGCTTTCCGCGGATTGACATGTTTTTGTTTTGTTTTTGTTTGTATATTGGTGAGGGGTTACTGGGATTGAGTTTTTTATTGATTTCTTTTTTTAAGAATTCATTGATTCTTGACTATGAAATCTTTATCTTTAATAAATGAAGAAGAAACTAGGAGATTGGTTTGGTAATTTTAGTAGATTGTTGCTAATTTGAAGTGTGCATTTTTGCTAATTTTAGTAGATTGTTTTGGTAACATTCTGTCTCTACTGGAAATTGAAGCCTCGAGTTTTGAGAGTTAATTAATTTAAGGATTTCTATGCTTTTATTTGTTCCATGTAATCTGGATAGTTGGATTTTATAAATTATCTTTCTTTCTTACAGTGCCGTACTCATGGCTGAAGTTGATCAAGGCTTTGGTGAACATGAAATGGATCATGGTGTGGACCTTTCTGCTGATCACGGTGTTGGTCATCCTGTAGACCATGGCTTGGAAAGTGCCACTGATCATGGCTTGGATAGTGCCACTGATCATGGCTTGGGTCAATCTGTGGATCATGGTTTGGATCATGCCACAGATCCTGGATTGGCAGTAGAGCATGTGGATCCGTCTATAGACCATGATGTGGATCCGTCTATAGACCATGATGTGGATCACCCTGTAAACCATGACATGGACCATGCTATTGATCAAGTGCCTGAGAATTTTGAGGCTTCAAAGCAAGGACAAGATGAGGATACAGTCTCTGGAGGAGGTAGTGAGAAGAGGTGGCCTGGATGGCCTGGAGAGAGTGTGTTTCGGATGTTGGTTCCTGCACAAAAAGTTGGCAGTATCATTGGTCGCAAAGGGGAGTTTATTAAAAAGATAGTCGAAGAGACAAGAGCTCGCATCAAGATACTTGATGGTCCTCCAGGGACGACAGAAAGAGCTGTAAGCTTTTCTTTTGCTTTGTCTCTTATTTGTGCAACTAGGTTATCTGGAAAATGTAGAACTAGGATGGTGGGAAGAATATGTAGATGCAAAGTGTTTGATGGAAACCTCCCATGAATGAATTCATGTATCAACTGATTCTACTATAGCATGCTTTTGTTTTTTCTTTTCTTTTCCTGCTTTCCTTTTCCGCTTAAGAAATTGATAATTTGAAATGTATAAGCAATTTTCAGGCTTTGCAGAATATTTTAATGGTGTTAGCTTAGATATGCTGCTGGATTACAAGTTTGGTCAACTATCTATAACACGTCTAGTATTTTTCCTAGGAATTTGGATTGGTTGCTATTTAAATTTCTTTGCGAACACACCATCGGTCAATCTTTGCTTTGAGCTATATTGATACAACAATGCATATACGAAGGTAGATAATTGACTTCACATCAATTACAAAGAAAGCAGGCTATGGAAGAGAGGTTGATAGGTCAAGCTTAATTTTATGAATCAACTTAACTTCATAGCAAAGAATCTAGCTTATTAAAGATATTGATAAAGGAAAGCTTTTAGATTACTCCTAAGCTGTAAATATAACTTTTATTAAGAAGAAAGAGTTTTCTAATTGTCACCAAAACATCAAAGAAAATGGAACCGATCATTAAAACACACATCACCAGTCGAAGCTGTAAAACTTCTTTATATCATTTGTAAACTGAAACAAAATTTTTGCAAATGATACATAATTATTTAAAATTCTTGGAGAAAGATCTGTAATTGCTGTTGGATATCTGATTCAACTGTTTCCCATCCAATCCTTTGGGTTTTTTTCTACTGACCAGTATTTTTCTTGGAAGTCATTTGTTTCTATGAATATCCGAGCAATGTATCTATCTGTACCTTTGCAATGATATTCAAAGGGAGAATTCTTGGTAATGTCACTCATTATCCTGTCACCCTTTGTAAGCATTGTTATTTCCTAAAGCTATAATTGGGAATTAAGATATCAATCTTGAAGAGAGAACCTAAGATATGATCATTTAACTTCAAATGAATCATTATTGTAAAAGAATGCGTAATTGAAAAGAAGACAAAAAGCCTCATCAGAAGAAATCGAGAAGATATAACAGAATTGCTTTTATTGCAATAACAAAATGAATCTGTGCAGGTTCTGTCCGCAAATTTTTAAGCAACGAATCAACCATCATTAGGACCCCAAATTTGAAGAACCAAAGATCCAGATTGCTGGGAACAGCATTGTGCATTGCAAAGTGCTGAAAAGTTGATTTGAATATACAGACATATTGTACGAACAGCGTACCAAGAAGCTCTGCAATCTTTCTGGTAACTTCAGAAACTGCATGGTTGATTTCTGCCGCAGCTTGTGAACACCACAAGGAACCTGTTTTAATCAGCACAAGAGGATGCAGAAGATGTTAATACCAATGTGCTAATCAAAATTTTCCATAATATACTAAAAGAATTAAGCATTAAAAGCACTAAAAAATGTTGGTCAACTATACTAAATAATTCACCGAAACCTGTCAATCCATGTTTTTTTCTGTTATTTTCTTGATAAAAAAACTCTCTTGGTAGGGATGATAACTTGGTCATCAAAAACATGATTCAAGAACCAGATCTAAGTTTGAAGTGTAATAGTAACCAGTCATTAACTCTTGGTCAGAAGTTTAGGTGGAAAAAAAGATTAAATGTTATGCATGAGGAAGTTGTGATGAAATTTTTATGTGACAGCTGCATTAGAATTGACATCACGGTAAAAAGATAACCAGGCAATGAATTTATCGTGCATGCAAGTTGTTGAATTTTGAAAAAAAAATTGAGGATTCATTATCCGTATAGAAGAGGAGAATAGGGAAATAATAGCCAATGCTTGTGTTTAAACTCTAATTTAGTTATAAAATATAATATAATAGGATACCTTCTATTTTGAAATGTTATTTAGAAAGAGTTGCTTCTTTGTCTTTTATTTAATAATTATCTCGTGTTGCTCCATCCAATTTCTTTCCCTTCCCCTAACTCTCTTGGACTTGAGTCATATAATAATTTTTCCTCAGCTTCTTATACAACATTGTTATATATAGGTAATGGTATCTGCCAAGGAGGAGCCTGATTCTTCTCTTCCTCCTGCTATGGATGGCCTACTGAGGGTTCACAAACGCATTATTGATGGTTTGGAGGGTGATTCTTCTCATGCTCCACCAAGCAGTGGAGCTAAGGTTTCGACAAGGCTGCTAGTACCAGCCTCACAAGCTGGAAGTTTGATAGGAAAACAAGGGGGAACTGTTAAATCCATCCAAGAGGCATCAGCTTGCATAGTTAGAGTTCTTGGTGCAGGTTATCCCCTTTCACTTCTGAGTTAGAAATGCTATAGAATTCATTTTGTTATCCGTGTTCTCAAATTTAGTTATTTTTGTTTGTCTTAGTGAAGCTATATGGTTGATTTGGCATTTTTAGAAAATCATATTTTGTCAATTATGGTTGCTGGTTGCTATGGGTTTGTTTTTCCTCAATTGTTATAATTGCATTTTATTCTGTAGTGACAAATTAACCGAGTTCTTTGTAAATAGAAACTATCTTAAATATGGAGTTGTCATACTCTAATCTTACTAAGTAAGTTTCTGAGTAATGGTGGAGAGGTGAACCAAGGGCATTCCTGCATTGCTTTTCTTTACCTCTGTAAAGCATGCCTTTATTTTTGCTGCTAATTTGTTTATATTCCTTAACCACACCATTGCTGACAATGCCTCTGGCTCTGCTATTTTCTCCACTGCTGCCACCAGTCTACCACTGTTGGTTATTTATAGTGGCGCCATTATGATTTTGTATATCTAATCAATGACCATCACAAGCAAACATAATTTATTATTGGGGCTCATGATTACATAATTCTGAATTCTAAGATTAGTAACACCCATCTGACCAGCACAAACCTTTTTCGCAAAAAAAAACTTTGGGCAAAATTATTTAAGGATGAGGGCAAAATTATTTAAGGATACTCATTTAGTGGACCTTTTTGCCCTCGCCCCTCTCCTGCCCTTGCTTTATTATGAAACTCATCATAATAACTGGTAATATTAATGCCTCTTGTTCCTTGCTATGAGTATCTCATATGCTCATTTTGGTTTGCTAGTCTTCATGCTCTGGATTCAGATGCTGCCTGATTTACTGCTGAATTTTATCAGTACATCTGAACTCTTTATATGTTGGATCAAACTGGTGCAGAAGACCTTCCAGTTTTTTCTCTTCAAGATGATAGGGTGGTTGAAGTATTAGGGGAAGCAGTTGGAGTGCACAAAGCAGTGGAGTTAATTGCATCTCAGCTCAGGAAGTTTTTAGTCGACCGAAGTATAATTCCATTGTTTGAAATGCAGGTAAGCTGCTCTTCATTAAGATTGGAATGACTTTATCTATTATGGCTTGAATAGCCTTATGGAATGATTTATATTATTTATCAGATGCAAATGGCGAACCCTCCAATGGAACAGATGCCACCACATCAATCATGGGGTGGACCTCAATCCCTTCCTCTGAATCCTGTTGGAGGACCTGGTTATGGCCAAAATCCCCAATATATGCAACCTCCGCGGCAACTCGACAGTTACTATCCTCCATCTGACATGCCACCTCCAATGGAAAAACAACCTCACCAGGGTATATCTGCATATGGTAGACAAACTCCCATGGGTGGCCATGCATCATCAAATGCCCAAGCAGCACCATCAATGATCACACAGGTTATGTTATTCTCTTTTGTTTTCACCCCCTCTCTCGTCAAGGGAAATTTAAGATGCTATTTTCTTGTTAGAGAATGATTAGGGGTCCATGCTTTGGAAAATGTTGTTGATTGAACGTGATAGAGATTGATGATGGGTTATTGACACAGATTTCTTGGGGTTGGCAAGGGTGGTGTAGTGCTTACGGGAAGCTTTGCTTAATGCTATAGTTTTCCATAAAAGAGTTCATATGGTAGTTTTACAGCCCAGATTATGCAGTGAAATGAGAGACCTGCTAAAACAAATCACATACAAAGATGTCTGCAATCATTTTTTCTCAGTATCATGTTGTTTTTTTTTTGTTTGGGATGGGTCTGTAATTTTTCTTAGGCTTTGAAATGAGAATATAATCTTTAGCTTGGTTAACTAACTTTTTCTGCCATTGCATGAAACAGTTCTATTTATCATTTTCCAAACCAAATAATCTCATCCTGTATTTCTTGCTGGCACTGGTCAGCACTTTTTGAGGTTTCAAAATGATTGATGGGTTTCGGGGTTCTTGTGCAGATTACACAACAAATGCAAATTCCATTATCTTATGCTGATGCTGTTATTGGGACAGCTGGTGCAAGTATCAGCTACATTCGACGTGCTAGTGGGGCAACTGTTACTATACAAGAAACTAGAGGTGTTCCCGAGGCAATGACAGTTGAAATCAGTGGAACTGCTTCTCAAGTCCAAACAGCTCAGCAGCTGATACAGGCAAATATTCTGTGCTTTATCTCTTTAACTAAAATTGATCTTCCCCTCTCTTTTCTGGATATATTGTATTTGGACTACATGTTTTTTATACTGCTGATTTTATCTGAATGGGAATTTGCTTGCAAGAATTGTTTAAATGGGATTTTGACTAGACTTGCTTCTATTTATCATGTGTAGTGGTTTACTAACCCGAGATAAATATTGTCAAATGGACCTTGCAGTAGGAGGTTGGGATATTGTGGTGTCTCTAGGAATGTCATAAAATATTTGTTGAGGTTTATGACATCTATTTTGTAGAGTGTGTCTGTACATGCATGCATGCAATATTGGGAAAAGTGAAATTGATGCAGGAAGGTTTATGTCAGTAAATACAAACATATTTTGTATAATAGAAAGAGCCTATTAAACATTTTAAAAAAAAATCCATGTGCACTAGGTGTAATTTTAGTTAGGTCTCCATGATTTGAATTGGAGGTTCTGGACAAGATTATGTAGCTTACTAGCTAGCAATTGTTGTGGCTTGTAGTTTCAAACATAGTTATAAGATTTGGTTTAGCCTATGACCCAGCCCAAGACTTGGGTTGTTGGTTGGGTGGTTTAACCTGTAGGTCGGCGAATTGACCTGTTTCTATTGTTTTTTTATTGAAAGATGTTTCAGATTTTTTTTTAAAAAACTGAACGGTGAAAAAAGAATCGTTGATCACCTGGGTTTTGACTGGGTTGCTTGTTGACCAGCAAGACCACCTAATCAACAGGTTTGACTAGGTCAACTCCCCAAGCGGTTCAAAAGCAAACCTACCCTGGGCAAGTCCCAGGTCGATGGGTCACCGGGTTGACTTGCTAGGCCAGGTTTGATAACTATGGCTTCATAGTATGAAGCTGCCCAGTAAATTTCTTGCTTAGAATGACATCAATAAAAGAAGATAGTGTGGGGAAGAAGATTTGAAATTTTGATGGATGATGGTTGATTCTTATAGTGTATGTGTGGTTGGCCTAGTTCATGTGGATGAACGCAATCCCAACCGAATTCTTCTTTTGATATGACGACTGGCTTGAGTAATCTTTGACTAGATGGAAATTGCTGATGTTATTTGTATTCTCATTTATGTAAAGAAATTGTTCTGTTTTTTTAATGAGATGGACTTCCAACATTTGATTTAATAGTTTGGCTAAATATGGTAGTTGGAGATCCCAGCTGTTGATTTGCATGAATAATAGTGCATATGCATTTCATTGGATCGCACCAGTTCTGATGTGGCTCTTCTGTTGCAGAATTTCATGGCTGAAGCTGGAGCACCAGCACAGCCTCAAACAGGTGCTGACCAGGGGTATAATCCTTATTCTCACAGTTCAGTGTATGCTTCTCCACCATCCAATCCAGAACACACAGGCCATACAGGGGGTTATAGCTCCATGTATGGTGCAAGCTTTGGGTACTAAGCAGCTCCTAGCCGGTTTGCTCATGATGAGACTTGTAATGATTGTGAACTTAGATGATAAAATCAACAAATAATCTGTTAAGGCTGCTGTAGTTGTACTTTGCATCTATAGATTATTGGTTAGACAAAATTACATGTTAGATCCATTGTCTGCTTAGGCTTGACCATGGGGTTGCCCGTACAATGTTTTATTTTTTGTGCAACCTTAGTCACGCTCAACTCTTCCACGATGGCTTCGTTTGTGGACGAAAATTTGTCACCATTAGGGTACTTTTGCTTCCAGTAATTCATCTTAATGTTCTGCGTTTGTTCATCCCTTGTGGAGTGTGTACTTTGTAGAGAGATTTTTGTGAATGGCGAGGCATGACCATCCTGTTAATTTTCTACCAGCATAAATCGTAACCTCTCTTATATCACCACATCGATCTGGTTCCTGATATTTGTTTGTATGGTTGGCTAATTGGTTAGTTTTGAGCTTTGTTTGGTCGTGTGAAGGCTAATGTGTACGAGAAATTGATTCAGTCTCTTTAGGTGATTGCTGTCCCAATGTTGATGGGTATGCTCTCTCCTAGTGTTCATTTTATTTGTTCGAAGGGTCATAAAATGCAATTTGTATAGAATCTGTGTAGGAAGAGTTTCCAGTCTGAACTGGTGGACCAATCAATCTAAAGAAAATGGTTCTGGTCGTTCAAGGCAAGGCATTTTGGAATAGAAGTTTCGTCCATCACGGTTATTTCTAACAGTTAAAATGCAATCACCAACATGTATTTTACGATTAATTGTTGATAACAGAAGAAGGTTGTAGTTTGTCTTTGAATATTTCTCCCGAATGAGTTTCTCAGAAAACCCCTCATTCCCAGAAACACGAGCTACTTGATGGCAGTATTAGGGCCCGACTTAACTGTCCAGGATAACTTATTCGGGGAGGAATAGTATTAATCTATTAGAAAGAGGGAGTATCGGGGCTCAATTGTTTGTATCAGAGATCGATGGCGCCATTGCTGTAGGCTTCACAACAGGTTACGTGCCAAAGTCTACCGACGGTTAGCTTGCTGACAGAAGGAAGTTCCTGTCTTGCAGAACGTTGCGAAGTCCTCACAGTTGTTAGATATGAGGTTGTACGTGCCAAAACCATCTTCCAGCTTTTCTTTTGCAGTCTCAACAACTTCACTCGCTGGTTTCGATTCCTTGGTGGTGCAGGTAGGTAGAGGACATGAGAGCCGAGTTGAAGGTCCCGCATGCTCATCCCATAAAGATAAACATAGAGGAATCCTCCAGAGAGGAAGCAATCGAGGCAGGTTTCCACCACTCCATGATGCATTTTTCTTGTATAGCACATTTTTCTGCAAGCCTTCATGGGACCTTCGGCTTTTGGGCCTATAAAGGGAATGACTCTGTCATCGCCTATTTATATTCCTGCCAAAAAGATACATTTGTTGAAGTTGTTGGAGTCTTGAACAAACAAATTAACCAGGGAAGTGTCCAAGTAAAGGAGACTGACCATGATGGCTGTAAAGTTCTTGGTTGTTTACCATGATGGGTGTCATCGCCCATGTACTGTTATTTGGAGCTATAAGTTGTTGGTTTTTTATTCTTGCCACCGATGTTAGGGGCCCTTTAATTCTGTGGATGCCATAGCACATCTTCTCCAATTTATGGAATTTTTGTTTCTTATTTCTGATGAAAAATGGAGATTTCAATGACAAGTTTGGAATAGAATCCCATTATAAGACCCGCACTTGAAAACAAGAACCTTCCGAGGTTCGAAAATAACTATCATGAGCTTTTTGCTCAACTTGCTAGAACCTCAGACCTTTCGTATGATTATTTCTCTTTGACTATACGACTCATTGGAATATTTATCAAATAGATGTGGAATTTTCTTTTTGAATGGTCTGTTTGAGGAAGAGATGTGTTTTGAACAACGTGAAAGCTTTACTGGAGGGACGGAAAGGGTCTCCTGGTCAAAAAAGATTTTGGATGGTCTAAAGCAAGCACTTAGAGCATGATATACTCGCATTGTTTCGTATTTTCTTGAGAGTAACTTTCATAAGTTATCCTGTGGTTATATGCCGATGATTTTAGCTTTTATTGGCAACAACTTGAGCTGGTAACGAAGCCAGGTGATTGCAACTTACTTTCCGATATCTTACTTTCCGATATCAAGTTAATAGGATGATATATTTTTTTTCCTCGTAAAAAAAGCATTCGAAGTGATGTCTTGAAGAAATTTGTCCAGGTGGAAGAGAGATTAATGCTCCTCGTGAAAGATGAGAGAGGTGATGATTTTGTTAATTCAACTAATTTCAAAAGATTCGAGGGGAGCTTGGGCATTTGACCTAATATCATGTACAACGTTTGAGTAGATCTATGGAGAGTCTATGCCAATCTCATTTAATTACAACCCGGAGAATGCATCCCGAGATAAGGCAAAGGAATGCAAAACGATGCCATTTTTTTTTTTTTGGTCTTTGAGATATAATATGGAGCTTTCTAAATATAAAGATAGTGATTGGATTGTTGATATAGGAAAAAAAGAAGAAGAAAATACTTCGATTTATGTTTTACATCATACTTATTGTGAAGATCAATGCTTAATAAATTGTAACAATATCATCAAGACTAGCCATAATTTTTTGTTTTATTCTTTGAACTTGCAATTAAGAACATGACCAAACTCCATGCATGCTTTGTTTTGGGAGAAAGCTAGCAGTATTACACGACATCTTCGTTGGTTACAACTCGATAGCAACCTTATTCTTGAAAGAGAGAACATAGACAGACAGACAGACAGACAGACACACTTGCATATTGATATGATCCCAAGACCGAGCCCCAGCACGAGATAGACTTGAAGTTTTCTCGGCATATTAATTATGGTAGATATCGATATTGCTATATATAAATTGCAGAAACATATACAGACTGAGTGCAGGCAGGACTCAATTACTCGGAAGCCGTGTGCACACATTCTGGTCAGCTGCTTTGCACTAGCTGCTTCAGAATGGGGTACCCAACTCTACCAAACAATAATTCAGATTGGGTACAAAAGGCAGTTCCTGTCTTGCATAATGTTGCAAAATCCTCACAGTTGTTAAAGAAAAAGCCATAGCGTGGGCCACCTTGCTTTTTTGATTCTAACATCTCTTTTGCTTTGGCCACAACTTCATCGGCCGGCTTAGATTGCTTTGGACTGCAATAGGCACGTAAACGGATCTCACACTCCAATTTGGGTACTCCATAGAGAAAGAGATAGAGTTTTGTGCCTGTAAGGAATCCTGATGTAGCTCGAAAGCATTCCACGCAGGTTTCCACCAGCCCACCTCTTCCATCATAGCCACATTGTGGACGACTTTTGCATGCCTTTTTCTTGCCACTCCCATTTTTGCCCATGTTGTGAATGACTTTCCCATCTCCTATGTATATTCCTGTCATCGATAACTAAGGGAGTAAGACTGTAGAAAGTTATTTTATAGTTTTATAATTCGTGATAGGATTTCTAAGTTGATAATTAATCAAATTAAATGCTTGGACTCAAAACCATGCATGTTGATGGAGGATATATATATATATATATGGACTTCATGAAAAATGTTTGATATATATATATATATAGTAATGGAGAATCCTTGAGCTGTTGAGCCTTAGGCGCATATAAACATAAAATAAAAACTATAAATATAAGTCTTAAAGTAAAAGGAACAGACCATGATGAGTGTAAACGAAGCCTAGCTTCCTCCCGCAATAGATATGATCGCCAGCTTTTAGTTCACTAACCTCGATCTCTCGGAAGAATGGTGATCTTACCATATCAGCAACATCGTCTAGGAAACCAGCCATCTCTTAATTTCTCTCAAGCTTAATGGTCAGGATGTGGCCTTTTGTGCTCGATATCAGTAGCTTTTATAGACCTCCCTCTCGACAGTACTGTTATGACTCAAGGACGTATATAGTTTCTATTAATTTCTATTCGAAATTTGTTCTCTATCCATTAATTCTCTGACATTTTCTCTATTTATCAACAAAATACTTCTATCCATATGAAAAAAAATGAAAATCGAAGAGGATAAAATAAAAGATACATGCATGCAGCATTGATTCTAATAATTAATGACCTGGTCAATATATTATGGAGCACAATGTCATATCTCTGTCCATTCATGTTTAGTTAGAACCACGTTATGCGATAAAGGGTAGTCATAAAAAAAAAAAACACTAGATCTCTAACATATTCTCAAACTTTAAGGTTACGAATCTAAATTGTAGGAAAATTCAGAGAAAAGTCTCTATTATTTTATTAAATGTTAATATTTTTAAAATAAATTGGATATTTTTATTTATATTGATTATAGACTAAAAGCGTCCTTTATAAAAAAAAAAGATTTCTAATTAAAACTTACCTAACTAATATAATTTATCAAACATCATCATGACTCCTAACTAGTAAAATACTAATAATTAAATTAAAAGTTTTAATTTAAATAAAAAAATAATCAAAATACAACAATATAAATAAAAACAATCCTGCATAATAACTCCTGAAATTTATTTGAAGGCATTACCGATCTTAGAATCATGAAATTTTAACCTAATAAAATTAGGCTCTTTACAATTTTTTGTTAAAATTTCTATTCGATTCAATAATTAAATTAAAAATAATGCTTGATTTATCAAATACACACACTACAAGTGCACAGAGAGAACACTACACACACAAGTACACAGAGATAGAGAGATTAAAAAAGACAATTATACTTTTGGACTCGTTCTTGGAGCTTACAAGCAAGTTCCATATATATAGGAAAAACCTTCGTCAACAAGAAGAAAAAATGGCAAAAATTAGATTGCTCTCTGCAAGCGTAATTCAAGCCACTGCCAACAAGGTGACAATTGAGAGGGCTGAGTTGACTCAATCTGATCTAAAGCTTCTTCCGCTAGGTGCTTCTCTTCCTCAAACCCAAATCATCAGAAGATCAAGACTTGTTCATCCAACAGTTGAAAACGTCACTTTCTCGGACACTAGATTTCTTCACCCCTCTCGTGTTGGAAGTTAAAACCGGTCTGGTATGGGATCAACTCAGTAATTAATACAAGATAAAAAAAACTCAAGAACAAAGCTAAACAAACATGAAGAAGAATGAGAGGAAGGTTGTCTAGCCACTGTAGAACATGATGAAAACACAGTCTCCAGTTTTATTGACTGCAAACAATGCAGGAGCCCAGTTTGTTCATGCCATGGCCGATGGGGTAACCATGGCTGACATCCTCCAGCCAGTTTATGTTCCTCCAATTGATCACTCTTTCTTTCCATTGAATGGGGTCGTAAACTACGGGGCTACTGATGTCTCCAAGCCATTGCATGCCTGCAGTTCAAGCCACTGAACTTGTTGGTGGTGTCTTTAATGGCTGTACCATGAACCATATAGTTGTTGATGGCACATCGTTTTGAAATTTCTTCAACTCTTGGTCTGAAATCCATCGTGGGTTGGATCACATCTCCAAGCCTCCTGTTCTTGAACGTTGGTCACTTCCCAATCGTAGCTGCAGCTGCCTGATCCAAAAGCAATAAGCCGTTGCCTGCATGCTTGAACCTTTTTTTCTCCAAAAAAATGGGTGTTTAATGGGTAGTTTTTCCAGGCGTAAGACACGTCATCCACTAGTATATTTCCCGGTTATTTCAGTATATATAGAAAGTACACCGTCATAGAAATATAGTTTTAAAACTGAAATATATATAAAAATTGAAAACTTAAGGAGCTAAATTATGATTTTTAAAAAATTGAAGACTGCACTATAAATAACTAAAGAGTGCAATCTACATTAAAGAGGGAAAGTTCTTGCTCTTCTATTTATATTGATTATTCACATATATTACTCTTCTTAATGAAAATAGGATGAGACTTGGCTATTATTTTCTCTATTAACAAGCTTTAATAACGTAATTATAATGTATGTTAATGATTGAATTATATTTAATCGAATTGTCTAAATGCAATGAATTTAGCATTAAATTGACTAAATTCTTTTCATAAGGGTTTATTTGCTTATTTAACCATACTTTTTTAAACCTAACCCCACAATTAATTTAGATAAGTCTCACGAGTCAATTTATTTTTTAAAAAATAAAAATAATATTTTTTAAAAAGCAATGAGTTTTAATCTTTTAGATTGATGAGGATGCTGATATTGAAACCAAATGATTTTTTATTAAATTATATGAAGTTAATTTTTATTTTATTTTTATTGAAACCAGCCTAGCTAGATCTCAAGTCACAATTTGACCCCTTAGTATATTGAGGTTTTAAATTAGTGGATTTAACACAAATACAAGGTTTGAATGAATGGGGCTTCTCCAAGGAAAGCTTGAATGCTGTGAGTTTGAATTAATTTTTTATTAAAATTAATTTTTTTAATATTTTTTTTAATGTGTTAATATTAAATGTAAATTTTAAAAAATAAAAAAAATATTTTTTAAATATTTTTTCAAATAAAAAATATTTTCAAAAACTATAGAATGTTAAATACTCTTTTGATTTTATTAAATAACCCCTCTCTCTCTCTCTCTGTATTTTCATTAAAACCCCCCTTTAAGCTTACCAAAACCTTGGAGCAAAAAAACAAGAAAGGAAAAAAGTAAAAAAAAATGGCTCCAGCCAAGAAAGGAAAAGCGAAGGCAAACTCGGCCGTGTCAACTCAGTCAAAACCCACAGCCCCAAGTCCCCAAAACAATTTCCCATCTTGCATACGTGCAGTGCCTCCTTCCTCCGTCGCCATCACCATCCACGCCAAACCCGGTTCCAAATCCGCCTCCATCACTGGTGGGTCTATACACACATGCAAAAGGACTGTTTTGATTCTTGTTTAGGTTAAAAAATTAAAGCTTCAATGTTTTTTTTTTCCTTCCTGATATTGTATGTAGATTTGAGTGATGAAGCGGTGGGAGTGCAAATAGATGCACCTGCTAAAGATGGTGAAGCTAATGCTGCACTTCTTGATTACATTAGCTCTGTGAGTATTTTTTTTTTAATTTCCCTTTCGTTATAAGTTGGTTATTCGTTTTTAATTTTTTGTGATAGAGGATTATTGGCTTGATTTTCGAGAATTTTACAGGCATGTGTGATGTTAATCAATGCCTGTCAAATTTTTTTGATGTTTCGGTACTACGCATATGGAGAGAAATATGTTGAGTTGGTACAGTTTTGGCTGAATTTTCTAGAGGAAAGGAGACTTGTAGCATGAGGGCGGGGGACGAAAGTGGCCTCTGTTTTTTTTTTTTTTTTTTGGAGAGAAACGGTAGAACGGATTCTTACGGTTCATCAAATTTTACAGGCATGTGTGATGTTAATCAATGCCTGTCAAATTTTTTTGATGTTTCGCTACTACGCATATGGTGA
>Ga0325414_1003787_pt1 | contig 15788 bp, 8 predicted proteins | sample PopdelMetagenome_8_FD_206183 | JGI IMG/M metagenome (GOLD analysis project Ga0325414, IMG submission 206183) | Populus deltoides microbial communities from Bellville, Georgia, United States - Leaf-PdKOR-R3 | ecosystem: Host-associated > Plants > Phyllosphere > Phylloplane/Leaf | place: USA...
AAACAACTCCTTTCTTCATTTTACATTAAATTAAACAAGTTCTTTGAAGTGTTCTTGGAAAAGTTATTATTTTACTATCTAAAACTCTTGAGATCTTTCTATTACTCCTCAAAATATATTTGTTTTATCCTAATTAATAACGTCCATATTTGCAGTGGGTAAATAACACTTAAAACCATGTTACAAAAGCTGAACAATCATCAATCCTCAGCAGTGGCAACTTTATCATTGGGTATCCTTGCTCTCAGCCAAGCCAACTCTGCAAATCCGAAGTTGATTCCAATAATTCGGCTTCCAACCCTACTTCTTCAGCTTGGTGGTCCTTGATTAATTGTCACAGCTTATTCTATGGAAGACAACGAATTATAGCGAAGGCACCTTCTTGAGCTAGTAGTCCAAGTCGGTGTGGCTTCTTATGTCTTGTTCAGGTTACGGAGCAGGAATGCCATCATGCTAGTAGCCATTCCCGTCTTTATTTCAGGAATAATCAAGTATGGAGAAAGGATACGGGCTTTCAGGTTAATTAGCAAGTTCCCAGACTTTTGAGCACTACACAGACAATCAATTATTCTTCCAGCCACGCTTCTGTAAGAACATCGCTTCCGAATTTGTACGCAACAACAGCGTATGAGGATAGATATCTCTATGAAGCTCGTCTTTTGTTCAGGATGCTGTTCACAAATTTAGTTCTTGGCATTGATGATCAAAAGATAACCTACGATTTGATTTCCAAAAAGAATATATACCAAATTAAGAAGGCTTAAGTTGATAGAAGTCCAGGTGGGAATATTCATGTATGATCTGCACTATTCTAAGGTGAGAAAGGTTTCTTTTCCACGCATCATCCTCCATTCTATCACCTTCTTATCCTCTGTTTCTGCATTAGTTGCCTTCTCAACAGTAACCACAAAGAAGAACGTCTATTCTAATAGCGATAAGATGCTATCTTACTTGTTGCTGCTCGGAGCTGTCTTGCTTGAGAGTTAATCTATCATCGTGTTTTTTTGGTCGGACAAGACAGTGCTTTGGCTTAGTAGTGGTCAGATAGTGGGTAATTTTCTTTATGGAACCAATGGTTTTTTTAAGAATCACAAAAGATAGTCAGGATCCATGGCTCAACATGACCTAATTCTAAGTACCCTGTTTAGTAAACACCAGTGATCAAGGTTCTTAGCAAGCATTTGCCTGGAAAATTGGAACGTTCATGGCAGGGAGGATGTGGACGATGATTTAAAAGAATTGATCTTCATCAATCATGCCTTGCATAAACGTTCAAGGATACCAGTGATTTCAACGTCCTAAAGCAGCTATAATAATTAGCAGAGAGAGGTGACGTGGCACATTTCGAAGGAAGGATTTCTTTGAAAAAAATTGGATGGAGGGTGGTTGGTGTAGAATTCATTAATAGCTAGCCTCCTTTCTTGGCACATTGTTACTCGTGTCTGTTATTGTTGGGTCTGTGATAAATTGTGTCCTTGAGTGGGAGAAAATAAATAGCCATGTAATTAGTTCATATAAAATTTTAATGCTGTTATATTTTAGTGCTAGGTTTATTTGTAAATGTTTTTATTTTCTATATTTTTGTGGCTATAAAGAGGATAGAAAAAATAATTTTTAGATTATTTTAGGATTTTGGGTAAAAAAAATTATATAATCTTTTATTTTCACATAGTAAATTTATTTAGTCTGCCTAAATTACTGAACTGTATAAATTATACGGATGGGTGCTATTGTATGATCGACCGTTCTTGATATTTATATTTCTTTAATTGTCAATTGATTTTACAGCTTTTTCTACCACAATTATCATAAAAAATATTTTAAAAAAATAGTGTTGGCAATAACCTCAATCCAAATTAATTAATTATCTAATTAATCACATGGAGTATTTCCATCTTAAACTTAATCGTCAATTGTATTATCTTAAACAACGGTCATAGATCTAAAATCATTGTTAAAAAATATTATTATTGAAAACTACATAAATAATAGAATCCAATTAACATTAATATTCCCAAATTAAAAAAAAATATTTATAAATATTAATAATTAAATAAATATTACATTGAAACAATTATGCTACAAAATTAAAAAATAGTGTCTCATGCAAATAATTATTTTTAAACAACTTTAGATTTTGTAGATACGGGACAAGTAGCTAAGATTATGTGAATTATTTCCCGTTTTCATTTAAGATTTTTGTTTTTATCTTAATAGGTAGTTGAACTATGGCATATTTTGATTTATAACCCTTCTATTAGGTTCCATTAATAAACTCATTAAAAGCACATGAAAATCACAAGCATAGCAAAACTAAAAACAAAATCAAAATAACCCCTTGAACTATTGCTCATTTAGATTTACACCCCCAAAAGATTTATTTTATTAATAGTTGAGCTATTAATTACATGTTTATATTTACATCATTTTTTCAGATTCCAGTAATAAATTTGTTAAAAATATATGAAAATCACATGCATAAAATTAAAAAGTAAAAGTAATTAATAAATGAGAAATTATACATTAAAAATGTTAAAAACAAATGAAGGAATAAATAATAGAATAAAATTCTTCTTCTCATGAATCCCCCAATCCAATAATAATTAAAATGAAGAAATCAAATCATATGCAAGCTAAAATTAGTGTTATTTCTCTATTATTCTTGTTTAGGATTATTATTCCAATTATTTATTCCTTTATATAAACATTTGGTTTTTATATTATTTAATATTTTATTTATCGATTATTTTCACTTTTGTTATTATACACGTTATTTTCAGTCACTTTTCAACATATTTATTAACATAACTTAAAAAAAAAATCAAAACATGTAATAATTTAACTATTAAAATTTTAAAAACAATTAAAATTGAACAATTAAAATAAAAAATATAAATCGATAATAGTTCAGAGCTTCTCTGCAACGATACATGTAGTGTAGCCCCTCTTTTTATGGGCCCCATAGCACAACAGATTTTGTAGGGCCACACGTCAAGACGTTGTCATGTGTGATTGCTTACCTTCCAGCTGTCCACTCTCTCCTCTCCTCTAGATAGCGGAAGCCCAACAAACATCTCCGCCGCGGCAACAATTTCTTTCTCTCCAACCTCAAAAAAACCTTAAGAAAATGTCGAAAATTCCACACGAGATCATAACCGATATTTTCCAACAACTTCCCGTCAAATCTCTCCTCCGGTTCAGATCTCTATCAAAGCCGATTTGCTCCTTAATCGACGGCCCAGATTTCATCAAGGTCCATCTATACCATTCCATCACCGCCAAATCGAATCACAGTGTCATCCTCAAAGAATGGGATCTTTTCACTGTCGATTTTGACACCCTTTCAGACGCTGTGGAGGTTAAGCACCACCCCCTTTACGCAGCTGGGGGCACGGAGGTGATTGGTTCGGTTAATGGGTTGGTGTTTTTGAGACATTCGGAGAGGAATCTTGCGGTGTATAATTTGTCTACGAGGGAGTGGAAGAAATGTTTCGTGGTAGAAATTAAGCCTCCCAGAAGAGATTTGATTACGGGGTATGTATATTATGGGTTTGGTTATGATTCTGTTGGCGATGATTATAAAGTGGTGAGGATGGCACAATTCGTTAGAGAAGATGAGGGCGGCGGCGGCGGAGGTGGTGGTGGTGGTGGTGGTAGTTTGGGTTGTGAATATGAAGTTAGGGTTTATAGTTTGAAGAATGATAAGTGGAAGAAAATTGAAGATTTGCCAATTTGTCTCAAGTTATTAAGCAAGCAATTTTTTCATGTTTTGCATAGGAGAGGGTATGGTGTTTTTGCTGGTCATGCTTTGCATTGGATTGTCCCTCAAAGGCGTCAACTTGGTACTAGAGATTGTGTTCTTGGGTTTGATATTAGGAACGATAAGTTTTTCGAATTACCGCAACCCAATTATGAGAGCAAAGGTATGAGCTTTCAGGTTGATGTTGGGGTTTTGGAAGGGAATTTGTGTGTAATGTGTAATTATGAGCATGTTTGTGTTGATGTTTGGGTCATGAGGGAGTATGGCATGAAGGAATCTTGGTGCAAGATGTTTTCTGTTCAAGGGATTAAGTGGATTGGTGCTTTTATGTTTTTGAGACCTTTGATTTATTCTAAGGATGGTGGTAAGGTGTTGTTGGAAGTGAATGATGAAAAGCTTGTGTGGTATGATTGGAAAAATAAGCATGCTAAGGTTGTAAAGATCCGTGGTGGACCGAATTCATATGGTTCTGAAATGTATGTGGAAAGCCTTGTTAGGATCAATAATGGTGATCGAAACGGCTGGAAGAAGCAGCAAGAGATAGATGAGGAAGAGGAGAAGAGGAAAGCAGATAGGAAGAAGAGGTAAGATAGTGTGAATTTTTTTATGTGTTTGATTCTTTTGAAGCCATTTAATCCTATCGTCATCAATAAAATAGAAATCCAAGTAATGTTCATAGGTAGTCTGTTAAGTTTTTAATTTTGGTTCACAAAAAAATAACTTTGTAGTCATGGTCGTGGACTCATGGATGGTGTTGCTTTCTCTCTTTATAAGTTAAATAATTTTTCCAGGTTATGTTTATTTGAGTAGCAAGTGATGAAAAGGCAGTCAACATTTTCAATTTGGGTGACAAGCCATTATAACAGTTTTTGATTGGCTCTCTAGCAATAATTTTTATGCAAGTTTGTGTATATTTAAATTCTTATTTTGTATTGTTCCGTCAAAGGCTTCATGTGGTCATTTGTTTATTTTGATTTAGTACCTTATGTCAGTTGTGTCTCTCAGGGATAATTTCCTGTCTGTGGGGTTCAAGCTGAAGTTGTAGGACCACCGGAGAAAGAGGATACCGCACAAAGGCGAAATGGAAGAAGGTGAGCTTTTTAGCTTGGCCCATTGAACTAATGCTTTCATTCTGCTGTCTGGTTTAAGCAATGTAAAGATCAAGACAATTAGATTTAAGTTTTCATGTTTCAGAGGGCTGATAGATACTTCCGTTTCGCCAGATATTCTTGCTCCTTTTTCTTCTTTTCTGTTTGACCCAGGGTTGATACTGAAGACTACACATGCCAGTTTGAAGACAGAAAATGTGGAGAAGAAGGCTCCAAGCAGTGTATACTGTGCCTTATGCTGAAAGTACTATACAATGTTAGATTTGGTTTTAGGGCATTCTGATAAGAAAAATCAGATACTTTATGCCTTACCGGTGCAAGAAAAACTCTGGAACGCATTCTGATAAGAAAAATCAGATACTTTATGCCTTACCGGTGCAAGAAAAACTCTGGAACTCATGTATAGTGTTTCAAGACAGAGAAGTTAGTCTATGTACTTTTTGAAGTTGTAGGAAACTTTTCAGAAATGATAAAATGAAGTCATTAGCCTACAAATTTATGGTGTTTTTTTCTGCAAGTTTATGGGGGAGACGGTTTTTTTGTGTTGTAAAAGTGTTTTTGAAAAAATTAAAATATTTTAAAAAAAATTAATTTTTTTTATATGTTGATGTAAAAAATAATTTTTAAAAAATAAAAAAAATTATTTTAATGTTTTTCTAGATAAAAAAAATATTTTGAAAAGAAATTGATATATCATGACTGTGTTTATAAATTTCACAAGGCATCTGGAATATGATTGGATATGATAAGAACATTTCACAGGAGACTTGCTGTGGAAATAACAATTCACATGTACTTTGCCGTGTAGATTCATTTTGGGGGAAGTAATTTAGGGCTATTGGATTTGAGCAAGATATCAAAGGACTCACTAGGACCATTAGATCCAAATCCACTGGCCTGGCTGTGAAGTAACCATTCTGTTCTTGTGATGTGGAAATGGAATCATGAACTTTCTGGGAAACATCTGGTTTTGTCTTATAATTGAACTTGGTTACTTCCTTCTCAAGCTGTTTAATTCGATGTGCTTAGATGGTTTTAGTGTACAGTTCTTCGAGCATCAATGCAAGGACAATCCAAACTTGAACAATGTCAATTGCCAACCCCAATAGCTCAAGATTCATGGAATGATTGCTTGTTTGAACAAAATGCAAGCTATTTTTGGCGAATGCTGCAGATTTCTTCGAACGCATTTCATTCCATAGGGAATGGTTCTCTCTTTATACAAATACTATGTGTACTCCTCATCAGACCCGCTTCAGCCTTTATTTGCTATCCAGGGCAAGCCCCCATTTCCTCAATGATGCCAAAAGTGGAAAGCGATTTCTTTGCCTGGCTACAATACTTACAGGCTGCTGCTTTAAGCAAAGTGTCAAGAAGATGCTTCCAGAGTAATATCATGGGCCATTTGTGATGGTTGCTGCTTCCTTAGGCAATAATAAAGTGAGCTTTCGTATTGGACATCTTGCAAGTGGATCAATCAACTTGTCATTAATCTAAAGGCTTAAGGTTAACTACCAGTAACAAATTGACATGTGTCATTGTTAAGGGGTTGTGTCCCTTCCTTGAATTTTTTTAAATAAAAAAGCCTCATGTTTGCTGGCACCTTGGGTCACGCCTTATGTTTGAACTTTCAGCATTTGTGGATGTAAAAAATCCACATAAGCTAAATAACATGGGCGTTGTTCATGTTATTAGTTTAACATTAAAATATTAAAATCATTAAAAAAATACTAAAAATTATTATTTAAATAAAATATATTTTTAAAACATGTCTAAAGACAAAAATGAACACATTCCCAAACACTCAACTCTAATACTATAAGAAGGATAACCTTCCGTTTCTGTTAATTTCTCCTGTATGAGATCTAAGTGAGACTTCGTCATAATATGTTTGAACGTTAAATGGCGATTTTTTACCAATTAACTAAACACCCATTTAAATAAATTGCTAATATTTTTTAAGGTAGGGTTAATTTGCTACAATTATTAATGATTTTAGAATACTGTGACTGTCTATTTATTATTATTATTACTATTATTATTATTATTATTATTATTATTATTATTGGAAAAGAGCAAGAATCATTTCCTTAAGAACAGGACTAAAATGTAATAGTACTGAAACATTAGATACCAAAAAATACACTTCATTTAACAAAAATCAAAGTGACAAAGCTGCCCTTCACTGTCCAAGTTACCGTTAATAACTACCCTTGAAGCTCACACTTTCTTTCTTGCGGAGCACAAAGGCCTTAAAAAACAGCGACTTTCTCAGCCTCAGCAAGTCAAGTCTCCCTCTTGAAATGATTGCAGAAATCCTCTGCAGATTACAAGCACAGAAACTTCCTTGTTTCAGGTCTGTATCTAAACCATGGTGTGCTTTAATTCATGGTCCAAACTTCATTAAAATTGCATTTAAAGCACTCTTTGGACACAAGTTCCAATCTGTACATCATCATTAGAACTACTTCACATGTTCACTACATGGGTTTTGATCAAAATTTAGTTTCAAGTGGTTGTTTTACTTTAAAAGAGTTGAATCATCCTTTGACGTGTTATGATCATGGGATCAAAGTTTTAGGTTCTGTAATGGGTTGCTTTGTGTTTCTAATGTTGTTGATGATATTGCTGTGTGGAACCCAACAATTAGAAAGTATTGTGTGGTGCCTTTTTTCCTATTGATCTGAAAAGGTATTTTGGGACTAAATCTTGTAGTGTGTATATGATTGGATTTGGCTATGATTGTGTGAGGGATGATTATAAGGTTTTTAGGATAGCGCAGTTTGGAGGTGGGGGAAGAGGAGTTTTGAGTCTGAGGTTAAGGTTTATAGTTTGAGGAAGCAATCGTGGAGGAGGATTGGTGATATGCCTTAGTGACGATGAGTAGGAAAGGTCTCTTAGCACAAAGCAAAAGTAGGTTTCTATGGATGAAAATAATTGAAGCTGTTACATTTCCGGGCGCTCCATACAAATATCGTGCATATACATTCAACAGAAGCCTTGTTTCCCCAGTCAATCATGGCAGCCAAATTAGTGGCAATACAGATCAGCAATCGGAGAACAAGACAGACAATGAGAAGAGATGAAGAGAAGAAATAGCCAAGATTTTCCTTCTTCTTCGTTGCTACCGGAGGCCAATGTGTTTTTCTCTAGGTTCTTGTCTATGGAAAGAAGTTATAGGTTCAGGATTAAGATTTTTTGCAGAGATGGCAGCAAACACCTGCATTTTTAGCTTCAAGACATTTGATGGAATCAAATAGAATTTGATTTTTTCTACTTCTTGTTGGCTATATCGATTCATCATTGTGAAAGCTTTTAGTTTTATATCACATATGGAATGTATATATACAAGAAATATATATTATGTTGCCAGGATGGTTCATTGATCTGTTGTTGCATTCAAGATTGTTTTTTGATTTGGATTCACAAAAGGTTGGCTTGGAGTATAGGTCTGATCATCAGTGTTTGTCTCTACCGATCTGCTGGTGAAATATCCAAATGTTATAGGCTTATCTAAGGCTCAATTATATGAAATCAGGAAGATTGTTAATTTCTCAACTAAGGCTTGCTCATAGATCTCAAGTGTCTGCTGCGGTGCTGCCTTGGCTATTTACAATTTTGCTTGCTAATGTCGTCAATTTAGCTGTATAATAGTTGTCTTTTTTCTTTTCTGTCTTTTAAACCTCTAGAGACTCTTGGCTATTTTCCTTACAAGTGTTTCTTTATTTCCTTCTCTTAGTTCAGCTATTTGATTCCTTAGTTGGTAAGGAGAAAGAAAATTCTATATATAAAGTTTAGCACAATATTGGGTTCTTGCAACGGTTTGCTTTGTATGGAACTATCAAAGAATCCACACTCCACCAAAGACCATATCTTACCCATGATTGCGTTGTGGTTGTGGAACCCATTAACCAAAAAATCTCATATCCTATCAAAAGCACCTATTGAATTTGCAGGGCTTCAGAATGATCGCTGTGTTGAAGTTGAATATGCGTTCAGACATGATTGACTTCAAGATGACTACAAGGTTTTGATGATTTCTCAGAAGGATCTTATAAGGGATGATCTGGTACTCATATCCCTCAAGTTATGGTTTATAGATAACTCATGGGCGGCAGTTGTTGTGCCTAGTTATCTTCACTATATTATCAACAAAAAGGGATTCTAGAATAGGCAACAGTATGTACTACTTCACATGCTTTTCAATGGTCGTTAACACAAGGGGATGAATCAAATATTGCTGCATTTGATATTCAAAGAGAAGAGTTTTGCACAAGGCCTCTCCCTGGCTTAGGAGGATCTGCTGATTCCTACAGGAATTTGGGTGTCCTAGGACATTGCCTTTGCTTGGTTTCTATGTTTGTCCATAGTAGCGTGGACATGTAGATGACGAAAGAAAATGGAATCAACAATTCATGGGCGAAATTTTTGTCACCTGACCATTCTCCTTCACTTTTACACATATGGCTCCTTCAGCATATTCAAAGTATTGTGATCACGAGTTTCTCCTAAAAGTGCATACATATTCAAGAAAGTTTATTTGGTATGATCTAAAGACTAGAACATATGAAGATGCAGAAATTCCTTGTTATCAACGGCTATTTGATGCCTATACATTTGTTGGAAGCCTAGTCTCTCCCAAATTAAAGACAAAACGCATCAAGAATGTGATAAAAAGAAAATCAAGAAGAGAAACAAGGTAAAAAGGAAGAGACGAAGTTGCCTAGATTTCTTGTTGGATGACAAGCAAGGAATTGTAGTATTTATATTTTTTTTCCATGTGAAGGGCACGGAAATCCGCATGCAGCAATTCTGCCTGTTACCGTTGATTCTCAGTGCCAAGTCAGTGACTCGCTGAAGGCACATACATTAACAAAACCAAAAACGGAGTCTCTCCAACTCTCCCAAATAAATGTCAAGACCCTTCAAGAATGTAAGAACAGGGGATAAAAGGAAAAGATTGTCCCTTAATTACCTCCAATCATGTTAGGTACTTGTGATGTTTTTGTTTTCCTTAGTTTTGTGAAAACCCTTGATTATGTTATTTATATCCTGCAAGTTCAAGTCCTAGTAGAGGCCGGGGACTGTTACCAGACCTGCTGTGTGCATGTATGGAATTGTGATAGTGGTGGCTATATAAAGTGTTTAAAAATATATTAAAATATTATTTTTTTATTTTTTAAAAATAATTTTAAATATTAATATATTAAAATGATTTAAAAATATAAAAAAAAATTATTTTCAAAAATTTTAAAAACATAGCATTTCTAAATACACCTACTCTTATGCATGCGAGGCTAGAGTTTACCCTTTGAAAAATGACAAGTGGAAGGGCATTGGAGGAATGTCATTCCGTCTTGATTATAAAGCTGCTATTTGGCTTGGAAATCATTTTAGGGTTCATTGAAAGGAGAAAATGAATAAAGAAATCTTTCATGTAAGCTTCACAATTTTTCACCTTTAAGTTATTGTTGTAATTTTACTACTCACAAAAAAGGAAAAGTCTTAAATTATCCTTGATCAATTTTAGTATGTCTAAATGATCCCAGTGCAAAGTTCATCTCACCCTCAAACATCAGCAAATGAGGGTTTTTTTTTTTTTTTTTTTTTGGGGGGGGGATGTTAAAATTTAATAAATTTCCTAACCCTAACTATTTAGCTCGGTTTGTGAGCTATTTCAGAACAATTTTGATTTTTAAAAGTTTTATTTAATTTTTCACTCTTATTGTGAGACTTTTTCCAGAATCTAGGTTTTTTCTCAAACTCTTTTCGTTTCACCACCTTCGTCAATTCCCTTTCAATATCTATCTTATTAAACTTAGTTTTGTAGAATTTAAACCTTTATTAATCGCGTAGTTCCATAAATAGGACTGTTATTGCTGTTACAAAGCAACACCATGCTCACCTCAATCTTGCTCCCGAAGTTGCTTCGCTACGACTCTACAGCAAGTTAAAAAGTAACACCATTCTGCACTGTTGACAAATGATATGGAAAAGCTCTATGCAACTTGAGTTTTCTCTTAAAGGCAAAGAGCACAAAAGTCACCGAATAAAGGTGCTAAAAGATTTGACAAACTTGCGTGACAAGGAGACACCCCTTGTGTTACAAGGTGATACACCGACTCAAGGAAATTGATTTAGGTCCTAGGAAGCATAAAAGCTGAGTTCAATTTGATTCCTGGTAAGAATCCAACATGCAAGAAAACGAAAATCCACCATGGTTTATTACAAGGCAAGGTTCCCCTTCAAAACCCCGAGGGAATCAATGCAGTTGCATCGTAAAACTACCGGAGGATGTCATAGCTCACATACTAAGTTATTTACCTGTCAAGAGTCTGTTGCTTTTCAAGTGTGTCTCCAGGCTATGGTGTTCCCTGATTGAGAGTGAATATTTCATCAAACTTCACCTTAGAAACTTTGTCCATGATAGCAGCGGTGCCAAACTTAGCCTCATTCTTCAAGACACATGCTTCTCAACGCCAAAGATCGTTTCAGTTACCCACGTTGGTTCGCAGAATGAATGCGTCGAACTCGGAGGCCCGTTCGGTTACAGGACCAGAATATTGGGGTCTTGCAATGGTTTGCTTTGCGTTTGTCAATCAGACATGGAAGACAGCGTCGAGTACAAACGATCAGGGAAGTATTACGTCTCACCGAAGATAGCCTTGTGGAACCCATTAACAAAGAAACTGCATATCCTGCCCTTCGCACCTTTTCAAGTTACAACGTGGAGTCCTCTCTATGGTGTTCTTGACTCTCTTGAATTTCAATATGCATTTGGACATGATTCGTTCAACGACGACTACAGGGTTTTGAGAATTGTACAGCAGAATCCTGGAATGCCTGATCCTGATAAGTTTATCCTTAAAGCTATGGTTTATAGCCTGAAGGCTAATTCATGGAGAGAAATTGTTGCACCTGGTTATCTTCATTATATTGTCAGTAAAGAATCTGTGCTAGTCCGCGACGCTTTTCATTGGTTGCTAATCCAAGGGCATGGATTGGATATTGTTGCATTTGATATTCAAAGAGAAGAGTATTGCACAGTGCCACTGCCTAACTTAGAAACTAAGTCTTCTCTTTACTACAGGAATTTGGGTGTCCTCAGACAATGCCTCAGCTTAGCCTCTAGTAGTGTCCATAATGTTGAGATATGGGTGATGAAGGAATATGGAATGAAGGATTCATGGGTTAAATTGTTCTTGCTTGAACAGTCTTCTTCACTATGCTACAGTACTGTTCCATATGATCTGGCCCCTTTAGCATATGTAAAGGATAACAATGATGATCATAAGGTTCTCCTAAAAGGGCTGCCTGATCAAAGTCTCATATGGTATGATCTAAAGTTAAAAACATATGAACATGTCCAAATTCATGGGGCTCCATGGCTATATCAACCCTATATTTTTGTTGGAAGCCTTGTCTCTCCTCTCCCTCCAATGCAGAAACAAATTGATGGCAAGATACATCAGGAATGTGAGAACTAGACAAACAAGAAGAGAAGAATAGGAGAAGAAATAGCCAATTAGGGCCTGTAAATCTTCTTTCTTTTCCTTATTTTATCCCAGATTGTGAGACAATTCAAAGTTTTAATGTTGGTAATTGTTTTTGGCTATTTACATTTGCTGTGAATGCTGAATGGTGGTGGTGGTTATAGTTTTGTTCATGTCAAGGCCAATCTCTGCATGTGCCTCAGCTTCTACTGATGACATGTTCAGATGCTTGTGCAATTCCAGTATGCTAGAATACAGCTTCCCTTTCTGTTTATTCTTTCATAATTTGTGTTTCGAACTCTGCACACACTTGAATCATGACAAGTTTTCCTTAGTTTTGTAGAACAAACCTTAATAACGTAATTGAATGTTGCAAGATGTGAGCAAGTTACAGAATTATGTGGAATATCAATAAAAGCCGACCCAAGATTAGTTGAATTGAACGGTTTTTTGATTTTTTTTTTTTTGAATGATTTCGCATTAGATATTTTTTAAAAAATCTGGATCGATTTTGATTTAAAAATAAAAAATCAACTGAAAAAAACCACTGAAAAATAAAAATAAAAATCAATTAAATAAAAATCAGTAGAAAATAGCTCAACTAAAAAGTTCCATGACTTAAATTGGACTTAGTCAATTTTTTAAGATGTAAAACCAAATCAAACCGATTGGTTTGATTAGTTTATTTGGTTCAGTTTCGATTAAAAACAAAAAAGAAACGGTTCGGTTGTATTTTTGGTCTGAACTTAATTATTTGACCGATCCTCAGTCCTATATGCTTGCTGGTTCAGGTTCCCAGCAGGAGCAGGGGATTTAGACTTATCAAACAAAAACTTTAAAAAAGATATCATACACAAATCAATTAGGCCCCTGAAATTGCTCTGCTACAGCATTCTGAACCGATGACAATTATTGAAGGAAAGCTCAATGCAGCTACTTGAATTTCATCCAAAGATTAAAAAGCATGCAAATCAATTCTAAAACATCATACACTGAATTGAAGAACTAAGAGAAGAACTCAAAGTCAATGCCTTCTTTGAAATTATTATTTCCAAACGTCTCAAAATAGTTGTCTCTCAATCTTGTCTTTTCATTCAGACACAGATTCTGCCAAGCTTGAAAATGTATGAACATGTCAACGTTCTAAGAGGACTTTTACTCCAGCGTTCATAGGAACTGACTGGAGCTGCTTTACAAATTGCATGTAAGAACAGTCGAGCTTGCTGACAAATCTGCTGCATCTGAAAACTCCACAAACAATTGTTCTGCTTGTGTTGATAGATTATGGTCCGAACCCTAACTGTTCGCTAGAAAGGGAAACATCCTGGTTAACCCTATAGAACTTGCAACTGTACTCGAACCGGTGTCTAACTTGTTGGAGGAAGGAAAGTTATAATTGAGACTTGAATCATATAGAGCCCCGCAATATCCCATGTCGCGTTTCTGCTCTAATTCTTCTATTGATCCATCAGAATGAGTTTCTCTCTTAGCAGCGGCTGTGAAGTGAAGACAAGGCGGAATGTAATGGTCATTCCTGAAGAAAGGATGTTTTAAGGCCTCCTCAGCAGTAGGCCTATTGCAAGGATTCCAAGAACAAAGCATTGAAATAAGGTCGATTGCTTCCTCACTGGCAGATGGGATCAATGCCGAAAGCTGGACACCATCAAAGTTCGGAAATTGGTAGTTAAGAGTCCTCGCAAGATGAATTCCATCAGCCCATGAATCTATAGTTGGAGTGCCGAAGACACTGCATATTCTGTATATCTGGTTTCCCTCATTGGTACCAGGAAACAGTGGACGGAGAGTGAATAACTCTGCCATGATAGCGCCCATAGCCCACATATCAACCTTAGAACTGTAACAATCTGACCGCAGAATCACTTCAGGAGCGCGATACCAGCGGGTGCTAACATATTGTGTATACGGCGGCTGCGAATCGATTTCTCTTGCAAGACCAAAATCAGCAATCTTAACAACGTCTTCAGTAACCAACAGGTTCTCTGGCTTAAGATCGCGGTGAAAATACCCTTTCTGATGCATGTAAGCAAGACCCTGAAACACCTGACGACACAAGTTCCGAACTTCAACTTCTGAGAACAGGATTTTCCTGTCAGAAATTACCTGATAAAGGTTCTGTTCCATGTACTCGAAAACGAAATACAGGATGCTGTTTTGGCGGACAAGCTCCTTAAGCATCACAATGTTTGGATGATGCAAATTCCGCAAGGACTTCAATTCTCTCAAACTCAAACATTCTTCCCATGAATCATATCTTCTCTTCATCTGCTTAATGGCAACAACTTCACCAGACTCGTTATTAATCGCCTTCAGGACACTGCCATAGGTTCCCTCCCCAAGTTCTTTAATTAACCTGTACCTTTCCATGGTCCACTATAAGATCCAAACTGTTACTACAAGAAAAATGCTGTAAGACTTACCACTAAGTGCTTAAAAAATAACAAACCCTGAAGGAACTCTTGAAGAACTAAAGATTCCTCGAATGGCGACTTCTTGGATTGATTAATAAACTTAGTGGTGGTAATTTATACCCCATTTGGACAAAACCCTGAAAACAAAGCCAACCATCTATTTCTGTGTAAATCTCTAACTAAATGCAACAAGACTGACCACAAAACGCTTCAACAATCAAGAAACCCTAAAGGAACTCGTGAAGGACTACAAATCCCCCAGATGGCTACTTCTTGGATTGATTAAAGAACCTCGTGGTAGCAATATATACCCAATCCTTGTGTGACAAGGAAAGAAGAAAAGAAAAGGGAGTTTGACTGGTTGGATGCAAGCATATGTTATGTTATTTCATGGGCTAGTGTATATCTCTATTCTATGGGCTAGGGCCAAGTGTGTATACGGATAGATGTAGGGACCGATTCAAGAAAACTTCCTAGATTACAGCAAAACACTTAAAGTCGCTTTGACTAAGATTGGCATTTACAGGAGAATTAAGGTTAAGATTTTATTTTATTTTAATTTGAGTTTGTTTTACTTGGGTTGGATTAGTGTTTCAAGACTATAATACTATTTTGATGTTCAAGACAAAAAGTACATTAATGAGCATTTTGCATAATTAAGCAAAGTAATTAACATGTGCATGCATTGGCATAATCTTTTGTGTTCTATCATGGATTTGAGAATATCAAATATAGGGAGGGAAAATGTTGAGAGTAATTAACTGCATAGATTAGGAGCCCTAGCCTGTAGTTTTCAAGCTTTTTTTGACTTGTGTGATTACTGGGGGGGGGGGGGGGGGGGGGGGGTTGGAAAAAAAAAAAAAAAAAAAAAAAAAAAAAATAAAAAAAATAATATAAAATAAAAAAAAAAAAAAAAAAAAAAAAAAAAAAAAAAAAAAAAAAAAATAATAAAAAAAAAATAAAATAAAAAAAAAAAAAAAAAAAAAAAAAAAAAAAA
>Ga0325414_1003788_pt1 | contig 15781 bp, 9 predicted proteins | sample PopdelMetagenome_8_FD_206183 | JGI IMG/M metagenome (GOLD analysis project Ga0325414, IMG submission 206183) | Populus deltoides microbial communities from Bellville, Georgia, United States - Leaf-PdKOR-R3 | ecosystem: Host-associated > Plants > Phyllosphere > Phylloplane/Leaf | place: USA...
ATTGCAAGAATTTTGTTAGGTTTCATTTTTCCCCGGAGATGTAATAGTGTTCATATGGCTGCCAAAGTAATTTTGAGTTTTGTGACCAATAGTGTTCAAATAAACCATCTTTATTGCCGTCGTAGCATTGGAGTCCAATATTTGCTATCCAAGAATTAGAATAAGCCAGCAACCAATGTTCTAGGCCTAATACCTTTTGCCGTAGGGCTAGCTATTTACGTACTTGGAGCCCATCGCGTCTTCTTGGCTAAATTAGCCCATTACTCAATCCTCATAACAATCTCTCTGGTTCAGAAGGCAGAACGGACTGTGGCTGCCAAAGGGGAGCGTGGAGAAGAGAAAAATGGCGGTGAAGAGGTTTATAACTTTAGAATCTCTTGGTCTCTGCAAATCTCACCACTTCAAGAATTTCCACCCAAATCATTTCACAATCTCTCCAAATTCATATCTTTGTAGAACCAGGTATCTCTCTCCCTTCCCTTGTGTTTCTTTTTTTTTTTCTGTTTTTTTTTAGGTAAATGATTTTTTGCCTGTGAAGTGTGCTTTTCATTTCAGCTTCTGTCATTTTCTTTTTCTTTTTTCTTGAATTCTGGAAAAAGACAAAAGAAACATAAATTTTACCTGCAGTGTTTCTTAATTAGATTTGAATTTATCATTTTTCAGTAAACTTCAAATTTTAGTGAAGATTAATTAAACTCATGGTTTAGTAGTTTGGTTGATGTGATGTGCAAGGTTCTTGGTCAGAGACCAGTGTATAACGTTAAAGGGCATCTTGTTCCTTTGGTGGGTCATTTATGGATTCACTCTTGTCCATCTCTAAACAATGTTGACAAAGTTGTGGAGCCAACCGAAAATTTTGAGAAAACCGCGGCGGTCTTTAGTGGTAGTGATGTTAAAGTGAAGAGACCAAAGCTCAAAGGCAAACGAGCGGTGGTGAGGTGGTTAAAGTTCTTCAGGTGGAAGAAGAAGAAAGAGTACGAGAGAATGACAGCTGAAGAGAAAATCTTATACAAGTTGAGAAAGGTGAGTTTTGGTTTTGTTGATTTAATGTGAAATATAGTGAGTATAATAGATTAGGAAAATCCAAGCCCATTGTTATTCTCTCTAATTTGAGCTGCTTCAACCATATTGATAGACACCTTGAGATTTGATGTATTCTGGTTTCCCATTTATAGACACCTTGAGATTGATGTATTCTAGTTTAGTAGCTTCATAATATTCTTTTGTTGAATGTTATGTTTTGTTTTCTTCGTACGTTTTGGTTCGGGGATTGGGGTGGGGTGCTGCGGAGGTTTACTGTGTAGTTGAGTTTTTTATTTTGTTTCAAAATGTTTACTGTATGCTCTTGTGATCTGCTTCAATGTAAGCTTGTTTTTTCTGCAGGCTCAAAGGAAAGAAGAAAGGTTTGTTCAAGCTTTGAAAAAGATTGAACCAAAAGAATCATCGGAAGCAACTCATGATCCAGAGATATTGACTCCAGAAGAGCACTTCTTCTTTTTAAAGATGGGCCTTAAGTGCAAGAATTATGTGCCTGTCGGCAGAAGGGGAATATACCAGGGTGTGATTCTTAACATGCACTTGCACTGGAAGAAACATCAGACTCTGAAAGTGGTGGTAAAGACATTCACTACAGAGGAAGTGAAGGAGATTGCTGCTGAACTGGCACGATTCACTGGAGGGATTGTGCTGGATATTCATGAAGAGAACACAATAATCATGTACAGAGGGAAGAACTATTCCCAACCACCAACAGAGATTATGTCACCCAGGGTCACTCTCTCCAGAAAGAAGGTTCTTTTTTCCCTTTCCCTTTCTATTTTCTGAGGCCTTAATGACTGATTATGAAATTGGGTTTGGATGAATATCCATCATCATTATTTTAGGTCTTCATGTAGAAGCATGCAATGCATGCACAAAGTTTCACTTTTTATCTTGTTATTTGATAAGAGAGATCTTACAGCCTTAGATCTTGCCTTCCATGAGCTGATTTCTTCTCTCCTCTAAACCTTGTGCAGGCTTTGGATAAGTCAAAATGCAGGGATGGTCTAAGGGCTCTCAGGAGGTACATACCAAGACTACAACAGGACCTTGAGTTACTTCACGCACGGGCTGGAGGAAAAATTGGAAAAGGAACTGAACCTACCGAAGAAACCACTGAGACTGACATTGATGGTGCAGAATCTAGGAGCATTTCAAGCAAGCAATTGGAGAATTCGGAAAAGCTGAAAGAAATCATTGATAGGCAAGATGAAGGCTCTGAGGATGGTCCTGATACTGACTTAGGGATTGCATCAGACTCGGAAGATCTATCAGACATTTTTGAGACTGACTCTGACGAAGACACGGAGGAGACATCAAAACGTCCACTTTATTTGGAAGAGTTTGAAAAGTTCTCAGTTGAAGCAGACGGAGAGCCTGAAGATTTTGAGGAGCACTTGCGCCAAATATCTCTGGGCTCAAAAAAGGGAGTGACATCGGGGAAAGATGTGGATATCCCCACAGGGGTAGATGTCGATTCACCATCCTTTGACGAGGTTGATCGCATGTTTCTCCGTGCTGCTTCTCTTTTAAAGAGAAAGAAGAGATAGGAGAGGACTCACTTATGACAGCGGTCATCATTCCGGAAGATAGGTTTCTTTACTGCATACGTGAAGCCTAGCAATATTTGATGGGCGTTGCATTTTTTTTTTCCTGATGTAAAACCATTTTGATAGAAATATGATGTTGTAGTTTTTTTTGTATAGTTTTGAAACCCGGTCCGGTCCGGTGGGTTAACCTAGGACCTGGCCGATCCGGGGCTGGAACTGGGCTGGGTTGAAGAAAAAACAGGGGAAAAAAAAACCCAGTGTGACCCGGCTGACCCGATCAAAATCCAGTGACCCGGTCAAAACCTGAAACTCGGGTCTTAGACCGGGCCGGATCTTAAAACTATAGCTTTTCGTATTTTATTGTACACATAACTTGGAACTTCAGAAACGTAGTTATAGTAATTACTTAGGTCCTATTTTATGTTTCATGGCAGCTAATTATTTTTTATATATTTCTATGTTTATTAATTATTAAAAAAATTAATTAATAAAAATACAATCGAAACTTATATTTTTATAACTTATTTAATAGTGTTTAGAATGTTTGAAAGTATTTAAGTGTAGTGAGTATGAGAATTTATATTCTTGCAAGAATATAAATGTTTTAATGTACAAATATAAGTATAATTTAGGATTGATGTTTTGAAGTTGATTTTGCTTTCGAAATAGCTTGTGTTTATAGTTAAATTTTGTACTAAATTCTTCAATTAGCAAGATATATATATATATATATATATATATATATATATATATATATATATATATATATATATGATTCTAGTAAAAAATAGTTATTTATAGTCGTTACTATTCCTCTAATAATTCAATCGGTCGATCGGTTCCTGTAAATTCTTAGGTGTTCATCACGTATGAATAAACGATCAACCGATTACCGGTTAAAATGGTATCACCAAACAATTGATCGGTTCATGTAGAATTCCAGATTTATCAGTTTTAATCCTGGTTAATTCTTAGAACCGTTTTATCAATAATTTTTAAATGCATGCAGAGTAAAGTGTGTGTATTCATTTTAATTTGTGCTTTCAAGTATGATATAATTATTTGCATTTAAGCACTAAAATGAACACTTAAAAACTAAGTTTTCACTTGCTTTACATCTTGAACTTGTTAATTGATTTTTTCATTCATATGATCTTTATATAAACATGTTTAAACTTAATATCATCCAAATATATCATTAGTCCATTTCTATTTAATTGTTATTATCAAAATACATAAAAATATTAATATGTGACCCAAAAATCAATATTTTTCATATTATATATATTATAGATTAATCTCTTCCTATATTTTGCATATAGTCCCTTAAAGACTTCACTTGAAAACCAATATATATATATGTTTCTCTCCCCCTTAATCATGTATCCTGTTTTATATTTATTTTTTATTTTTCCCTCAATCTCCTCAATTTTCTCCTATTTTGTCACCAACGAAAAGAAAATAGGGAAAGTATAACAATTATAGAAAAATAAAACAAAATCATTGCATAATATTCAAAAGATAATATGCATTACAAAGTGAAAAGTAATAAAAAAAATGAAAATGAAAACATTAAATGATTGTGATATAATCATTTAAGGTGATGGGTAGCAAGAGAGAAAACTAGTCATCATATCCTTCATATTACGCACATCCTCTCGAATATGATTCATCTAACTCTCAATATGCTCTAGTCGACCTTCCATCCTTAATCACCAAGAGCTTGTACCAACATCTTTTGAAGAGGAAGCTCTAGGTGGCGTCTCAAACATATCAACAAACTCAACATCACCATTGATGTTCTACTTTTTCCCCTCATCATGCTCTTCTTCATCATGAGTACCATAATCACCATATTAGTCAAGACATACCCCATCTTGGTAAGTGTCCTGATGCTATTTCCATCACTTTTAGGTATGGATTCTTGTCTATATTGGTGAGTAAGATATCAAAATACTCAAAAGCAATAGTTAAACATTACTATATGGTAAAGATTTTTGTTTTTTTTATTTATCATGGGCCATAATGATATTATTCATCATAATATAAGGGAGATTGATGCAACATCCTCTAATCATACAATCTATCAAACACATATTCATGAAAGTGACCTCATCATAATGCCTCTTTTTGGACAGAATATTATATGTTATTATGCAGTGAAGAATCCTAGAATGTTAGAGTAAATCCTAACTCTTAATGTTAACACCTAGTGCGAAATTTAATTGATCAGTATGTTATGTTACGACTTTGTCATACACAAAATCTCCAATAGTTGGTATGATTATAACCTCATAAACCTTAGGACCTTCTAGGAAATATATGAAGTTAAACTTCATACATAAAATCTCCAATGATTTTATTGCTTAAAATATTGCCTAAAGTATCACAATCAAATTCAATATGCTTATTTTGCAAATGACTTACTATTTTAGGCTTCACATTGATTCACATATTTACAAAATAACATCATGATAAGCTTAAGATAGATGAGTTTCTTCAAATGAAAAAGATTTTGCCAACCTATATAAGTAAATATTGTATCTATCCCAAAATCACTTAACATGCTTTCTAATCCTCTTTAGACAACTATAGATCGATTAGCATGAACCATTTTATCCAACTTGTTGTCTCCAAATCTAAACCAAATAAAATTTCAAAAAGCTATTGTTCATCCTGTAGATAACCTTCTATTTCTTTGTTCCAATTGATCGGCTGATTGAATTGGCATGATGAATCGGTTGACCGGTTCATCCTAGATCTGCATTGTTAGAGAGTTTTACAGTAAAACAGATTTTTCATGTTAAAAGGGGTATAGTTTTTTTTTATCATTTAAACATATCCAACTTATTTCCAATAATGTATTCACACAAGCATAAGACCTTGAATGTCATTAGCATGTATAAAGCCTAGATTCCTCATAATTTCATAAAAGGAATCCTTACCTAAAGGCTATGTAAAAACATTTACAAGTTGATGTTCTGTGCTAACAAAATCAAGTATAATGTCACCTTTCAACATGTGATCTCTTAGAAAGTGATGTTTCACTTAAATATGTTTTGTAAGTGAGTGTTGTATAGGGTTCTTACATAGATTTATAGTATCTGTGTTATTACACATGACAAGAACATGATCAAAATTTAGTCAAGTCTTTTAAAGTTTATTTCATCCATAAAATCTGAGCACAACAACTACCCGCCACAATATATTCCGCTTTAGTTGTTGATAGAGCTACTAAGTTTTGTATATTGCTAGCTCAAGATACTATTGATGATCCTAAAAAGTGAAATGTTCCATTAGTATTCTTTTTATCAACTTGACACCCAATAAAATCTGCATCCAAATAGTTAATCAAATTCAACTCGCTTCTTTTCGAATAACACATCATTAAGTCATTGTACCATGTAAATATCTAAAAATGAATTAAACAACAGCTACATGGGATTCTTTAGGATATGCTTGAAAATGTGAGCATAGACAAACACAAAACATAATACTGGGTCTACTTGTAGTTAAATACAAGAGTGAGCCAATCATACCTTGATATTTGGTGATGTCTATGTTCTTATCATTTTCATCCATATCAAGCTTGATTGATGTTCCCATAAACATGTCAGCTTTTTTGACATGTTTCATCCCAAATCTTTTTATTAGATCTTTAATACACTTGCTTTGATTGATGAAAATTTCATCGTTTGTTTGCTTGATTTGCAATTCAAGAAAAAAGTTCAATTCTCTCATCATGCTCATTTCGAATTTATCTTGCATGCATTTTGTAAATTTCTTACAAAGAGATTTGTTAATAGCATCGAATATAATATGATCAACATATATTTGTACAAACAATATATCTCTACCTTTTCTCTTTGTGAGGAGGGTGGTGTCAATTTTATCAATATTGAAATCATTTTCAATAAGAAAAATCTTTCATTTATCATATCGTGCTCTTGGTGCTTGTTTTATGCCATATAAAACCTTCTTAAGTTTAAAAACATGATCGGAAAAATGAAAGTTTTCTAAACCTTGAGGTTGTTCAACATATACCTCTCTTATAATAAAACTATTTAAAAATGTACTTTTGACATCCATTTGAAAAGGTGTAAAATTGAAATGAAATGCAAAAGCTAAAAGCATTCTTATGGTATCTAGTCTAACTATGAGTGCAAAGGTTTCTTCATAATCAATACCTTTTTCTTGATTATAACCTTTGACCAATAGTCTATCTTTGTTTCTTATTATTGTCCCATGTTCATCAACTTTGTTCATAAAACCCATTTTGTTCCTATGATGGATTGATTTTTAGATCTAAGGACTAGTTCTCAAACATCATTCGTTTCAAATTGGTTTAGCTCATATTGCATGGTTAAAATCCAATTAGCATCCTTCTCAGCTTCTAGGAAAGATTTAGGCTCTATATGCAAAATAAATATACAATGCTCATTGGTGTTCCTATGAGATACCCTAGTCTTGGTTCCTTCAAATATATTACCAATAATTAAGTCAAGAGGATGGGAGCTTACATACCTTAGCTCTTTTGGTGGTACGAAAGAGTTACTTACCATTTCTTGTTGATGGTTTGTGCTTGGTTGATCTGTGTTTATTTCTTCATTGTTGTTCTCTATAGATGTCTTATCATTAAGAATTAATTGTTGAACACTTTCATTTATGTCATCTAGAATTTCATTAATTTTTTAAGTTTCCTCAAAAGCGACATGCATAGATTCTTCAAGACAAAGTATTCTATTATTATAAACTCTATAAGCTTGGCTAGAGGAGGAATATCAAGAAAAAATATACCAACATTGGATTTTGAATCAAACTTGTCCAAGTTATCCTTAGTGTTAAGAATAAAACATTTTGAACCAAAAACGTTAAAATATGAGATGTTAGGTTTTTTTCCTCTTCAAAACTCATAAGGAGTTTTTTTCAACTCTAGTCTCAAGGTAATACGATTTAAAACATAGCAAAAAGTATTTATGACTTCCACCCAAAAACATCTAGAGGTATTAAATTCATTTAACATTAGTCTTACCATTTCTTAAAGAGACCGATTTTTCCTCTCCATAACCTCATTTACTTAAGGAGTGAGTTGAAAAGTTATGGTGGTATCCTTTTTTTTGCAAAACATTTCAAAAAAATCACTTATAAATTCACCATCATGATCACTTTCTATGTTTATGATTGAAAACCCCTTTTTAATTTCAACTTTCTTTGAAAACTTTACAAATTCATAAATAGTTTCATCTTTTAATTTTAAAAACAAAACTCATATATATCTTGTAAAGTCATCTACAATCACAAACACATATCTATATCCGTTTATGCATCTAGCTCTAGTTGGTCCAAATAGATTTATGTATAGCTATTCTAAAGGTCTGTCAATAGAAATATAGTGCTTACTCTTAAAAGATGTTTTCAGTTGTTTACCTATTTGGCAAGTATCACATAATTTTTTATTTTTGAATGCAATATGAGGGAGTCCTTTAGTAAGCTCATTTTTTACAAGTTTAGAAAAAAATATTCGTGCTTATATGACCTAATTTTATATGCCAAAGAAAATTATCATTAATGCTAACAATAAGACAACTTTCTATCCTAATGCATGCTTTAATTTTAATCTTATAAACATTTTATTTTCTATTACCAACAAATAAAACTTTATCATTTTCAAGGATTAAGCAACATGCATGGTTAAACATGATTTTGTAGCCTTTATCACACAATTGACTAATACTTAGCAAATTATGTTTTACCATTTACAAGAAACACATTTTCTATTAAAGGAGAGGACTTACCTTCAATATTGTCAACTCCAATGATATTTCCTTTTGAGTTGTCTCCAAAAGTTATTTTTCCACCATTGATCTTTGTAATGCTTTAAAATAATAAATCATATACGGTTATATTTCTTAAACAAGCACTATCCAAGAATCAGTCCCTATATTCCTTTAATTCCTGCACATATAAAAACAAGATGAGGTTTTTGGTACTTATACTTTCTTGGGTCTTTTGTGGTTAGTGGTGGTTCATTTTGGAACCCAAGTCATATAAATAACTTTGTCCTTTTTTATAGGACATGCATAAATCAAGTGACCATTGCTTCTACAATAATTGTATGTTTGATTTGGGTCATGTGATTGTTTGGCTTAAAAAAAGTTATTTAAATATATTTTATTCTTCTTAGGTTGATAGCCTAATCATCTTATGTTGAAGACACATCTCTGACTAGCTAGAATGGTTTCTAAGTTTTTAGAACCTTGAGTAAATTTAGCTAGTGTAATCTTCAACCTATCAACCTTTTCCTTTAAAGCTTTATTTTCCTCTTCAAGTTGGTTCATCTTATCATAATCTTCAACTATAATGCATTCTTTCTTTTCTAATGTATTTTTCTTAACAAGTAAACATGCATGGTTCTTTTTTAATAAACTATACTTAGAACCTAACTTTTTGTATTCATCATACAATATCTCAAATGCATTATGCAATTTATTATAAGAGACATCAGATTCATCATCCGAAAAAAGTTCCTCATTATCGCTTTCAATTACCACGAAACAACATTTGCAACATGCTATTCTTCATCACTTGAACTAGAATCCGAGTCATCACTCCATATTGCTTTCATAGCTTGTTTGTGATGATGTTTCTTCTTCTTGTTTTGAAGAAAAGGACAATCAACTTTTATATGTCCCGTCTCATTGCACTTGTAACATCTAAGTGTCTCTTTGCTAGATTCTTTCTTATTTTCATCCTTCTTAAAGTTTGAGAATTTTCTATTTATTTGCTTCTTTCGTAGGAAGTTTTGGAATTATCTATGAGGACAATCAACTTTTATATGTCCCATCTCATTGCACTTGTAACATCTAAGTGTCTCTTTGCTAGATTCTTTCTGATTTCTTTGCTTCTTTCTTAGGAAGTTTTAGAATTATCTATGATTAGTGCGATGTCCTCCTCCACTTCTTTTTTATCATCATCATCATCACTATCAACATGATGTACGGTTTTGAATGCCAAATTCTTATTTGGCATCTCTTCTAGTTCTTGCTTTTCCAATGAAAGTTTGCTGAGATTCTTAGCTTCTCGGATTTTCATCACCTTTGCTTTCCAAGTCTTTAGCAAGGACCTCAGAATTTTGCTCATAATATCGACATTAGTATAAGTCCTACTAAGAGCATCCAAACTATTAGTGATAATTGTTATTCTTGTAAACATACTACTTATGGATTCATTTGGAAACAAATTTGAATAACTTATATTGATGTATAAGCATATCAATTTTGAATTCTTTAACTTGATTATTACCTTCATGAGTTAATTCTAAAGTATGCCATATATCCTGCAATAACTCAATTTTGGATTCTTCAAATTTTTCTTGAATGTTATTTTATTTCTATTTTTATTCACAAAAATCCAAAAAAAATTAAGAAAAAATTTTAAAATTCAAAAATATATTATCTCGGGTCAACCACCTTTTTCCATAAAAAAATGAGTCCACCAGATCCATACAAGTCAAACCATGTCGACTAAGGTAAAAAAATAGTTTTGGGCCATTTTGGGTGAAAACCATCATTTTTGATCAAAACCGAGTCCACCGAGTCAATACGTGTCAAACCATGTTAACCGAGATAAAACAAAATGAGTTGCAGGCCATTTGGGGGTCAAAACTGTTATTCTCAATCAAAACCCGATCCACCAGGTTGATACTGGTCAAAAAATATTTTTGGTGTTTTAAATTAATTTTTCGGTAATTAAAATTGATTTTGAGTGGTTGAAATGAGCTTTTTTTAATATTGATTCGAGTTTTTAGTTTTACCTATATAAATATTTATTATTATATATAATAAAACAAAATCAATAATGCATGAGTTTTTATTGTAGTAATTGGTGCAGTTGGGGCGGTGAAATGTTTTTTTCAAGAGAGAGTCGTGTCTCCTAGTTATAATTTTTCATGTACCCTCAGCATTGCCTATAAAAGCCAATGAAAATTCACAGAAGAAAGATGAAGGAAAGAGGTAGAGAGGAGAAGATAAGAAGTGAATATAAATAGTATTACTATTTATATTTTTTCTAGTTTTTCTTCTCACAAGTAAGATATTAATTTTTTTTAAAACAATTAGAAAAATACAATAAATATTTTAATATTAGATCTAATAATATTTAGTTCTGAGCCCTTAATTGGATCTAATATAATACAGCTTACCACACTGAATTCAAACCCAAATCTATCTCCGCCTTTGAAAAGATCTATCTTTGATCCTATCTTGCCACGTCACTAGGTGCACCAAGCATATAGTGTAGCTTATCACACCGAAGTTAATATCTATCAATCAGGACTGTAAGATCAAGCCAATCATAGCCAAAGGATTAAATCAGAAGTGATCAATCGGTCCACAGGCGTCTGGTTCACCGACTTACCATGTCGCGTCTGCACCATAGCAAATCTCAAAGATTCTCTCTCCTCTCGTCGGCGACTCTCTCTCTCTCTCTCTCTCTCTCTCTCTACACGGATCTCCCAACTCTGGCCATCTTAAAACGTCATCTCACCATATAAAGGTTCATTTCCTCCTAGCGATCAAACCCCAGGCGGGTTTCATCACCTTCACCGCAGCATCATGCCGGGAAAAGGTCGCGACGTCTTCGACCAACCGAAGCTTCAAGCCGCTGATTCTCTTTCATCAGCTATCAACAGCTAGTACGACCACCATCATCAGAATCCTCTCCCCTGTATCTACCATAATCTTCCTTCTTTTGTTCGTAATCTGGCCGAATAATTTCACCCCTCCAATAGCGCCCGCGCGTGAGCTACACGCGCCACCAGGGGTATTTTCATAATTTCCTGAGAAGATCAAGGGTGTTTCAATCTTTTACCTATATAATGACACTCAAGTAATTTTGAGGATTCCTAGTGGTATTTTATTTATTTTTTATATAAGTATTTGTAAAATTTTCTTTGTATTTTGTAAAATACCCGAAATAAATATAAAAAAGAATAACGACACCAGTCCAACACCCATCTTATCCCGTCATCGTTTGTGGGTCCAAAGCCCAATTCTCAAGTATGGGTTATGCCTATTTTTTAGCGATACCAATATAATCTTTCTTTTTAGGAATGAACATTGTTTGTCAGCACATCTCTTTTTTACAAAAAAAAAGAATCGATGTCAAAAGTTTAAAAACAAAATATGAATTATGTCCATTGTTTCTTTTTGTAACTCAAACGTAGTTCTCATTTTTAGGGTTAAATGTCAACATTTTAGACGAGTCTCCTATTTTCAGGGACTAATGTAATTTTTTAACATGTCATCTATTTTTAGGGATCGACATTAACCATCTTTAAAAACAAATTGCAAATAAACTCAAAATATTATAGGATTTGAATAAATAAATAAATAAAACACAAATAAGGGTAACCTTTCTCTTGAAAGGATGTTTTAAGGGTGGTGTTTACCTTCCCTTAATCATAACTAACCAAGTACCTAAATTTCTAGGACCAATGTCTAATTTAGGATTTCTAGTTCCCTCAAATTACTAGATGGCGACTCCAATAAAATCTTTATTTCCCCCAATTAATTTTTTTTATTAATAAAACAAAGTGGAGCTGCTGCGTGACGTTGTGTATCGATATATCCCTAGCTTTTTTACAAGATAATATTATATTAAACTCACTTCTATTCAAGGCACAATACAAAGTGTTCATAGCTTTATCATCCATAGAAAAAAACTTCTTACCACCGTCGGTATACTCATTTCTAGGTTTAGAAATTATTATATCATTTTCAATCTTAGTAGGCTTGTGAGATCCATTTTCAATAGATTGACATAAATTATAATCAACATATTGAAGATATATAATTATCCTAACTTTTCAATAGACATAGTCATTACCATTAAAGAAAGGTGTTCTAGAGGTTGATTGGAAATAATGCAATTAACTCGATTAAACACAATAAACATAATTAACCAATAATTTAATTAAAGTGCTTAAAGTAAAAAGTATAGGGATAGAAATTGCAAACTCGATTTTTAACATGGTTCGACAAGTCTACATCCACACCTCAAACACCAAATCAGTCTTAATTATTATATTCTTTACTAGTCCAAACCAAATATTACAATGTCCTTGATGAATCCTCACGAAACCCTTTTTCACCATTTAAAGAAATACCCTCTTTAATATTTTTCACCTTGGTGAGGAACCTCACCAATGACCAAGAATTTTTCACTTAAACTCTTGAAGGATTACAATTATTTAAAATATAAAAACACTCACTCAAAGAGTAGATAATATAATTGAAGGTTTTATCTCTATATCTTACTCAATAGCACTTAGAATATATGAGTGTAGTTAGTATGAGAATTCATACTATTGTGTAAAAATATGGAGGTTCTAATGCATAAATATGAGTATGATTTAAGATTAATGATTTGAATTTGTTTTTGCTCTTTAAATAGCTTATATATATAGTTAAATTCTGTAGTAAATTATTCAATTAGCAAGCTATATAATTGATTCTAGCAAAGAGTAGTTGTTCATAGCCATTATTGTTTATTTGACAACTTAAGCGGTCGACCGGTTCAAATTGGTCAAGCCAATCATTCGATTGATTCTTGCAAATTTTCAGGTCTTCATCACATATGAATAAACGATCGACCGATTAAATTGGTATCACTAAATGGTTGACCGGTTCATATAGAATTCTAGATTTATTCTTCACTTGCTTTGCATCTTGGACTTGTTGATTGACATCTTCATTCAATACCTCATGTTTGTTGATGTGATTTTCATATAAACTTGTTTAAACTTAATCTTATACAAGCATATCATTAGTCCATTTATATTTAATTGTTATCATTATAATGCATACAATATTAATATATGACCCAAAGGTCAACAAATAGCTTAATCATATTCATATATTTACAACTTTACTTTATAGTTTAAACATCTTATGAGGTATTTACACTTGCAATGATAGCTAGAGAGGTTCTAATTGAGATGTGTGCATTCACTACTGTGATTGAATACAAAGTATTTTCAAGTAGTCCATTGTGGTTAAGTAAAACTACAGATATGATGATTTGATGTCGTAGATGACAAATGGGCAGAGAAAGTGTTGTAGATGTCAATGCAGGATTGTGTTCTTTAATGAATTTGGTGACACACCCTACCCTAGCCATCTTTTGAAGCAAGTCTTAACATTGCATGACAACCTTTTTAAGTCACAGGTAGGGTAGGGAAGGAAGAACTCTATCTTTCCTATATACATATTTCTTTCTAGAAAAGACTTCTTTCAAACAAACAAAATCCTGACCAATAACATATTTATTTGAAAACATTGGTTATGATGGATACACGCAGTAAAACTTATATGCCGTCCATAAACAATATAAAATTCTCATTCCTGAGTCTCAAAATCCAAGATGCTTAAGAATAAGATTGATGTATTAAATAATCGATTAATCTTTTAGTTCAAGTAATTTAATTTATTCTCCCTAGCCAATGTATCTAGTGGCTTGATATGGAAAGCCCAAGTGAGTGGTAGCTAGTGGTGTCTAGTAAGCCAATGTGGTTGATAGCTGGTACCTGCAATAGGTCTCATTTGATGGATGTAGGGACTTTCATATGCTTAAGTCAAGAACTTTGTAGAGAGAGAAAGTGCAATAATATTTTAAAGAGATAGGTTTTGAAAATATATATGTTGAAAGTGTTAAGAATGAAGAGATTGTGAACCTTAAGTTTGAAGAATTCATGTTGTATTTATAACCCATAAGTTTTGTCATTATGTGAAGAAGAGCTGAAGTATAATTTTACTCTTATGATATTTTGAATTGTATTTTACTCAAATTAATATTTATTGGATCAACATAAAATACCGAGGGACCCACGCGGAGTTCTGAAAAAAATTCTTAATAGAGTTTTGGGCTCAAATAAGGTGCCTGAACACATTAGAGGAGAGAGATGAGTCCAAACACACTGTTTGAACCCAAGCAAGTTAGGCTCATGACTGGTAGCCCGAGCCCACAAGAATGTTAGGGTGCACGCCCATCATCATGGTGCTGGGCAGCATGCCCAGCATCATGGTGCTGGGTGTCAAGCCCAATACCAGTGGGCAGCACACCTAGTAAGGTCAGGCGTGTCATGCCCAACATGCTGGACGTATGCCAAAATGGTGGGCTTGGGTTTCCATGCCCGAGCTCGGGCGTACACACCTATGCACATTGGTAGTATTTTGGGTTTGGGTATGGTATCCTAAGTCCATGGGAATGTTTTTGGAACTTCTTAAGGTTTTTTTTAGGTCTTTTAGGGGTTTTTTAAGCCCGTTAAATTTAGATTCATCAATCATGAATCATTTTTTCTTAACTTTAAATTCTATGCCAATGTAGGGTTCTTTAAGGTAAAGTTTCGCTAAACTGTTCTATAATCTTGTCAACCTCATCTAGATATGATTCAATATTTTCCGAGAGCTCATCATGTGCTAGCTCATGATGTTCATCATAGTTTTCATCTTGAAAACATCTCTATTTTGTTTGATTACAAATGTTGTCCATTAGACTCTAAAAATTTAGACAAGTTAGTCATTCATCAACTATACATAAAAACAAACTAAAATTATACATAAAAGCAAACTAAAATTATTCTATTTCCTCTGAAGTAACAAAATCTATGATTACAATCTAGCCTGATTATTTCATTTAGAGATTTTTATTCTTTTTTATTTCTAATAAACAAATAGAAAAAGTAAAGAGAGTTTTTAAATAGATTCTTTTAGTCGAAGAAGTTTCTTTCAAACTATTTTAAAAAGTAATTCAATGATGTGACAAGTTAAATTATTATCTAATTAACCCAATTTAAATAAAAAAAATTTAAAAAAAATTTAAAACAACATCATTTAAATTTTTTCTTTTAAAAATAAAACTAGAGTAACCTGCTTATTCATGAATATACTTGCCAAATCCACGTTCGGCATCGTAAAACCTCTTATAACCATTACCAGCATAAACAGTAAAATGTTTTTACTAACAACCCGACTGCAGACTGTTTCCATTTGTTTATTTATTTATTTATTTATTATTTACTGGGCTCGGCTTATTGGGCCCGCTATCACCTTCAGTTTTAATTTCACTTGCCTTGGCCCACCCCATCCAAAAAGAACAGGAAATATTTCAATATCACTTCCATTACCTCAAATTAA
>Ga0325414_1003789_pt1 | contig 15776 bp, 6 predicted proteins | sample PopdelMetagenome_8_FD_206183 | JGI IMG/M metagenome (GOLD analysis project Ga0325414, IMG submission 206183) | Populus deltoides microbial communities from Bellville, Georgia, United States - Leaf-PdKOR-R3 | ecosystem: Host-associated > Plants > Phyllosphere > Phylloplane/Leaf | place: USA...
AAAAAAAAAGTCTTTTAAATTAATGCACAATAAGCTAGACAAATTATAGAATTAGTCCTTGATGTATTTTCCCAATTCTCAATTAAGACCCAAACAATTATTTTATCAAAGAGGGCATCAAACAAATTGGGTGAAAAAATCAAGTAAATTATTATTTAATTTGACACTGTTATCAATATTTTTAATCTTAAAAACCACTATCTTGATTAAAGCTAGCCGTCAGTACTTTTTCAAACTATCCAAAATATCTTACTAAAATACCATTTCGTTGTGTACATTATTAGTGAGCAAAATTGAAAAAAAATTATCTATAAATGAAGAATATATATATATATATATATATATATATTATAAATGAAACTAATAATGTCCTATAAATGAAGAATATATTGCGCTAAAAGCACAAAATAACTAAACATGTATAAGCAAAACATTGAACTATCCTAGTAAATTAAAAATAGTAATGAAATAGCATAATTTAAATATATTACGATTAAAATATATAATATTTTATAAATATTGTAATTTTAGAGCGGATAATTTATCCTATTACATTTCAAAATCACGATAAATAATTTTTTTGTGAAATTAAACCCTTACCTCCCTTCTTCTCCCCCGACAAAAACCGACACTCCCCCCTCTCTCTCTAAAAAATTGACTGCCAGCCCCTCCCTCTCTAAATATCTACAAAATGCCCATCTCCTTCATCTCCAAGCCTCAAAACGCATTTTTCTCATTGAAATTCTAAAAAAAAAAAAAACTTGTTTTTTTGCTATAAAATATATTCTTGCATATCATTTTAATGCATTTTAACATAAAAAATACTTTAAAAAATAAACACAACTACATTTACAAACAAACCATAAATTTATACTTCAGTTTCCATTAGGATGCATGTTAATACATTATTCAAAATAATTATATAAAATTATATTGTCTAAATATAACTTAAAAGAAAATGCTAATAAGCTTATGATTTGTAATATTAGATGATGTAATTAAATTTTTTAAAAATAAATTTAAATACATGCTATTATTTTATTGGAGCAAGCTGGATAAATAACAATTTTTTCAAGTATTGGTTGAATAATTTGTTTTATAGTTTAACCCAACTTTTACGTATTGTTGTCGTATAATATTTTTAAGACATGTATTATAGATAAATTGGGTTATGTGGGCTGTTTGACAGTGTGGTTGTAATTATTTTTTAAAATATTTTTTATTTAGAAATATATTAAAATGATTTTTTTTATTTTTTAAAAGTTATTTTTAAAATCAATATATTAAAATGATCTAAAAATATAAAAAAATATTAATTTAAAATAAAAAAATAAAAATATTTTTAAAATATAAATACCATCAAGGTCCTAGATGATAAAGTAGCAGTTGTGCTATGGTGAATGGGAATGGATATATTTTTCTAAAACTTTTTTGAGGTCACCATAACTCTAATTTATTTTTGCGTTAATAGCCAAAAACACTAACAAATTATTTGGTTTGGAACTCAAAAGAATAGCTGTATAATTAAAGAACTGAATCGATGTTACTCCTAAAATTAAAAAGCAGCTCCCACTCCCCCTCTTTCTCTTCCCCACTCTCTAAAAATCAAGGAAAAGGAAGCCTCTCTCTCTCTCTCTCTTAATTTGTCTATCCTTAACTATTATGAAAATCAAAGCGTCGGAGGAGGAGGTTTAGGTTTAGGGTTTCGGTAATTATTATTATTATTATTATTATTATTAGTGATAGAATTTGAGTATGGAGCCGCGTGTCGGCAATAAGTTTCGTCTTGGTCGCAAGATCGGTAGCGGATCCTTTGGAGAGATCTATCTAGGTTTGCTTTAAAATTATTGTTTCTGTTTATCATTTTCCTTAATGATCGGTTATTATTTTTTTAATTTTCTTTTATTTTATAGGTACAAATATTCAAACCAACGAGGAGGTTGCCATTAAGCTTGTGAGTTTAGTGTTTTTTTTTTTCTTTCAAAAAATAATTTCTTTTAATTGATTAAATTTTGGAAAATCGGAGATTATCAATGATGTATTTTGATGCCTAGGAAAATGTGAAGACAAGGCATCCTCAATTGCTGTATGAATCCAAGCTGTACAAGATGCTGCAGGGAGGAAGTAAGTAGTAGTGACCTATGGCCTATTCTTCTATTCGTCTTATGCTTGGGATTAAGTAGAGGCTTTGTTGATGTTTTTGTGGTATTTGTTTGTTAAAGTATTTGATTAGTTATTGTGAAATTGGCAGCGGGGATTCCGAATGTTAAATGGTTTGGTGTTGAAGGGGACTATAATGTACTTGTGATGGATTTACTGGGACCTAGTCTTGAGGATTTGTTCAACTTTTGCAATAGGAAGCTGTCTTTGAAGACTGTGCTCATGCTTGCTGATCACATGGTAGTAGGAGTTTATTAATAAATTGGTATCCTGTGTTTTGTTTGGTTCGTTTATGATGTTGTTGTGTTTGTAATTTTACTGTCAGATTAATCGAGTTGAGTTTGTTCATTCCAAATCCTTTCTTCATCGAGACATCAAGCCAGACAACTTCCTCATGGGATTAGGGAGGCGTGCAAATCAGGTCTTGGGTTTGCACTTTTTCTTATTTGGATTTATTTATTTATTTGATTGTTGTATTTTTTTTGGTCCATCCTGTTGCTTAATGTTTAATTCTGTTCAGGTCTATGCCATTGACTTTGGGCTGGCAAAGAAGTATAGAGACACTTCAACACATCAACACATTCCTTACAGGTTAATCACTTGCAACTTCAAATAGGTCATTTCATTACATATCGCAAATTTATAGGATACTGCCAAAGGTATAGGTTATTGTTCTTCAGCTGTTTGACCTTGCCTCTATGGTTTTATATACTAGATGGTTTAGAGGGCAGTTTTTTATGTACAGTGGTGGAAATCAATTTTTACATGAATGGGAGTTAATTTATATTTGTCGTTTATGTCAATTGCAGAGAGAATAAAAATTTGACTGGAACTGCAAGATATGCTAGCATGAACACTCACCTTGGCATTGGTAAAGATTATGGCTACTTCTTTTCAGCCCCCCCTCCTTCCTCCCTTTTTGTTTAGAATATTAACTTGACTGCTGCCAGTTGTAAAACTAATGTTTCTTGATTGCTTTACTTCTGTATTTTGTAGAGCAAAGCCGTAGGGATGATTTAGAATCACTTGGATATGTTCTTATGTATTTCTTGAGGGGAAGGTGAACACGCCTGTCCTCCAATATTATCTCATTTCACCCTTGTTTCTTAGTTAATTTTGTTGTGACGACATGTGGTTTTAGTCTTCCATGGCAGGGACTGAAAGCTGGTACAAAGAAGCAAAAATATGAAAAAATTAGTGAAAAGAAGGTTTCAACTTCTATTGAGGTATGCAGGGGTGTTAGGATAATTTGTTGATTTGAATTGTAAACATTCATCTTATGTAACTGAATTGGAAAATCCTCATCAGGTGTTATGTCGGGGTTATCCTACAGAATTTGCATCCTACTTCCATTACTGTCGGTCGCTCCGTTTTGATGATAAACCAGATTATGCATACCTGAAACGACTCTTCCGTGATCTCTTTATTCGTGAAGGTTCGAACTTTGCTTTTCAATTTTTACTATAAGATATTATATAGGACCAAGAGCAATGATGGTAATATTTTAATCTTTTGAATCCATCTTATGATTTTCCCAATTGTTTGACTTTTTTTTTCTTGCTTTAGGTTTCCAGTTTGACTATGTTTTTGATTGGACAATTTTGAAATATCAGCAATCACAGAGTTCTAATCCTCCGACCCGTGCACTTGTAAGTACCTGTATCATTGTTACTCTCTCTGGGCTTCTAGCCTTTGACTGATCATCTTTATAATCCTGCTATTATGTTTGACTTGGTGTATTGATACTTTCTACAGGGTCCTGGTGCTGGACCAAGCTCTGGCATTCCTCCTGGTGCTAATAATGTTGATAGGCAGTCAGGTAGACATGTTGCTTCTTGATGGCAAACTGAAGATTTTGGATTTATCACCTAAATATTTCATGGGGGATTGTTTGAATTTTTTTTTTATTTCTCACCGGGGATTTTAGGAATTTAATGCCTTTTCCACTTAGTTGTTTTAAAAAGTCTTGATTAGGAACATGTTTTATTCCTACTCTGTATAGTTGATTTTGGTTTCTACGTAGAGAATTTTTATCATGCTTTTTACAGGAGTAGAGTGTTGATGTTGGATATTTAATTCCATTTCTTTCCCTCCTTTTTTTATTTTATTTTATTTTATTTTATCCTTGGTTTCCCTGTTTTCTATTTTCTCTCCCCCATCTTCCCATCTTATCCCCTCTCAATTTTTTATATCCCATGCTTTTCTATTCAAAGCTTTTCCATATGATTCTAGTTTTGTGCATCCCAATGCGTAAGAAAATGTCATTTTGGGTTTTCACTTAAACACAGGTGGGGAAGAAGGTAGACCTGGTTGGTCTTCAACTGATCATGCTCGAAGAAGAAACTCTGGACCTATAGTGAATTCTGGAAATCTATCAAAACAAAAAAGCCCTGTTACAAATGATCTATCCTTGTCAAAAGATGCCACTGTAAGTTCTACACTGCATCTGCTCATGGTTACAAGTATTAAACAAATGTAAATGCCTCACTTTCATAGATGGATGAATAATGGCAAAGGTAAATGCCAGTATTGCCCTTAGGTTTTTTTTCCCTATCGTTTCTGGCTCAAGATCATTCTTTGGGTGCCTATGGACATAAATGCCAGGCAGACCTTACTTTGGAAAGAGTTTATTAGAACCTTTTTCCTTTTCAATTAAGTGCATTTCATATCGTGGTGTGTGATTGGTATCTCAATTCTGTCAATGCATGTTGCCATGTGTGTAGGTTTAAGATGTGCTATGCTTGTAGAATCATTTCCTCCATGAACAAACAATCTCGTTGCATATATATTTGATGCTCAATATTGTTACTTGATAGTTGATTTATTAAACTTGCGTGGGCCTGTGCAGTTGTCCAGCTCAAGATTTTTGCGATCTAGCGTGTCATCGAGGCAACCTGTTATCTCAAGTAGCCGTGGTGCAGCCCTTGTGAATGATTCCGATCCTTCTCAACCCCGCGCAACCGATGCAAACTTTGCAATGCTTCAGAATGGGCAAAGAATTTCACCTGCTTTATTATCTTCAGAGCAGAAGCCCTCGTTCTCTGGTAGAAATACCAACATAAAGACTTTGGAGTCGACTCGAAGGGGCATTGAGAGCTTGCATGTCAAATACTGATGGAAGGTCACGTTATTAGCTGATGTCAATCACAAATGCTCGCTGCTGTAAATTTATAATCAGATACTGTAATTGCAAATTGAGTGATGTGTTGTCTTGCTAACCTGTGCAATGCAGTGCGTGGGGACTGTTCTATTTTTATTTTTGAAGGAAAAAAGAAAAACAATATCCAATGTGGAAGATAGCAGGAGTTTGTGGATGTAAAATATATTATCCCTAATCGTTTGTAATTGATGTGTTCATAAAATTAGATTACTTCCAAATAATCTGTTGTTGTTTCTTCCTCTTCAAAATTCATGGAAAGTTGAGGGAATATGGTATCCATAACCTTGCTTGATAGTTAATTGAGCAAAACAAGTTCAACAAGAAGCCACATCTTTTTGTATTGGTCACTGATGGCTCGAAACTATTCCCTATCACAGTCGATTTGAGACTGAGAACTGAGAGAGCACCCAGCCACAATTGATACGTCTTTACACTGAAAGAGCACCAAGCATACCCTTAAATAAACTAGAAAAACAACATGAGCAAATTAGAAAAACTAACATTATTAAGCATAATATTTAATTTTCCATACTTAATAGAAAAAAAAAACAAATAACTAAGAGTACAAATAACTTTTTTTAAAAAAATCCTCTTGAATCTGTATTTCTAGGTTGGAAAAAACTCATCCTTGAGTTTTGGCCATCTATCCGCCTATATTATTGTTGTTGCTAACCATTAAAAAATATACTAGCACCTTTGCGTTTCATTGATCTCTAGTGACCCAATATTATATTGTTAGTCGACTTAGATAAAATAAAACAAGAATCAATTTTCAAAACACTTTGAATCTTTATAAAATCATTACTAGCCGTCAATGACTTGTTCTACATCATACCATTTCTCACACCATTATAATTCTTCATAATTTTAATTTCTCTTCCTTCTCTATAAATTAAGGTGAAACACCATATATTTACCCTTCCTCTCAACAACTACCATCTCTCTCCTTTTGTATTACATTGTCTGTGATGCGTAACATTCTTGTAATATTATCATTGTCCATCTAATAGTAGATGACAAGCATTTATATACACCACACCAAACCAAACACTATCAAAATATATATTACCTATAGAAAATGAAATAAGATAGCGTTCATCCACGATTACCTTTCTATCTTGATTCAGCCACTTCAATTTATAAGGTTTGGGGTGTTTTTCTATCTTTAGTCGCAACTTTTCTATTGCCTCACTTGACACCATATTCTCACAAATATCACTATTATCAATGATCAAATTACAAATATTGTCCTTGATGGTACAAGTTGAACATAAAAGACTAGTTTATAGCCAATCTCAGCTCGAATCATTCATAGGAGAAAGCAAGCTCTTTTGGATGACTAAGGTATCATCATCTTGCAAAACCTCATCATTATCATCACAAACAGTTAGACTCTTATACCAATAAATTTTTACTTGGACGACTCTGTTTTGTGGCACTCAAAAGTTTGATGCCCCAACTCATCATATCTGAAACACCAACATTTAAAACCATATCCAGAACTCAAACCCTAACCTCACATGTGGTTTGTTTAGCTGTTGATTCAAGCTGAACAAATGACTTTTCATCGCTGGTGCACACCTTATTATTTTGGTTAAACTGAAAGCCACATATGTTAGTTACCCTAACAACTTTTTGTTTCTCCATAGTCAAAGCCCTCTGATAGGATTTTTAAACTGTCCACTTAAGTACCTAACAATCAATTGCTCTTCTGTTTCTCACATATCATTCCTAGCCAAGAGTTGGTAGAAACCATCATTGTAATCATCAATAGTTATCCAACCTTGTCTCAATGTATGGAGTTGTTGGTATAAAGTCTGAATGTACTCAAATGGAAGAAAGAGCTTCTTCATCTTCTCCCACTCATTAATACCTAGTTTGTTTTATCTCTCTTGAGACATCTTCAATTGCTCCCACCAAGTAAAAGCTCACCCTTTTAATCTAATGAAAATGAGTTTCACCCTCCTTTGCTTTGGAATTTTCATTTATTCAAAAATCCTCAATTTGTAAAGTTCTAGTAAAATCAAGAAGTTTAATTTGAAATCTAGAATTTCTTTGATGTTCTACCCGATTGAAAGGTTGCCTCATTTGGAATAGGTTATAGGTATTGGCTAGGAACCCATGATCACTCTCCTCTTCGTTGGGTGTTTTCTACCAATTGTCAGGTAAGCTATGTGATTTGCCTTTCGATATCATCAATCACTAACTCTTGAATGTTTGTCTCATTAGGAGTAACCTTCTCATCTTCACGAACATGTTTTGTTTTGATGTAGATGAAAGTGAAGGATAACGGAGTTTATTAGAAGTCAAAACCCTCAAAGATAAAAAAAACACCATAACTATTGAGGAGATACCTAAAATACTCTATTTTTATTCATCCATGTCTCACTTGCTAAAAAGTTATTACAACATTTTGTATAAAAAAACTATAAAAAACCAAGTAATATTAAATAGGAAAAATAAAATAGAATATGAAAAAATAAAAATATTTAAGGAAAATATTTATTTTTCTAAAAAAATTTTGTATCAGTCTTCTCAGATTGGAAGAGACTTATCCTCAAGTTCATACTCCAATCAACAACCGTCATTCATTATGAACATCCCTTTGTATATGAGTCACCCCATCGTGTGTTTCTAACATAATACCTGTGTGCGAGTCATTCCATCATGGTTCCTTAACACAATACTCTTATACGGGCTGCCTCATTATGGGTCACACCATTAGAATTCTTAATAACAACAACTTATCTAGATGAAAATAACATGCTAGTTCTTAAATGTTTTTTCCCCAAGGAAGAACCTCCTCGTCCCCTCTTACACAAACATGTTCTATTCTGCAATCTCTTCCAACCATGGTTGTCTAGTAGCTCACATCGAGCTAGTAACCACAAAGAACTTCGAGATCTAATACAAGTCCTCTATGACTTTTAATCAAAACTATTAGGAATTGTTGAGCTATGATATAAACACAGACATAAACAATACAAGAAATACAATAATAACAAACACAAAATTCTGCCGAATAAGATCACCACGCAAAAAATCCTAATTCAAAATTTTATTTCTTAATAATTCACCACACCAAGTAGTCTTCTTTTTAAGAGGTTTACAACTTCTTAAATAAACTTAAAAAACAATATAAACAAACTAGAAAATCTGAAAAAAAAACCCTAAACAAATTAGAAAAAATAAAATTATTAAGCATAATATTTAATTAAAAAAATAAAAATAATTAAGAAAATAAATTACTTTTCCTAAAAAATCCTCCTATATCAAATTCGATTTATTATACACTGCATAAATTTCGTTGACGATCCAAATTAAATATCTCTCCTTCATGAGGCAACAAATAACAGGAGCATCTTGTTGTTCCTGAGATGCCTATGAGAGATTAGTTGTGCTTTTAACCTTTTGTTTTCTGGACAAACAAGAAGGTTTAAAGATAATTCCTGCCGCTAGCAACCAGACAATCCATCTTATCAATTCATGTAACTCAAAATTGTTTTTGAATGTTTTTGTCAATAACAGGAATTGGCTTCTTGTCTGAACTACGAGACAGGCAATCTAAACTAGCAAAAAACATAGGATAATCAACCACAATCTCATCAACAGAAGCATCTTTTGGTCTTGGAATCAAGGAGAAATATAGCATGAACCAGAATAGTGATGATCATAAGGTAAGGATTCCATGTTCGGAACAGTCCACTCTGTTTAGATCTTGCTCACAAGTGAGAGTGAAATATCAAGCAAAGGCGGTGTATACATAAAACTCAATTCCCATAGATTGGGCTTCCATGGAGCACAAAGAAGAAAGCTTACTACTTGCTGTAAATATATAATGGCATTTAAAATTCCCAGAAGAGAAAATACATCACACGGCATCATCTCTCTTCCAAAACAACGCTGAAGCAGTGTAGTCTTTAGGAAGAAGTGGCCATGGATCACCTCCATCCATGAACCACTTGGGTGCAAGTGTCCTTGATCCACCTAATGCTCTTCCTTAAGGTCCCCTTCATCTTGCCCTCCATTGCATAGACCTTGTAGCTAGCAACCCTTCTTTTCCTTTTCAGCTCAGGATCATTGAAACTCCATCTTTTTGAAAATGACCCAAGATTGCTTTTCCCTTTCTTGATCTTCACTTCGTTGCCCAATTGATTTGGCTGTGCAGAAACCGCGTTGCTGACACTATAAGACCTCAAATCTTTCATGTTTGCAGGTGCCGCCTTGTCTCCATGGTATCCCTCCATCTGTATCCTCCCTTCCCTGCATGACCTAGATCTGAAACGCTCCATCGGAAAGAGAAAAAAAACAGAAAATATCATGCACAAAAATTGAAAGATTCAACAATCAAGATGGGGCAATTGGAGAGGAGAGAAAGGACAAGAAAATATTTTTAATTTGCTCGTGATCCTACCTTGCTTTAGCAAATATATTCCAGTTTTAACGGCTTCATTTTTCTATAATAAAAATAAGCCTGTAATTTATTGTGTAATTTAACCTCTCAATATATAAAAACAAAATAAAATAAGATTTTTTTCTTTTTTATTTTAATTATAATACCCAATTTAATTCATCAAATCACCATGTTTGATTTTTTTTATAAAAGTTTTTCTTTGTAGTTAAAAGTTGGTTTCCTTAGCAAACCGGATTTTGTATCAAATTTATTTTTAATTAAGGTATTATAATGTTTTTATCCAAATTCAAATCTTTAAATCAACACTTTGGTTTTTTTAAATGAAATACAATTTATGTAAAAATTAATTCCTAAAAGTGTTCGAAAAAAAACATTAATTAACAAATAAGCCGGTAAAAAATACCACTAACTATATATGAAGGAAAGATAATCTATCACCAAGTTGGTCCTTGGTACATGTGATTACAACTTTTGCTAATTGTCTTACTGTATGATGGAGAAAGTGGAGACGATGGAGGGTCCAATTTTCATTTTCCTGTTTCAAAAGGTCGTCCATTTGCTTTGAATGGTCTTCGTTGGGCAACATCAGCTGGTTAGAATTACGGGATTTGAATTGGAGACCTTTACTAAGACAAAGATAAGTGCTTATAAAGAATGGCTCACCACGGGTCACGGGTTGCATCAATTTTTTTAATATAAAAAATATCTAGTTTTTCCTAATATAATTTTTAATAAAAAAAATTTTAATTTGATATGATCCAATTGATCTGATAGATCAAAAAATAACTCAAATAACTAGTAAAATATAGTTTGACAAAAAGAAAATCAAGTGATATTTTTTTTTTAATATTGAAATGATAATATATTGAGTCAACTCAGTCAACCCAAGTTAATTCTTAATCTACGAATCAGGTCTTGAAAACGTGATAACCCTATAAAAAGCAAGTCAAAACAAATCATGAAGATCAACTTGTCAAACCAGCGATTCAGGTCATAAGACTAAGATAACCTCATAGAAATCAAATTAAAATAAATTATGAAACCCAATTCTCAATTAATCCAATTTTAAAGGATAAAATTAAAAAAATTAATTAAAAATGATAAAAAAATGACCCAAGTCAACCTATGACCCACTAGGACGACTTCATAGAAAAAAAATTAAAACAAATTATAGAACTCAATTTTTTTTATATCAATATGATGTTAAAAGATAAAATTGAAAAAAAATCCAATTAAAAAAAGGATCCACTAAACCTAATATTAAAGAAAAAAATTAAAAAAAAATAAAACTTATAGTAAACAATGAATTCACCTCCTCTTTAATTTTTGTTAATAACAATTCAAATTTTTAGTATAAATTATTGGTTCTAAAATAGGTCATTATAGTCGATATGATTTTTGTTACACATGTAGTAAGCCTATCACCCTATTTTTAGCACTTGGATTTTTTTTCTTTCATTGACTTGGGTATATATGGAATTTTTTTTTAATAGGAAGTGAGTGATTTCAAATATATTCTACATGAAAGCATATGATTAAGTAATATAGGGCTTTTTAATAGGGATAGAATATATATATTTTTAATAAAACTATGGTGATTTTGCAAAGACATATTAACTTATATTTTCAACACAATACAAGTAGGATAAAAAAAATTAAATATAAAAAATATGAAGATATTGTCTACGTGTTTTCTAGTACCAAGAAATTTTAACCGTGAACTAGAAATCTGATCCGTACATTTAATAATAAAAAAAGATCTTATGCATCAATAAATATTTTTTAAAAAATTGTTAATGCTAACTAAAAACTAAGTTGAGAAGTAAATGCAAATCAAAATATATAATCTCGTGTCAGGGGGAACCTTTCAATTTTTTTAATTTAATCATGTGGCAATAATTGTTTTTGTAAGAATAATTGTTGTACGTGTGTGGCGTCACAGTGATTATTCTCTTGAATTAGGATCGTTGGGAATGATGTGGGTGAAAATAATAGGGAATTCTTGTCCTTTATCAATAGAAAAAAAAAATGAGAGTTGTCATATGGTATTTTATCACTAGGAACCCTAATTGGTCTCAAACTTTGCGTAAGAGAACTAATTGTGTAAAAGAAAAGTATTAGCACTCCTAATATGTCTTACTTGAGATAAACTGCATTTTTTTATTTATCTAATATAAACTAAGGAAAAAAGTTATGTTTTCTAACCGTTGGTCTGTCTAAAGTTTAAGAAAATTCTACCTCAATAAGGAAATCCTTATCTTATTAGATTAAAAACCTAATCGTTCTAATACCAACAAAAAAAAAATCTTTTTATTAATATCACGAACATATTTTATATATAAGTTCATAATCCTGCATATTAAAAGAAACAAAATAAAAGTTTTGGTATTTTTGAAATATAGACCAAAATCCTTTGGAATTTTACAAACTTGTTGTAAAATCCATGCAATATTTTTTTAAAAAAAAAACATGTCAAAGTATTTTAGATATTTTATTTTAAAAAATTGATAAAATAACTTTTAGGATTTTTAGTCATAAGCAAGAAAAAAATAAAATATTTTTGTCTCGACTCAACTAGGTTGACCTGAAATTTTTTGTTCGAACATAAACCGAACAAAAAATTCTGGTTTGACCTGAAAAAACCCAAAACAAAAATAAAGTAAAAAAAAACAGATTAAACACCTAAAAAACACAAAAACTAAAAAATTCTTGAACAAAACGGACCAAACACATAAAAAAAATAATAAAGAACACTAAGAACTCTTGAAATGAACCCATCAATATAGAGCCCAAAACAGACCAGAATGGTCAAAATGAAGGCGCATACATGTTGGAAATCATGTAAGTGTCAATAATGTAACATCTATTCATTTCGATTATCTTTTAAATATCGCGGTTTTGTCAAAATAGGTTTGCATCCTAAACTGAAACCCTGTGATTAAAAACCATTATAAATATGTTATTAATGCAAATAAATACTATATTATTATTTAATCATGTATAAGGAAAGGTTCTATGCAAAGAAATGGACCAAAATTGGTCAAAATCAAGGGTTTAATATCATACACAAACATGTTTGAATGTAAAATTAACAAAAAAAACATCAAAACATCAAAATTAAGCATGAGATACTAAATCCAAAAAGTAATAACCTAAAACAGCTTGTATGTTCATGCAACATGAATTTAAAATTGGTTTTCTGAACCTATTTTATGCACGAATAGGCTTACACCATTGCTTTAACATGCATAACTTAAGTTAAAACAACATTTATATAAAAAAAAGAAAACTTAAACAACAACTTTAATACATCAAAAAAATAAAAATAAAAAACTCTAAAATAACTTCATTAAATAGAAATTATAACAACAAAGAGGTAAATCAACATTACTTATTGAGCATTCCAACCTCTTTTTTTATGCTTGTAAACATGAATGTTAAACAAAACAAATGAAAAAACAACAAAAGCAGGCCACAAATGACCTACTTCTTTTTTTTTTATCAATAAGATATACCCAGAACAACTACTTTGTCTTTACCTTTTTTTTTTTGAAAGGTTTTACCACTCACAAGCTTACTCCCATTTTCCAAAACTTAAGAAAACTTTTCTTAGGTTTCTAGAACTTTTACACTTATGTTCTAAGTTAATATTTCTCTCTTTTTCTTTTCTTTTCTTTTTTCCTTCTCTTTTTTTTTTTAGCCCTTTTTTCTTGATCTTGAGGGGGGTATTTATAGGGTTTTGTTAGGGTTTTGGGAAGTCTTTAATATATTTTTAACCTCTTGATCTTGAGGGAAGTGTTGTGAACCCTTGATAAGAACTCATTAAGGAGCCTTTGTATGTGAACACATAAAAACCAAATTACTTTTTGCATGATAGTTGCATTATCGAGACTGACTAAGTTGTCCACTTTCGAGGCATTGTCAGAGCAATTCTGACATCATCATTGCCTGACACCACCTGAAATTGGTAGAAGGGGGCACACCTTTCATTTGGATCCAATCTTACTTAATTTGGAGGTTTGTAACTCCGCATTCAAGTATTTGAAGTTGCCAACTTGATCAGTCAAAACTATCAAAACATAGGTGCCAGTTGATGAACGACATGTCATTTACCTTATCTTTATTAAGTCTGAAAGTTGCTTGAGTAAATTGGTTATTCGAGGGATTTCATTTTTCATGGACTCTAACTTATTTTTGATAATGTGATTACAGATTAGCTCTCTCTTCATTCTCCATTTTTTTTCTTAATCAGGTGTTATAGATCTTAGGCGGGGGACCTATGTTTCATAGCCTGAACATGTATGTGACGATTTATAAACAAATATATGAAAAAAATGCAATAATCATGATGCATATGTCAATGTATATTGGATAAGGATTAGCTTTTCTGAACTGATTCATGACTTTCATAATTCCTTCGACAAGATTTCTGATTCCAAGTGGTTGCTGTAAAGGGGCATTTGTTAAGTTCTTATCATGGTTGAATTTCAAAACACACTAGAAAGAAAGATGGGTTGTAGCCCTCTTATAAATAAAAAGACATCGTTTGACAAATTTTAAACTTTAAAAGCCCTATACATCACTACTCATAAAAAGCATTTCCTCTACTAATGTTTCTAATAAAGGAAGTGATGGCGCTCATATGTTCTCGGTGCATCATAACATCATTTCCAATCTGGGTGGCCTGTTATTGCAACCTTTCATCATAACATGTATTTGTTCAATCTACTTTGTTATTTGTCTTATGTTGTCATAGAGAAAGTTATTATATGTGATTAGTACTCTATTGCTGGTTGCTAAAGCCTCATTGCTTCTTTCTAGTACTTGTATCGTAGTCTCCAACTGTGGTATGTTATCCATTGCCCTTTGTAGCTCCTCTCTCTCAATATCAAGCTTAGTTATTTTAAAGTTAATTTGAACTACTTTTTATTTTTAATTCTTTTATTTTTTTCTGATTTTTTGTTTATACGGAGGTCTAAAAAAGAGGAACAATAACAACAATAAGTTAAATTCCACTGAAACAAAATTATTTGTTGGTATGATTCATCATTTTCATGTTAATTCTTTTTCACCTAAAAATATTTTTTCAATGTTATTTATTTAATAAAAAATCAATAAGAATAATTATAAAAAACAATTTGATGATTTGAAATAAAAAAAATGTCTTATTGATATTTTTTACCATAATATTTTTTTTCATATAATAACTTATCATAATTATAAAAACAAGTTTTAATTAAGAAACTAATATTATGGTAAACTTAACACAAATTTATTGAAAAACATATATAAGAACTATACACGAAAGCATGTTGTCACAATGAACTTTTTCGAAGTGTTGCCAAACCTGACTTGGCTAAGTGGGTCAATGGAGATGACTCGGCTTGGGCTTTAAATCAAACCAGGTGGAAGTTGATCCAGTGTAACCTAATTGACCTAACTGGTCAAAACACCAGAACCCAATTTTCTTACAATGTTGTTTTAGCCCTTATATATATATATATATAGACAACGATATTTTGGATTGACCCGAGCCAACTAGTTTCACCCACAAAAAAGGTTATAAATCCAATTGAGTTTAATAATTTTATTTTTTAATTTTTTTTATTTAATCATACAATAATAAAAATCAACATGTGCATGCAACAACCATATAAAAAACATTTCTAAAAAAAAAACTTTTATGAAGGGCTGTATAAAAATAATGCTTACTAATGTTATAAAAAGAATGTTATGATTTTACTTGAAAATAAAATAAAAATTGAACAGTATTTAAGAAAATAATATCCCAAATAAATTTTTATTTAAATAAATTATAAAATATAATTGAAGAGAAAAAAAGACAAAGCCCAAAAAAAGACCAAGCACATGGGCCTAGGTGGGCTAGCGCACATGCCTTTTTTTTTGTTTCCATAAAAAAAAAAACAAAGAGCAAATGATGCACCATCTATTGTGGAACACAACACATCTTCTGCTTGTTTAGATTCCGACAATCACAGTAGTGGCTAAAAAATCGAATAGGGGTTTATGGATTAAAAAAAC
>Ga0325414_1003790_pt1 | contig 15774 bp, 13 predicted proteins | sample PopdelMetagenome_8_FD_206183 | JGI IMG/M metagenome (GOLD analysis project Ga0325414, IMG submission 206183) | Populus deltoides microbial communities from Bellville, Georgia, United States - Leaf-PdKOR-R3 | ecosystem: Host-associated > Plants > Phyllosphere > Phylloplane/Leaf | place: USA...
AATCCTGGTGAATCAATGCGTTAATCAATCATGATTTTTTTGTCCAGACTGTATGCAGTGAAAAACATGGGATGGGTGGATTTCTTTGATCTGGTAATCAACGGAGTTTTAAACAGCCCCCTTTCCTTGTATGGTAGTATAATTAACCATAGGGTGCTATAGACACAAATGACTCCCCCATGGATACAGCAAAAGTTCTGCAAATCTGAAGTAACGCATGAAAAATATTGCATTCAAAACAATAATAAAAAAAAAACTACAGTAAACGGTCAGATATTAAACACCAAAGTTGATTATGCTGCATATACAAAGTTAAGAACTCGCCGTAAATGAAAATTTCCATGAAAACTGGTTTTGAAAAATGCACTCCCTGAAGTATCTCAGGCTCCGGGATTGCCTTACCAATATCTACCTCCCATAAGACGGAGACCATGACGGGGCCAACCTGTGCCAGGATATGGTACTGAGGCTAGCCTCCAACTGCAAAGAAAGTTTTCCCATATTTAACTCACCTTCAACTATGAACAAACCATTGAAAGAGCGTGCATGTGTGCGCGCAGACACGCACACATGCAAGCCACTCAAAGAGAGGTGTAAATACAAGGACACACAATGTTATGGTATATTGCTAAACAGAAACTGGATGCCCTTCAAACTTTCCGTGACAAAACAAGAAGGTGACATCCCTATTAGGCAAGAGTATCTCCATTTCTGGTAGAATCTTAAAAAACAACACTGACTATTAGGGCCTCCATTGACCATGATGCCAGGGATTAGCCTTTATGTTTTGAATTAGGAGAGATAAGGATGCTAATTTAGGGTATCCAAACCAAAGAAAGTATCCTATTAAACACTGAAATACTTGGGGGTGGGTGAGGTTCCCTTTATAGTAGAAAATTGATTAGATGGAAAAAGATATGAAACTGTTCAGGGTTTACCCTTAGAAATAAGGCACTAATCCATACCACATACATGATACTATCCAGACACAGGAAGTACATCCTTCTCTCCTCTCCTACCTCAGGCAGCAAGTTGAATGGTCCTTTGATTTAAGACCATTCAGACATTTTGAGCTTTACTTACTGTCATACACAGTCCATTTGTCATGGTGTCAGAGTCAAATGATGGACAAGAAACACAGGAATTGTCTAGACCCAACAGAGTTCGTAAAGAACAAGCACTAGATGTGGATGACAAAACTAAAACAAGACATCCTCGATGGACTAGGCAAGAAACTTTTGTCCTCATTGAGAGCAAGAAGGTTGTAGAGAACCGATTTCAATGGAGTCGCAGATCCACTTCAGCCTTGGGATCAGATCAGATTGAATCCAAGTGGGATTCAGTTTCATCATATTGTAGTCAGCACGGTGTGAACCGAGGACCTGTTCAATGCCGGAAAAGATGGGGAAACATGTTATGTGATTTTAAGAAGATAAAAACATGGGAGTCTCAGCAGATGAACGAGGCTGAATCATTTTGGATGATGAGGAATGAGTTGAGGAGAGAAAGGAAATTGCCCAGTTTCTTTGACAAGGAAGTATACTATGTCTTGGACGGGAGGGTGATCACTACTGATGCAATTCCATTGTCACAAATCACTTTCAAGAAACAAATGGATTGCATTAATAGAGACGAGGAAGCAACAGCAGAGGAAGAGGAGGAGGAACATGAATACACCGAGGCAAATCTTGATAGCAGTCAACGTGCTAGAGCAGAAGATGGTTTATTTCTGGAATGGGAACAACCTGGACAGGATAAAACTTACTGGAGCTCCAAGAAGGAAACTACAGCGACTGGGAATCTCAGAAAGACACGGGCAAATCCATTGCCCGTATCATCAGGTAGAGAAATTGTGTTGCAAGGTGAATTACAGAATACAGTTTTGCTCCTTCTTGTACCTCAATCAATGTCAATTTGGTATGGATGTTTTGCATGGAATTCTGCTAGGGGCTTGGGTACTCTTAACTCAGGTAACGGGAAAATCTGCTAAATATGATCACTTCTTAAATTCTCTAATTCTTTGACCTCAATATGGGAAACAACTCACACTTGAAATTCCCAAAACAATTCCTCTCGATTGACTCCTAGGCCTTTGCCTAGTGTGGTTACCAATGTTTAAGGTAAAGGACTCGGTTTCACTATAAAAAAAAGTCAATCAGCAGGGCTTTCAATTAAATTTATCTTCTGATTGCCCAATCTGTATTTCCAATCACAGAGCTGCTTAACAGGTAAAAATATTTTCACATGTATTATGTGTCACAGCCTCGTTCTAATCCTCCCCTGGTAGTTTACTTAAGTCTGAAAGTTTCCATATTTGCAAATTGAATATCCATAAATCACTCACAATCAAGTTCCAACCTAAAATATAACCATTTTGAGTCAACTGTTATATTAAAAGATATCCACTAAGTTCTCATTCTCTGTCCAATTTTTCTTCAAGACTTTTCTCTGCTTATGCTACATACTGAATTATATCTTGACATGCTCAAAACTGTAACTATCTTAACAAAGACTAGCCTGCTATGTTTGTGTAATGTATTAATGTTAGATTGCAGAAGCAGATTTATGTTATGTTCTGTGCAAATTATCTATTAGGCTATTATCATAGTCATACATCATTCTTGTTTCTGAGACCATATTCAATATTAAAAGTGTACAATAGAATTCAATCTTAATGCTTTTTTGCTGGTCACGAAATGATTTTCTTGTGCGTGCAGGTACAACCAAAAAACAAAATCTAGGAACTAAAACAAGGAAAGGATCGATGTCTAGGGAGGGGAAGAAGAGGCGCTTATCATCAGATGAAAGTGAGGACCCTGATCTTGAGGATAGATTGATCAAAGTTTTAGGGAGGAACATGAGCATGCTGAATTCCCAACTAAAAGCTCAAAATATTAATTGTCAGCTGGATAGAGAGCAAAGGAAGGACCATAATGACAGCTTAGTCAGTGCTCTCAATAAGCTCACAGATGCTATAGTAAAAATTGCTGATAAGTTATAAGCTAATGGTTCAAAACGAAGAGATGTTTGTGAAGCTTCCTACATTGTAGTTGAGCATTATGACATGTGTTAGCCTGGGTTTTGCTCCAGTTTCTTCTTTATGAAAATAATCGATGTGACTTGCATCAGACATCATATTTTTTTTATTGAATAATTCTGCTCTGCTTAAATTTCAACATCAATTCATCTTCGAGCATGAAAATTTGCTTGATAAGTGCTTTTAAATTTAGAAAGGACAAAAAAGATCAACAGGTTGCAGTGCATATCTGTTTAAGGACCTCAAAGGCCTAAAAACTGCAATGCTAGTCACTCTCTTATCATCTAGTTTAATGAAATGAAACATGTAAAATGGACATATTGCACACAGAGAAGCAAACAAAAAGCTGGAAGGAAAAAGGATCAACAGCTTTTCCTAAAGTAGCAAATTGGTGTCATCATGTGATCACATGAACAATTAAAGGATATTTTAGATGAACAGCAAAATTTTGCTAGCTGTATCAAATGTTAGATGCATGGTCATCTAGTACACACTTGAAATACATAACAGTAAAGGAGTATAATGACAACATAGAGAGAAAATTCAAGGCTCTACAAATTAATAACAAACACCCTAACCATTTCTTGCAACAGAGCAAGCGCAATAATGCCAAGTTTCAAACCTAACCTCTATTCCATTTGCACAGAAACAGCTTCGACGAGCCTTGCAAAGTAGAACTGGGTAGTGATCAGGCCTCTCTTCCTTATTTTCCACCCAATCTTCTTCAATGCCCACTCTACATCTGCCTCTGCATGTAGATAAGCTCTTGTTGCCTTTGAAGGCCCAGGAAATAACTCCCCTCCTCTCTTTAATAGATCATAATAAAATGTCTTTGGCGCAAAGCTCAAAAGTAGTCGATTCTCAGCCAATGATGCGAGATGAGCAATCATCCCATCTGCTTTACTTTGTGGGTAATGTATCAGATAATCAGAACATCTAGACAGACCACTGTGTCATACTTCCCATCTAAACTCTCTAAATCCTTCACTTCAAATTTTGGCATCACAGGCACTACATTTTCATTTCCTGCTTGAAGCTGCTCTTTTGCCTGCACAAAATTGGAAACCAAGTTAGGTTTCAATAACTTCTTCAGGAATTAATCAATGCACGTTACCAAATAATTTTATGCCATTCAAGAATCCGACTCATGATTCTTAACGAAATGGTCACAAATACTTCAGACCGCCATGTTGTACCCACTGTCCATTCACAACCGCGCGCATGTGCAAGTGTGGCAGCCATGATTGCACAGTCGCCACACCCTCAACCGTCCTCATCATTCTTCAAATTGAATGCACCAGAATCAATTCTGTGAAATCCCCGTTGCATTTCTAAAACAACCTAAAAAACCCATGAAATCAAACCCATCCATGGTAAGCGAAACCAAATTTCATCCACCAAAAAACCACCAGCAATTCACTTTCTTTATAAAAAAAACCAAACATCATTTCCTTGAACAAAAAACACACATAAAACCCACATTTCAATTTAAGCAGCTTTTCAAAAAACCGTTAACACTTGTACACTAAAACAACGAACCAAAAAGAAAACACAGCAGAACAAAGAGCCGCCGCCGCCGCCACTAGCTCACTTGTTTCTCGGCCTCAGCCACCATAGCGGCAGAAATATCACTAGCTTAAACAACCGCCCCTTCTTTCGCCAAGGGTATAGCCAAACTCCCAGTACCACACCCAGCATCACACACACTAACACCCTCCAACGACCCTTCGTCTTTCAACATCTTCAGCACATTCTCAACAGTCTTTGAATGATCATGCCTAATATCCATATGCACTCTATTAACATCGTCATTCTCTCCATGTATCTTCCTCCACCGTTGAAACTCAAAATTTTTGAAGTAGTCCCTCACCACCTCCTTGTCTCAGCCGCCCACCTCCTCCGCCTGGGGGCGCCGCCGCCGTTCGGGGTCTTTGAGTGATATGGCGGCAGCCAATGCAGCCACCGACCCGCCCCCGATGACGGCCAAGGTGGCTCCGTCGATTTCGGCGGCGATTGAGGCGGAAGTGAGGCGGCGGTGACGGTGGTTCTGAGTAGTGTTGGTTTCTGGAAACTCGGAGAGTATATTCTCTGGTTGTTTAAGGGAACGTGAGAGAATATTGAGGATGTAAATGCCATTTTCATATTTTTATTTTTGGATTTTGGGCTTTTTCAAATTTTCCCGGCCGGCAAGGAGAGGGTTGGTGCGTACGTGGAGATTGAGTTTGGGTTTGGGTTGTAATGATTTTAATATTTTGTTATATCTTGCGGATAAGAAAAGTTATATAGGCTTGATTTTTTTGGCCCACTTTTGAGTTTGGGTGTGTGTATTTGTTGAGCGTGTTTTAATTAGTTGTTAAAAATGGGTTTAGTTAATTAGTAATACCAACATTAATTTGGTTTTTTTTATAAAAAAAGATGGGTTCAGATACTGACTTTAATGTGATTTTCTTTTCTCCCACGAGGGACATGAGAAAAGGATGATGGTACGTATTAAAAGAAATCATTCTTCTTGGTGCGATGCGACCTAAATTATTTTTTTAATTTTAAAAAAATATTTAAACATCTTTTCTTACAAAAAAAAAAAATAATAATAACTATAAGCTCTAAATATAATATATATCAAATGATATTATTTTTAAATATTGATACTGTAATATATTAAATTATATTTTAAAAAAAATATTAAGACAATAATATATTAAATTGATTCATATTAACTTTTTAGATCTACAACTCGCTTTATGAGATCATGATAACTTTGTAGAAAAAAAAATTCAAAATAAATTATGAAAATCAATTTCTAATCAACCAAATGTTAAATGATAAAAATAAAAATATCAAGTTAAAATATATATATAAAAATTAAATTAACATGGATTAACTTGCAAAACTCGTGACCAAGACCACAAGAATAAGATAACCCAATATAAAAAAAATTAAAAAAATATGAATTATAATTAAAAAAATATTCAATTAGAAAAGACCAGACAAAATAAACAAAGTCAGCTTGTTACCCAATCATTAAATCTAGATAACCTTATAAAAAATAAAAAGAAAAGAAAATATAAAATTTAATTTCCTACCAACTTTATATTAGATGATTAAATAAAAAAATCAATTAAAAAAATAATCTAAAATAATAAACTGAATCAATTCAGGTTAATTTATTAAACCAGTGATCTAGATCTTAAGATCAAAATAAATTCATAAAAAGCAAATAAAAAAATATAAAACTATACTTTTAATAAATTTAATATTAAAAATTAAAATAAAATAAATAAATAAATTCATAAGATTGTTATGTGACCGTATCACCCATTCGGCCATACCTCTAACAAAAATATCATCATGCTTTGTCATCACCCTTTCATGGACATGGATACGTGTTTTTCCTTAAATTGCATTACCTTCCATAATTGAAGTATTCTTTTTGAATTTACATCTATTTTTTTACTATACCAATAAAATTTTTTCAATTTATCATGGAAATGTTTAAAAGGAAAAATTAGAGAATAATAAGACAAAGTCAAAGAAAAATGGAAAAATAATTACCATCCCATTTAAAACTGGTAATCAGATTGTTTTTTAATGATATTGAGAAAATTTTAAAATACCCGACCCGATCGAACAAAGATCCGGGCCGTTTTGTTCTACTCAACAAAACAATAGAAAACCCCAAAACCCCACACAACACCAAACACTTAAAAACAGTGCTCGTTAAAAACCAAACTGAAACCATTTTACCCACCACCGCCAAGCAGCAGGCGGCGCCACTACCACCACCACAAGGTAGCATCTCTTCAATCCCCTCTCCACCGCGCCTTCTTATATTTAAATTCTATCGCCAATTTCCGGATCTAATTATGACACTTTTTTTTTTCTTTGATTGTTGTGATTCGCTTTTTGTTTGTTTGAAGGAATCATGGGGAAAGAGAATGAAGCGACCGCAATGGAAGTCGACGGTCTGAAATCCAATAATCCTGATCAGATCAATCCGAGATACTCAATCAACGGTTATTATTTTTTCTTAAATCTCCACTGTCTTTGTTTGTTATCAATCAAATGAATATGCAATCTCATTTTCCATTTTAAATTAAACAAAAAAATTAACTGAATTAAGCTTAAATTGAGTGAAATTATTTAATTTATTATTTTGCTAATTAAAGTATTCTGGTTATTAGTTTTGCAATTGCTGAAATCTGCGCAAATGCAGCATGGATTGAGGCACGGGGATTATGCACGTTATCGGTATGTGAATTTAGCTTTTAGACTCTGATGGTTGTTTGTTAAGGAATTTTGATTTGATTGTGTAACTGGTTGAATTTTATTGGAAGTACAGGAGGTATTGTACTGCACGGTTAAGGAGGTTATATAAATCGTTGAAGTTTACTCATGGCCGTGGTAAATATACGCGTAGAGCTATAAATGAGTCCACTGTTACGGAAGTGAGGTGTGTCTTGTTGATTATAGCTTTTTTCTTATCTGTTTTGCGCACTATGTTTGTTGATATGTATAGCTTATAGAAATCAGCACTGTTCATTTAATCCTGTATTGTTGTTTTTTCCTTAATTTAATGCAACATGCACTTTGTTTCTGTAAGTATAGATAGTGAGGGGATAATGTAGAGAAATGGGTTGGGATCATTTTGATCAAGTAAGAATTAGAATTTATGAAACAAATGATAACAATTCTGTCACAGAGTACATTTGGTAGCCTAATTTTGTTGCAAGAATTGGTTTTGAGCATCCTGTGTTGGGGATAGTGGTAGTTGTGTTGCTTTATTAACTATTTCGAGCATCCACTGGTTACATTGTTTTTGAGGTTTCTTTATCTTCGTGGATTAGCAAACATTATATATATGAGAGATTGAAAATGATATTTCTGTTTCATAGTCTGTCAAGATTATAATCTAACTTGTTTGAAGAAGAACAGGTATCTGCATATGGTTCTTTATACGGCAGAGAGAGCATGGAGCCATGCTATGGAGAAACGACAACTTCTAGATGGTCCAAATGCCAAGCAACGTATTTATTTGATTGGGAGACTGAGGAAAGCAGTAAAATGGGCTGATTTATTTTCAGGATTATGTGCTGCCAAGGGAGATTCCAGAACATCTTTGGAAGCAGAGGTGTGTCTATGATTTTAGTCATCTCAAGTCATATTGCTTTGATACCTCCTAATAATTATTCAAATAAAAGTTAGTGCAGACTGTGTCTACTTGTGTATTGATTGCATCAGCAAGAAGTTTTGCTCTGATTCTTGCACAAAGAATTGGATGAACTTCCCTGTCAAGTTTGTTCTTAGTGGTGGTGAGCATGACCATAGATCATGGTCAAAGCAATTTTTCCTAGCTCTTGTTCTTAATTCATTTGGAATTCTATTTCTTATCTTGCAAACAAGTCATTTGGGAAATTGTTTTTCATCTTTTGAAGTTAAAAGCATAACATATAATAAACATTGCTGTTTTGCATTGGTGAGATGAGATTCAACTAGAGCTTGTATTAGATCGCTACAGAATCATTACACTATTGCATTGCATTGTTTATGAAAGAATCCATTGAGTTCAATGCTATTTGTACTTAATTCACCAGTGCTGGCTTCATTGGCAACTTTGAAAGATTGGGTTTTGCCGGGAATGGGAAATGAAGATAAGGCAGATCTCGTCGCCATTCTTTTGTACCTGTTTGCATGGTTTGGCCTATTATCTAAACTAGAGTATGCAAAATGTGCTTATGGGATTGTAAACATGTCATCTAGCTATTAACATGTTGCTTATGTGAATTCAAATATTTAAAAAGTAATGGATGTAGCTTTGTAGGTCTTTTAATTATAAATGAGATCTTATAGTTCTAACCTCATGCATTGGCACTAAAGACCACAGAATTTGCTCTTCTGTTTTGTCTCAAGAATATCTTGCTTTGAGGAGTTTGAGGATGCAAAAGCATGGATGTGATCATACATACAAGACTGGAGTCTGTGCATATGTTCTATCATCTATCATAATTTACCTTTAGATATTTTGATCATTTTCTTGATAACTTAACTGCACCAAGTTGCTTTGGATTCTGTGTTTTGCTAATAACTACTCCATGTACTGCCTGTTGAGGAGCATTCCTCTAATTTAGTTCATATTGAGATGGCTCTTTCATTCTCAATTAACAATGCTTTGACGCCTGATTTGTAGGCCTACGCATCATATATGAATGGGCTTCTGTTGTTTGAACAAGATCGGAATTGGGACACTGCGTTGAAGAATTTTATAAGTTCCAGGTTATTCTCATCTTTATCATATTAAATCATTATCACTACTGTTTTCACATTTTAATAGTGTTTCCAGTGTTTCTCCCTGTCAATAAATGTTTCTTGAAAAAAGGGCCATTGGCCAGCCAGGTACTTCCCAAGCTGGTTCTTGAGGGGATTTGAGTTTTGTATATGGTAGCTATGCTGTAAAGACACAATTTCATGCACTCGAGTTCAGTACCCCCTCCATTCTGCTATGTCTGTCCTCCTGCCTGATTTCATCTTTCCCATAGCGAATGATTAGTGATTATCCACTTCAAATATTTAACATTGAGTTTGTGTCTGTTTGATAAATTGCCTGTCGTGCTTTTTTGGTATCAAAATTAAACTAACAGAAAGTTAATATTTGAAACATCACTATTAAATTTGTGTGGATGCAATGATTACTGTCCCCTTAAAACATTGACACTTTCATAGGCTAACATTTTGATACTGAGTATCACTTTCTCAGATCAAATTCCTCTCATCTAATAATTCCCAAGTATAAAAAGATATATTAAGTGCTTGGTCAATAAGTATTTGGCTTTTATATTGAATATTGTGCTTGACTAGCTTAATGTATTGTATAGAGCGGTTTATGAGGAACTGGGGAAATATGGAGATTTAGAGAATCAAGTTTTGTGCCGTGAGCGCGTTGAGGAGCTGGAACCTAGTATTAGATACTGCAGGCACAAAATTGGCGAGTCAAATCTGAAAACTTCTGAGCTCTTACAAATTGGTGAGATGGAAGGTCCTGCGCTAGACCTTTTCAAAGCAAAATTGGAGGTGAGATTTGATCTTTTATCAGAATTTGTCCATGACCTATTGTTTCTTTTTGTGTTTCCAGTATTTTGTTCTCCAACTTTTAGTGTCTTCAGTAGTTGCCAGTTTTTTTTTTCTGTTGCCTTCTCATTTGAAAAGTTAATACATTCCAGAATGTTTATTTTAGACCAATTTAAATCTAGCCTTTATTATACGCATGAGTGATTCTGACTGCATTGGATTCTGTCTAGAACATTATGTTACTTGGTGGCTATTGTATTTCTAAACTCTTTTTTTGTCTATTCTATAGTTTGATTTGAGGAATATATTATGAATATTTATTTTGTTATTTTCATTCTTGCATTTAAGAATGCTCTGCGCTGTTTTGTAGGCTGCTATGGCTGAAGCAAGATCTCAACAGGCTGCATCCCTGACAGAGTTTCATTGGCTTGGCCACAGATTTCCAATTTCAAATGCAAAAACTCGGGTTGCCATTTTAAAAGGTTCACATTTTCTTTCCATGAGTAAAACTTTAGGCGGGAATATTATCTTGGAGTACTATATTTGTGGTGGGTGTGTAATCACCTCCTGTAATTGTTTTTTTAGAAAAAATCCATATCTGCTATGAAATCTTCTCTTTTAGCAGCTCTTGAACAATTACAAGGATGGTCATTATGCTATTTCTCCTTGTTTTTAATGATTCTCATCTCTAAATTTTATAAACTGGTTCTCTCTAAATTTTATGAACTGATTGTTGATTGATATATTCTGTTCATGTGTATCTTTGAATGGGAATGCATGATTCAACGTGGGTGATGGCAATATATGCCAAATAGTTTCTTCTCTGCTAGTGATGTATTAATGTACTGACTTGTTAGCAGGTTGGATTATTAGAAATATCTTAGGTTTATTGAGAGATTGATCTCTATGTTACAATACCTAGATTTCATCAATTTCATTAAGAAGTGGATTGAATGTTCATAATTTGCTGGCCATTTTCCCTCTCACTTATTTTTATGCCTCTAACAGAGCCTGAAACTATGTCTCTTGTCTGATGATTATTTCAGCACAAGAATTGGAGAAGGATTTGCATGGTCCTACAGCAGATTCAATCCCAGCTGAGAAAAAATTATCTGTCTTTGACAAAATTTTCACGGCATATCACGAGGCTAGGAGCTTCATTCGCAGTGACTTGGTGTGTGGAAGTTCAGCCAAATCTTGTTAATTGTTTTCCTTCTTTTTTCCTGCTTGTACCATCATAATTTTGGTTGTTTTTTAAAATATTTTTATAGTCTTAGTTTTGTTAATCATTTTATATTCCAATCCTCCATAATTAACTTTTTGTACACTATTTTTTAGGTCAGTGCTGGTAATGCAGACAGTGTCAAAGATGAGTTAAATGGGCTTGATAAAGCTGTTAGTGCTGTACTAGGACAGCGTACCATTGAGCGTAACCAGTTGTTGGTTAGCATTGCCAAGAGTAGACTTACCTGGCGCCGAGATGACAAAAATGAGAAAGTTACCAAGCCAGAAGAGCTTGTTCGCTTGTATGATCTTTTATTACAGGTTAGCAATCTTTCCTTATGCATGTGTTTCCAACATGTATTTTCTTTTTACAGGAATGATTTGAACTCCTGCTGAATACAAAACTTGCCACTATCTCAGCAAAATAACTAACCTCTTGTGTTTCTATTAATGTTATGTTTGACAGAATACAGCTGACCTTTCTGATTTAGTTAGTTCTGGAAGAGATCGAAAACCTGAAGAAGTAGAATTCACTGAAGACTGTGATCTTCAAAGTACGGCTTTCCGAGCACAAAGGTTGGGATTTGAAATTTATACCAATTCATTAGATTGATTTTTTTTTGCTGCTTCATGTACATTTATCCCCAATTGATAGTTCTTGATTGGTTGAATCTCTTGACAATCCCTTTCGTGTTTGGGGGTGTTATAAGTGCTATTCAAGAAATCACTTGATGGCTAGATATCTTATCCTCCCATATCATCAACTTTAATCATCCTTTGCTTTCCCAATGATCTTTTCTTACGTACTTGCCTAATTATGCCCTTCACAATGCACATCAACAATTACATTCCTGCTTATCGGAATTAAACAATTGAAGCTGGTTCTCCAAGAGCCAATCAATTTATCCTTGCCAGGTTTAGGATCCTTATTAATCTTTCATCTCCTGAAATATTTGCAGGTGCTTCTACTTGGCAAAATCATATAGTTCAGCTGGAAAGCGAGCAGAAGCATATGTATTATACTGCCATGCTCGATCCCTTGCTGAGAATGCCCTAAAGAAATTCCAAACTGTGACGAGCACTGATGAGGTGATGTAGCCTAAAGAAAGGAGACTAAAACTTTGGGCAATCCTTTACATATATTGTGGTTTTTTTAGTTGCTTTGTACCCTAGGGAACATTTTCTTGTTGATGCTTTCTTGGTGTGATTTTGATTCATGACGTGCAAGTTGTATGAAATGCCAAATATTTGTCTTGGACTGATAATGATTTTGTATAACAGGTAACGATCAAAGAGTTGAGAACACTATACAACGAGTGCAGAGCTAACAGTTGCATAGAGCATGCTACTGGGATCATGGAGCATGAGAAGGTTTCGGAGAATCTTTCAAAGAAAGTTTCCACGATATCACTCAGCGGAGTGGACAAGAAGGTAAACCATCTGGGCTTTGTTTTTCCCTTTTGCTTCTCACAGAATAGACGAGGACCACCATTCCTTATTGTTTACTAAAAGAGAGTAAGCTGGCGTACAGGACGGGTAATATAACATTATATGTCAACTTCTCATTTTTTGCGTCTTATGTTGATTCACCTTACATTAGCCAGGTACCGGACAAGGATGCTCCGAGTTCTTTGTTGGTTTCTATAGACAGATTCTCTGATATAAGCTTTGCATTAATATTCTGCAGATACTTTTAAGCTATCCTGACCAACTATAAAGTTGATATATAATGTCATGAATAAATTATAAATTCTAATTAGTTAGTTTGTTCTAATATGGGTTCTCCTTATTAGCCTTATAGCTTCTCTTTCACTTTAGTGCTTCTATTTGTCTGCGATCATTACATAATGTTTGTTACATCCTATGAATAATTTAAGGGCGTCGCTTCAGCTCCTGCCTGTGCACGTCTGATCTTGGTTGACTTGCTGTTTTGAATGTATCAGGTGGAGAAATTCCTCCTTGAGAAACTTGATGTCTACGAGTCAGCAGTCGGGGAACCAAATGTCAAGAGTGTTCCGCGCATCGAAGTCTTCCCTCCAGCGTTCCAATCAATACCTCGAAATCCTATTGTTCTAGACCTTGCCTATAACTGCATTGATTTCCCATCTCTAGAAAACAGGATGAAGAAGGACAAGAAGGGCTTCATAAGTAGGCTCTGGCGATGAGTTCTGTTGATGAAGCATTTGATTAGACACCTCCTCCCCCACCAAAAGAGGGGGGGGATTCCTTTTCGAGGCACTGGGTGTATTCATTTCGTAGTCAGATCAGCTGGAGGGATTTTAGTTGTATTTAATTTATTTCCCTGTTGACAATTCCTTTTGAATTCTGGGATTGATCAAGTTTTTTTTGCTTATTTATTTCCAAACTCACGTAAACTAGCTGAACATGGTGGTTGTGCCTTCAATATTTTGCTGTCTGAAATGAGATTCCAAATTTTACGTTGGTGGTGGAAGAGGGCCTTGTCTTTTAGTACAAGGCCTAAATTGGCTTCATGTGATCTTTCTTGTAGGTGTTTGGATAAGTTGGAAAGATTGTATTTTGAAATGTGTTTTTTTTTTCAAATACATGAAAATAATATATATTTTTTATTTTTTAAAATTTATTTTTAATATTAATATATTAAAACGTTCAAAAATTAATAAAAATATCTTGAAACAATTTTTTTTTTTTTAAAAAAAACATGGTCTAATCGTAGTAGCGCTAAATACTCCTAATAGTATGAGAATTCTATTCTCTCTCATATAGAATTTTAAATTTATAAATAATACTGTCAATTTTTAGTTGTAAAAGGGGATATTGAAATTCAATAGGGATTATTTGAAACAGCTATTCAATAACACATATAACTAAACACTTTTGTAACCTAATTTTTTCTCCATAAGTTCTTCCTTTCATGGTAAAGCCAAGTAAGGCAGCTAAACATGCAATGGATTCTCATCGGGTGAAACTGACAAAATGTGATATATTACAGGACCAAATATTTTTTATACAGGGACTCGTTTGCTAAATTGATACGAAAAAGGGACGAAAATGAGAGGTTATTCTTTTTGTTTAGAGAGAGCGAAAACAAAGGGCGGGGGCGCTGGTTTTGAGAGACAGCCATTAAAGTTCGCCAAAAAAGAAGGCTGCTTTGATAAATCCTTCTAATCTAATCAACGCAAAAATTCCATCGATTGCGGCCGTTAATCAACTACACGCATTTTCTCCTTTTTTAGTAAAAAAAGAAAAAGGAGCTGTCTCCTCTCCGCCTCTCTCTTTACGCACACATTCGAAAGCTAAAACGACAGAACAAACAAAGAAGAAGAAGAAGAGTTTTGAATTATTATTGCAGAAAATTTTCAAAAAAAAATAAAAATGCAGTTCTCTAAACTTGACGATTCGCCGATGTTTCGGCAACAGGTTTCTCTCTTCTTTTTGTTTCGTCGCCGATATTCTGAACCGAAACTTCCTGTTTCTGATCCGTTAACTCCACGAATTCCACATTGCATTGATAGCATTTTGAACGCAGTTTTTTTCTTAAGCATTTTCTTTTTTGCATTAATTTTAGCTGGCGGACAAGAAATTATAATTCCAAATGCTAAGCTACCTTATCAATTAATTGTTTATAATTACTCAGCATTAAGGATTCTGCTGTAATTATTTTTTTAATTTTACTCTACATGTGTTTATTGTGAATTTTGCACGTGAACATTATGAATTTATGCACCTTTTTTTTTAAGTGTATGTGTGTGTTTGGATTATGGTTAATTTGTAGCAAATTGGTGTGAAAATAGATGCAATGCATGGAAGAAAGCGCGGAGGCATTACGAGGGAGGTGTTTGAAGTTCTACAAAGGATGTCGAAAGTACACGTAAGTCTAAGTTGTCGTTCGTATAATGTCGAGTTTATTCTGTGATGTCGAAAATGTTGCTTAGTGTTGTGTTTGTTGAAATTTACAGAGAAGGGCTTGGAGAAGGATATGATGGGGATATTGCTTTTGCGAGTGCGCTTGAAGCTTTTGGAGGAGGACATAATGATCCTATTTGTGTTGCTTTTGGAGGTAATATCCACGTTTTCTGTTTTTGCTTATCAAGTGAATTTATTGTTGCTTTTTATGTTGCTGGATAAGAGCAATGCTCTGCCTGTAACTCTGCTCGTGTCGCTATGTAGAGAGTTAGCTATTGCCCCAGTTGAGTGAACTGCTTTGTTTTGTAACTTTGACGGATAGAAAGCATACATGGTTACTTGCTGTGAAGTATTTGGACTGACTTGCATTTGAAATTCAACATCTCCCTCCAACTGAAATCATCCCTTATTTTTATCCTGATATGATGTGAAGATAATCACTGGTGTAACTAGCTGACTTGCTCCATAGTATGGTGCAAATGTTCGTGCGGCATGTCAAAATTTTCTGTTCATTTGTTGCATGCATGCATTTTTAACTGGCATGGATAATTTTATTATTTCTTTAG
>Ga0325414_1003793_pt1 | contig 15760 bp, 6 predicted proteins | sample PopdelMetagenome_8_FD_206183 | JGI IMG/M metagenome (GOLD analysis project Ga0325414, IMG submission 206183) | Populus deltoides microbial communities from Bellville, Georgia, United States - Leaf-PdKOR-R3 | ecosystem: Host-associated > Plants > Phyllosphere > Phylloplane/Leaf | place: USA...
ATTTGTTAGAGAGAGACTTTGCTACGCAGAGCTAAGAGCAATAGAACGACAAAATGTGAATTTTTTTTATTATTTTATGTTTTAGAAGAAAGGGAAGGAAGTGGAGAATCGAGAGCCTTTTTTTTTTTTTGTTGAGAACTTGAGAATCGTGAGCGTGGATATTTCATGATTGGATAATAATAATAATAATAATAATAATAATAATTATTATTATTATTATTATTATGTAGAAATTGATTCGAATATTTATTTTAATATTATTATAATAATAATAATAATAACAACAACAACATTAAAAGTTTTTGTCTTTTTTTATAGCAATGACCATTAAAATAATAATAAAAAATATTTTAGTTAGTAGATTTTATTGACACATTCTATAACAGTAAACATGAACGGTGAAATCCCAAGTTTTTTTTACTTGAACATCGAAATTATTAAAACTTTTTTTATTTCACATTTAGTTTTTTTAATTTTATATTTTAATATTAAATTTACTAAGTATTGAATTTTATAATTTATTTTAATTTATTTTTTATGAAATTATCACAGTCTCATAAACTGAGTTGTGAGTTTTACGGGTTAGTTGTGTTGACTTGGTTTATTTTTTATCATTTTTTAATTTTTTTTCTCAATTTTATCCTCCAACATTGGGCTGATCGGAAGTTGAGTTTCATAATTGTTTCTCATTTTACTTTTTATGTGGTTATCATGGTCTCATAACTTAGATAATGAGTTTTGCGAGTTAGTCAGGCCGACTCGAGTTTAATTTATCTTTTTTTAATTGAATTGTTTTTTTCAATTTTATTTTTTAATATTGGGTTGATTAGAAATTGAACTTTATAATTTATTTATTTTTTCTTTCTATAAAAATGTCTTAGTCTCCTGACTCGAGTTTGGCAGGTTAACCCGAGTTGACTCGGATTACTTTTTATCCTTTTTTATTTGATTTTTTCTTTTCAATTTAATCATTCAACATTGAGTTGATTGAGAATTGGACTTTGTTTTTATTTTCTATGAGGTTATCACAATTTTATGACTTGGGTTGTGAGTTAGCCTGGTGATTGGGGTTTTTTAATCCTTTTTTTAGTTGAAATTGTTTCAATTTCATCCTTCAATATTGGATTGATTGGGAATTGAGCGTTATAATTTATTTTGATTTGTTTTCTATGGGGTTATTCTAATTTCATGACCTAGTTTTGGCAGGTTAACCGGGGTTAGCTCAACTTAATTTTTTAGTTGAATTTTGTTTTCAAATTCTTTCTTCAATATTAGGTTGATTGAGAATTTGGTTTAATGTTTATTTTTTATTTGCTTTCTATAGGGTTATTAGAGTCTCAAGACCTGGTAACGAGTTTAGTAGATTAACACAAATTGATCTAATATGTTATTATTTCAATATTTAAAAAAATATATCGTTTTGATTTTTTTAGTTAAACTAAATTGTTATTGATCATCTGGGTTGTTTTTAGACCTTTCAAGTCAACCAAGTCAATTCTCATATAGTTTTAAAAAATTCTAATAAAAAAACACATTAAAAACACCAAGAAAGTTTTTTATGTCTAAGAAAAACTTCATCCGACTCGGAGCATAGCACGGACAATGATCTAGTACTAGCTATTTGACCCTTGAATAATGTTTTCTTTTCCTTTCCTTTGTTTTTCTTTTTCCTAGTATATAGTTTTTTTTTTTCAAATTAACCCTTTAATATTAAGTTTATTGGAGATTAAGCTTTATTTTTTTAATTTACTTTTTATAAGGTTATATTGGTCTCATGACCTAGACTGTGGGTTTAACTGGTTGATTCGAGTTTTTTTTCCTTTTCCTGATTAATTTTTTTTTCTCAATTTCATCTTTTGATATTGAATTGATTCAGAATTAAGTTTCGTTGATTTGTTTCAGATTGATTCAAAATTAGATTTGTTATTTGTTTCAGATTGATTTATATAAGGTTGTTCTCATCTAATGACTCATAGGTTAACCCGGGTTAACTCGAGTCTTTTTTATGTTCTTTTGTAATCTGTTTTTCAATTTTAATTTTAATTTCATCCTTCAACATTTGGTTTATTGGAACTAAACTTCGTAGTTTTTTTTTTCAATTTATTTTTTATGAGGTCATCTCAGTTTCATGACCTAAATTGCGGGTTTAACGAGTTAACTCGGTTGGCTTGAGTTTTTTCTCTCTTTCCTAATTGACTATTTTCTCAATTTCATCCTTAAACATTGGATTGATTGGGAATTAGGCTTCATGATTTATTTTAATTTGCTTTCTTTGAGGTTATCATCGTCTCACTACTTAAGTCACAAGTTTAGCGAGTTAAACCAAGTTAACTAAAGTTATTTTTTTTTTACCAAAAAAAATTCAATTCCATCTATCAACACTAGGGTGATTAAGAGTTAGGCTTCATAATTTATTTCAATTTTATTTATATTGAATTATCTTAGTCTCATGACCTAGGTAACGAGTTTGGTAGGTTAATCTGGGTTGACTCAAATCATTTTTTTTTCAATTTCATCCTTCAATATTGAATTTATTGGAAATTGAACTTCATAATTTATTTTAATTTACTTTATATAGGGTTATCATGGTCTTATGACCTAGCATGCGAATTGACTGATTAACCTGACTTGATCCGAATCGATCTTATATGTTGTTATCTTAGTGTGTGTGTGTGTGTAATCTAATCTTGAATATTTATTTTTAATCAAACTATATTTTTACTGGTTATCTAAGTTGTCTTTGAACTTGTCAAATCAACCATATCATATCAGGTCAATCCCCACACGATTAAAATTTTTTTTTCCTACTAGAAAAAACCAGTAGCAATGCTTAAAAAAATTTTATGTTAAAAAAATATTTAATTTAACCAACAATGAAACACAAGCCAATAAACTAGTTATTACTTAAGTCTCTTTCAATATTGAAAACAAAAGGAAAATGAAATTTCATTAATTTAAATCCGTTTATTGTTATTAAGAATAACTCTTAAATGAATTACTTAAATTAGCCAAAACTAATACGTCTTGGGAAAACAATGTCCATACAAACTTATAGGTATTGTTGACTGGAATTATATAATGACAATTTCACCATCCCCATCAAAAACAAACTTATAGGTATTGTTGACTGGAATTATATAATGACAATTTCACCATCTCCATCAAAAATCATTAAATTGACTATTGAAGGCAGTGATGTCTTTTTACAAAGTACATTAATCATTATTAGATTGATTAGAGATAAATAAGTCTTTTCATATTTTAAAAGTACTGTAAAACAATCAAAATATTTTTGAAAGCAAAAATTATAAATTAGCATCCAGAGGTTTTTTTTCTATTTTCATACTGGTTTTTCCATTATAATTAGGTTGGATGAAGGGCTATTTGATATTTTATTAAATATAAAATATAATTATAAAAACAAAAGGTAGTTGATTCATGTGGGAGGTGCTTATGCTTTTTTGGTAGCGTATGCGACATCTCTTTACAGTAAAAACAAACCAAATTTTATCATGTCATTAGAATCATCACAATATCCTCTCTTTTTTTGGGACAAAACATGGCAGCTTCAGAGGGGCAGTGCAATGTCAGTAGCTTTTTTTTTCTTCTCCTCCTCTAGAAAATCGCATTGGTCATTTGGTCCTTCTTTTGATTTCTAATTATTGTTATTGGTCTTTTTATAAAATTTCAATTTATTTTCAATTTTATCATTCAATCTCAATTTATTTTTAATTTCAATTTCACTCTTTAATAAAAAATTTGCATTTATTTTTTATTTCAATTTCGATCTGCATTCTTTTGATTTTTTTTTGTTAAAATAATTTTTCTTTTCAATTTCACCCTTCAATAAAAAATAAAATTCATTTTTTTATTTTAAATTTTATCCTCATTTTTTTAATTGCTATTTTTTAATTTGGATCCTTTTGTATAATTGAATTTTTCTTTTCTAATTTTATTCATTAACATTTGATTAATTAGCAATTGGGCTTTAAGGTATTTTCAAACAGGGTGTTTCTAGTCTAATTATGGGATCATGGATTTGAAAAGTTAATGCGTGTTGACATATATTTTTTTTTACTCATTTTATTTGCAGCTTTCATCATTTAATATTGAGTTTCTTTAAAAACAAAAAATAGGCTTAGTGATTTTCTTTGTTTTCTTTTCTATCGGGTTATTTCAATCTCAAGACTTGAGCCATGAGTTTAACGGGTTAATCCATGTTTGCTCTACTCTTATTACTCGAGATACAGATTTGTTATGTTAACTCAAGGTTGACCCGGGCTATTTTTTTGTCTTTTCATATTCAATTGGCTGAAAATTAAGATACATCAATTGTCTTCTTATGAAAAAATATTTTTTTATTAGGTTATCATGATCATTTTTTAAATTTGATCCATTTGTTTGCGTTGCTTTTTTTTTATCATCTACCATTGCTTTTTTTATCATTTTTAAATTATTCGTGTCTTCTACCATTGCTTTTTTTATCATTTAATTAAAATAATAACAACTTTATTTAACCTAATCAGGTCTATACCCAAGTCGTAGGTTTTTTTTTCAATTTTAAAACGTGTTTGCGGCACCTAAACATCACTTTTTAAGTAAAAAAAATATTTCAGCCTGGTGCTTATGTATCTAAAACAATAAATTAAAAAGGTTATCATTATATCCAAGATTTTTTTATTCGTGTCTTCTAAAATCTTAAAAATAAAAGGACACAAAAATATCTATTTTTGTAACAAGGGTGATATTTAGAAAAGTAAAACATAGTAGTATAACAGGTGGAAGTGATCAAATTAATAATAGACATCTCCACACAGGAATATAAGAGCTAATTTTATTAATAATAAATTTATTTTTAAAATTATGAGTTAAAATATTCCAATGTCTTAAAAGACAATATCCATCGATTTTACAAGCATATCTGTGGAGAAATTAATTTAATCTGTGATCAAATCATAACCTTTATAACAAAGAAAACCTGTTTGGTTGGCTGCCGTTTCCACTTCATGGGCACTTGGGTTTGCCCTCTTGTGTTTTCATATCTCTGTAGCATGGACACTCATCCTTGTGACCATATGTGCCTGAGGGAACACACAAGCATTTTTTGCAGCAATAGTTGCAGAAGAAAGTGCATGCACTCTTGTGTGAGGTTGCTGAGCACCGGACATCGCAGGCTTCTGGGCAATCTGGAAATCATATGTTTTTGAATCATCGTTATTATTAGGTAATAAGTAAGCAGATCATAAGAATGTAGATCATCTTTTCAAAACCTTGTGAGAATGGAGAGCATACCTTGCAATTTAACAGATCCCTCGCCGCCAGCCTATTTAGATCAAAATCAATCAAATATGTTAGTATGAAATTAAGATTTAATTAGTTGAATAAAAAAAAAAACCCTATTATTCAAATCCTTGTTCAAGGCTTCTTCTTCTCCTAAAATATTTCAATTGTAATATGTATGATACAAAAATAAATGGGTAAATTACAACACCTCCTTGAGGTATTGCACAAATAATAAAGATCACCTAAAGGTTTGAATTAACATTTGAAAAAAAAAAACCCCTTTATATTAAAAAAAAACATATTACAAAAACCTTCTTTTAGCCTTATATATATATATATATAAACACACCCAAAATACCCTTAATTAATATTAAAAAATAGTTAAATAAATAATTTTAAAACTAAATAAAGAAAAAAAAAGGGATTTGGACCATGCATGCATATGGTTCTTTTTCAGTAGATGAACAATGTTAGGTTCCCTATTTAATTTCATTCAATTTTTTTTGGAGTTTCCTTTTTAATATTCTTTCTCTAATTTCAAAATTTCTTAATTTAAGTGTTGTTTTTTTTTTCTAAATAACAAGTATATATGGGTAGGTGGGATATCGTAGGGTTCAAAAGGAGAATTCTATATGAAAATTTCAACGAGTGGGGATTTTTGTCAAATGTTCAAAATTTTAAATGATATCTATAATTTCGTAATACCTTATGATTTCATTCAAAATAAGTAAATAAATAAAAGGTAAGTAAATCACAAAATGATAACCCTAGGAGCGCGCGTACGGCTTGCCATGAGGTGGTTGTCGCCCTTCAAACGTTTTCTAAAGTTATTTTTAACACTTAAATTTATGACTTATTTTAAATGGACCCTTTAATTAGAAATTAATCTTGACCCTTTAATTGAAGGGTTCATTCAATTGATTGGCCCTTTAAAAGTTTTCTTAGAGTGTGTTTGGTATTGTTGTTGTTGTTGTGGTTGTGATTTTAAAAAAATTGTTTTATAAAAAGTACTTTTAATTGAGGTTGATTTGGAAAAATATATATTTGGTTAAAACTGTGGTTGAAATTGAGGTTGAATAAAAAGTAATTTAATGTGTTTGGTTAAAAAAATGCTTTTCAAATTGAGGTTATAAAATAATTAAAAAATATTTTTAATTTAAATATTGTAGATTTAACTACTATTATTACATCATGAAATAAATAATATTGATATCAAATATTTTTTATTATTCCATTAAACTATATGCAATGTCATCACATACAAAATATATCCAACAATAACTATATTTTTCATGGTTTCTTAAGCACGCAACAACAAAAACTGTATTTTTTGTTACGTCAACAAGTGATCTCCTTCTAATTTTTTGAATAAAACACAATTAAAATAAATATATAACCTGAATTTTTTTTAACTGGGTCGGACCCGGCAAGAACATAATTGGAATTGCGATCAAATTCCACAAATGCTACGTCATCATGCGATATCCTTCTAATTTATATAGTGTTATTAAATAATATTAAATACTAGTTTTTCGAGTAAAACTTAATTTTTTAAAAAATATTTTACAATTTCATTACGTACAAAATTCATTCGATAAAAACTACAATTTTCATGATTTTTTGAGCATGCAATAAAATTAGTTAAAATATTATCAGAAATAAAATTGAGATTACAGTACAAGTAAATTTAATTCACCTTAAACTAATTTTTTTTTAAATATTGTTCATGTTCACGTGAATAGTGCAAGTAAAATCACTTAGCTGCACTAGTTTTTCAGAAAAAAAAACTAAACTTTTCCTGGTTTTTCGAATTAATAATTAAAAAAAAACTAAACTTTTCCTGGTTTTTCAAAATAATAATTAAAAAAAACTAAATTTTTCCTGGTTTTTCGAATTAATAATTTTTCAAAAAAAAACTGATTTAATTTTAAGTGTACAGTGTGAGTGAATTAATTCACTCGCACTATACAGTGGAGCCAAGCTCCACTGTTACAGCTTCCTGCCTTAGGAGAAGCAGCCAAGTGCTGCTTCTTCAAAACTTGCGGTTTCATTTTAATTTGTAATGGGTCCAACCAGTGAAAACAATTTTTTTCCCTTACCAAATGATATTACGTGTGGTTGCAGGTGAACCTCACCTGCAGCCACACTCCCAAACAGCCACTTATTCTATTTACAACCCAGTTTGTTTTAGTTTAACTAAGTATTCATCCTTGTATATTTTTATTTAATTTTTTGGTACTTGCCTCCCCCTCCCATTTATTTAATTACATCAAAAATTAAAAGCATGCCCTTCTTGCATGCCTGAAATAATTAATTAATAGTATATGGTAATTACAAAAAAGTCCAAGGAAAAACATACATTTGCATGTGTACTGTACGCGCATAGAGAAAGAAGAGTGCTAACAAGTGAGAGAAAGAAAACTGACTTGTGAGGTTTCAATAACGAAGGCCATGGCAACAAGGAGAATGAGAGCAGCAGAGAGGGAGAAAGAGAGCTTAGCCATGGTTCCTTGATCTGATCTGTTCTCTCTAAGATTATGAGGTTGACAAGGCAAGAAGGCGTCTTGGGTTGGTCTCCATGGGCATACTTCTGTACCTATTTATAATAACAGACTTCAAAGTACGTAACGTGAAAAATATTCATATTCATCCTATTATAGAAATTAATTTCTACGGATAAATTTGAAAATTTAAAAGATTTTGTGAATAATAGATTGCTATGAAAATTAGCAAATATATATAAAACGTTCCTATTTGGACATAAATCTTGTATGGTATAGATTTTAACTACATTAATTACAAAATAATTAAGTACATCCACTACTAGAAAACCGATAAATACAAATGGAAATACCGAGGGAATATTTTCGTCGGTAAATTTTCGAGGAATTTTACCGACTAAAATATTCCCTCGGAATATACCGAGGGAATTACGGTGGGAAAAAAAATTAAAACAAAGCAAAAAAAATGATGACGTGTCAGGATTTACCAACGGAATTACCAACGGAATTTATTTCGTCGGTAAATCTGTCGGTAAACTTGTTTACACTGTTCATCATGTCAATTACAAAGGGAATCACCGACGGACAAAATCCATCGGTATTTTCCAGAGAGCTCCAGAACTGTTCACTTTCCAATTGCACTGTTAATTGTTGTTCTTTACGGATAAAATCACTGACGGAATGAAAAGTCGTCAGTGTTATTTGGCGGTTTTTTGAAAAAATTCAATTGATTTAAAATTTTCATTTAAATATTACAGACGAAATCACCGACGGACTGAAAAATCATCGGTAATTGTTGGCGGTTTCTGAAAATTTTTTACGAAATTAAAAATTTAAATTAAATATTACCGACGGAATAATTAAAAAATATTAATATTCAATTATCCGTCGGTAAATTCGACGCTAACATGCCCCAATAAAAAGCTTGAGTCCCTTTATTTCACAAGAGACAGACTTATTTCTTCTTTTTCTATTACTTCTTCTTCTTCTTCTTCTTCTTCTACTTCTATTTCTTCCTCTTCACTATATGTAAAAAACATCAATATCTATTTCTTTCTCTTCTTTTCTCTCCTCATCTCCTTCTCTTTTCCTCCATGCTCGGGTATGTCTTCTTCTTCTTTCTTCTTTTATCCTCTTAGTTTTTTTTTAATTAATATGTTATACGAAATTTTTTTTCTCTTCTTAGCTTCACTTGCAACTACATTAAGGTAAGATTTTTCTTCTTTTTTCATGATTTTTTTCACTATATTTGTTTTTTTTATTTTTAATTTTTTTGTTCTTAATGATTGTATAAATGTTGTTGTGAGATTTGTTTTTTCACATGAGATCAATTTTTAGTTGATTTATTTATAGGATTTTTAAATTTTTAGCAATTGCAACTTCATTTTTTTCATATGAATTTTTTTAGTTGAATTTATTTTTTTGTTTTATTTATTTGTTGCAAATTTGTTTGAGTTGATTTCTTCTTTTTTTTTCAAGCATTTTGAGTATACATTATACAGTGTTGATTTATGTTTATTTTATTATTTTATAATTTTATAAAATGAATTTTTTTAAATGTTTTTAAATAATTACCGACGGAATTGCCGATGGAATTTCCATCGGTAATTCCGTCGGTAAATCTGTTGGTAATAAAAAATTATTACTGAGGGATATACCGACGAAATGAAGCGGGTAATTTTATTTTTTTATTTCCGACGGATAAAAAATTACCGATGAATGATTCACCGACGGAGCATTTTCCCCTGGTGATTCTGTCGGTAAATTAATTACCGACGGAATATGTGTCTTACGCTGATGGAAAAATTCCGTCGGTAAAACTGTTAAATCTTGTAGTGATCAAACTTTCTATAATTTAAAAATAGAACAAAAACATTAACGGAAAAGTTAAATCATGTGGGAAAAATATTAATTTAATTTCTCTCATAAAACACCGTGGATTACTACAATATTTTTTTTATATTTGGTTTCAAATATAATTAAAAAAAAACCAAACTATATGTTGCTTTTAGTTGATCACATCTTCCTCATTTTTCTTTTAATTTTTTTCACCTAAAATCACATCTTTTCATTAACCCATTTTCGTTATTGATTAAATTTATAGAAGAGAAGAGATCAAAGAATTATGGAGCTGACAAAAGATAGAGAGAGGTGCGGCACATCGAAGAACAAAAAGGGCAGAGAGAGAGCGAAGATCATGCTGGTGGACCGGTGGTGGTGTCCAACTGTTCTCCTTCTTTTTCTAATCTAGGCCAAAAGAAGAAAGAGGAGGGGAAAAGGTGTGAAACCTTAGATATTATAAAAAAAGAGAAGGACGATGGAGAAGACTAAGCCGCGGAGAAAAAAGAGGCTTGCTAAGGATGGCGGTGCTGGTGGTGCTGGTGGTGATTCTTCTACCATAGCGCGGAAGATGTCAACTATAAAAGGAAAAAAGTGTGTTGTTTGAAATCCTGACTCCAGTGTATGCCATTAATGATAGTATTCCGGTCATGGGTTTGAAAATTTTCAATGCTTTATGAGAATGGGCATGTTCGTTGTGGAGAAGATCTTACTCCCATAAAGAAATAAAGAAAAGATATCAAAAGCAAGCATCAACAATACATTATAGAAATAGTTGGTGAATGAATCTGAGAATTGACAGTGTTTGCTCAAAATTTATATCCTTGTTGAATTGTGTTGACAGATTATTTTTTTCTCATTATTATTGAATGATTGATTCTATTTAGTATGATTGGTATAATTTTGTTTTTAGAGAGTTTGTTTCTTGAGCGGGGAATTTTAGATCTTCGCCATTTTAGGTGAACTGCAAGTTCTTCAACAAAATGAAACAAAATCAACAGCCAAAATAAATCAGCTGACAAAATCAAACCTTAATTTCCTCCCCAATTTTTTCACCCCAGGCTGTTAATGGGCAAATAGTTTGGGGATGTTGCAATTTCATTTGAAACCCTCGCTGCACGACCTTATTTCAACCGTATCAACTTTGAATATGCTTGGTAGTTTGGTAGCGGTTACTTTTCAAATAATTTTTTGTGCCGAAAATCATGCCAATAATTTTTTTTATTTTTTAAAAATTATTTTTGACATCAACATATTAAAAAGATTCAAAATATACAAATCATATTAAATTTTAATTAAAAAAAATTTAATTTTTTTAGAAATGCGATTTGCACCCACCTTTCCAAATGGTTTCTTCCACCAACAACATCGACAGCAACAACCATGATGGCAGCCTAATAAATATGCTTTTAATTTTTGACTTCTTGACTAATTTACTTTTTGTGCTTGATTTCTATGTTTGAATAATTTGTTTCCTTGATTTTTGAAAATAATTAGCGGGTTTGTTCATTTATTTGCTCTTGAAGGTTTGGTTAAAAGAGGAGGAAAGGGCTAAAGAGAGGGAGCTAGATGGATTGTTGCTACCCAACCTAAAGTTTCTTTTGGTGATTATCTATTTTTTTTGTTTAATTTTATTTCATGTTAATTCAATTTTAATTTTTATTATATCCAATTTTTTTTTGCTTAATGTGATGTGAGTTGTGCTAATATCTTAACTAATTAGGTGTTGATCCAGAGTAGATTGTTTGTGAACTCCTTAAATGGTAAAATGTTGGAGTCTTTTTAGTAAATCAGACAAACTTTACAGGGTTTAGATGTTTATATGTCATTTGTCTCTGTATTATATAGTTATGAGTAATGTGATATGCTTGCATACTTATTAGTTTTGCAACTTATGCTTTGTTTGGTTAGAGGTTCCTCCTCCAACATCGAAGTGCAGGTATATCTAGAGGTGATCATTTTCGGTTCGGTTTGGTTTTTATAAAAAAAAGTAACCAAACCAAAATTTTAAAAAAACCTGAAACCGGTTCAAACCGACCGGTTTCGGTTTTGTTCAGTTTTTTAGGACAAAAACCGGTTCCAACCGGTTTGACTTGGTTTTTTTCCGGGTTTTTTCGGTTTGGGTTTGGTTCAGTTCGGTTTTTTCGGTTTCAGGCTTATAAAACTGGAACCGAACCGGTTGATTTTTTCAAAATTTTAATCAGTTTTTTTCACAATTCGGTTTTTTCAATTTTTTTTCTGCTTTTCTTGGTTTAATCGGTTGTTTCCTGTTTATGAATTCTTCTTTTTTATTCATTGTTTTTGTTTTCTTGCTGTGCCAATTCTTCTTTTTTGCTCATTATTTTTGTTTTTCTTACTGTGCCAATTCATAGATTATATAAAAATAAAAATATGCACCGCCTATCTTATAAGAAAAACGAGGTTGTTTCATGTACTCCTATATATATATATATATATATATATATATATATATATATATATATATATATATTTTACCACAATCATCTTTCAAATAAATTATAAAGTCTTTCAAACATCTCCTTATGCGCAGAAGTTGTGAAAAGTTGTAATTGGATTTTCATGCTTGAATTTTCAAATTAATTGCAAGTTGGGTTTCAAGGATTTAAAATGCCCCATGACGTGTTTTTCTTCAGTTTTCTAATGCATATGTGCTTCTCCTTCTTCTTCTTCTTCTTCTTCTTCTTCACATTCTTTTGTTGGATTTTAATGAACATCTGGTATTAAAATTCAATGAGGTAATTCTCACAAGTTTGTATTCATATCCAGAGTTTTTTTCCCACAGGAATGTGATGCTTTTTAACCAAGTTGACAGTGAGGGAATTTCTGGTTTCAACTAAACCTTTTTTTTTTTTTAATATGGGATTATCTCGATCATATGTCGAGACTATAGAGTTAGCAAGTTAACCTAAAATGACTTAGATTTTTTTTATTGTTTTTTTAATTATTATTTTTTCAGTTTCACCTCTCAACATTAAATTGTTTGGTAACTAAATTTCATTGTATTATTCAATTCACTTTTGACGAGCTTCATGGATTATTTTTTTTATATTATCATTTTTTCTGGTTAGTTTATTTATTTTCATTGTATTTTTTATTTATATTATTTAAATTAATTGAGTTTCTTAAACCAACATGAAGAATTAATGAATGGAATCTCATGCTTTTTTTTTTAATTTTTAGAAACACTCGCATCTTCTACATAATTTTTTTTATGCTCGAAAAGGACTTTATCAGATATTACAGCTGTCCCGTCCTTTTACTATTAAACCAAATGAATTCAATGAACAGCTGTGTTATTATACACAGAATCATCTTTCACTCTTTAAAATTAAGCAACTGAAGATAAAGTTGTTCATCGAACACTTATTTTCACTATTTTGCTTTAAATTAAAATAGTAAAAAAGCAGAAAAGGAGAGACAAACATACTCTTAAATATAGAAAAGAGAAAGTATTGATAATTTTTTAAAAGGGAAAAGGGTTGATAATGTCTCAGGATCTCGAATTAAAAATAAATTTTACATAAAGTAATAGGGTCCACATGCTACACAAAATCAACAAAAGATTAAAATCTCTCTCGAACTCCTCAAAAATAGAATTTTAATATCATTAATCTTAATTAAACCCATAGTTTTCATTCCTTACCAGCGGCTAGTCCGGGTTCCGGATTTTGATCGGGTTATCGGATCACCCGGTTAATTATTTTTTAAAAAAATTAAAACAATATCGTTTTAGTAAAAAAAAAAACCAATGGGTTACAACCGAGTTTTGACCGGGTCTTGCCGAGTCACACCAGGTTTTTCTTTCCTCTATTTTTCTTCAAATCAACCCGGTTTCAACCCCGAGTCAGATTTCAAAACTATGATTTCGCACGTGTACTCTTTTAGGAGTAATAAAATATTATAATACTAAAAAGCAAACCCACTTATCATGTTTCGCACGTGTTGGTCTCATGACAAGTCACCTTGTATGTTTTGTTTAAGAAAACTCAGGTTTAAATTAGCATCATAGTTCTTTATTGATGGTAATTCTATATTAGGTTATTCATTATAAAAGTATTTTAAACTTTAATTTTTTTTATATAAGTACAATAAAATCCTTTTAGATGTATTTGTTATAGACATTAACAAAAACTAAAAAATATAAGTTTTATCATTGTTCACATATGAATAGTAAACTTCCTCCTTTAAAAAAAAATATTTTTTCAATTGTATTATTTCATGCTTTAATTATATGAAATTAACCTCCAAATTAAAACACATAGAAAATGCATGGTTCATTCTAAATTCATGATAATTTTTATTATGATCTAAAAATTTATTTTATTTATTTTTCAGATCTCAAATTAAACAAACGAGGTATAAAATAATTGTAAAATAGCAAAAAAAAAAAGTTGGTTGTTACCATACCAACAACCAAAAAAAAAACGATAGATTTCATTTGACGAGAGAAGTTCAATTGCAGTGAATGTTTTTAAGGTACTAACACACCAGCCCACTCAGGTCTGTGTGCTTAGACAGACCTGTTTTTTTTAAAAAACTTCAACATTGAGTTTTTATTTTATTTTATTCTCTAATATTAAGTTTATTTTAAATTTATTTTTATTTTTTTAATTATATAATTAAAATAAAAAATGTTACCGATCCCATTAGAATTCATAACTCAGGTCACATGTTTAATAAATTAACTCGAATTAACTAGAATTTATCCAATATATCATTGTTTCAATGTAAAAAAAATATATATGAGGTTCAATTATTAATTTTAAAAAAGTCAAAATATTTTTTTAATAGTAGGAAGTAAACTAGTAATATTATAAGAAACAATTAAAAGATTTGAGTAAAAAACATTGTTTATATAAACAACAATGTATTATCTCGATTTTTTTTTCATTTGCATTGTTTTTTTATTGGGTCCTCCAAACTTTTTTCTTCCCCTCGCTAGCTTTATATATATATATATATATATATATATATATATATATATATATATATATAACTGATTTAAATTTAACAATTATAATTTGGTTTTGAAAAATTAATTATTAGTAAGTCATGAAACAATATTTGAAATTATAAATATTTGAGACAATATGAGATAAAATAGATATAAAAAATAATAAAAATACAACATAGAAAAAATACACAATTCACCATAGATTATAATAGTTACCCATAGTTTTTTTTTTTTTAAAAAATTGTCTCTTGAATTTTTTTTAATTTTCTTGTCAATAGATATAAAATTTAATTTAATTTATTAAAATCAATTAAAATTTTAAGAATTCACTGAAACAAATATTCATCTATTTTTTTATAAGAAATATATAACATCTCTATCTTAATTTTTTGAATCAATTTTTAGTGGGAATCAACATATTTATTATTATTTACTATAATATATAATTCTTATTTTATTTTATTAAATATACATATAAATTTTTTAGTTTTCAATAAAAAAATTTGATGGTAAACATTGAAAAAAACGTTCAATTGTGTATTGTAGTGCATTAAATAAATTAGATAGTGTTTGATATTTAGGTAGCAATTACTTTTAAAAAAAATTTATTTAAAAATATATTAAAATAATATTTATTTTATTTTATTTTTGACATTATTATATTGAAGTGATCAAAAATAAAATAAAATAATTTAATTTAATTTAAAATAAAATAATTTAATTGTTTTAAAAAAACAACGCAATAGTCTTAGAATCCGTTTGCACTGCGTTCTCAAAAAATTTATTTATTTATTTATTTATTTTATTAAAATTTAATATGATTTATATATTTTGAATCATTTTAATATATTAATATCAAAAATAATTTTTTAAAAATAAAAAAATTATAAACATAAATTTCAATATAAAAATTTATTTAAAAAACAACCACATCATTCTCTTTTAGTATAAACAATATGCGGTAACCGGAGTGCAGTATAGCCCACCAAGGGCTAGCCCTCAAATTTCAGCCTGTGCACCTTAAATGCTTGCAATAAAAAAAAAAAAAAAAAACTGTAGTCCTATTTTTGAGAGGTAAAAGTAAACCCTAGCATTCTCGATTTCCCCCCAAATACCTCTGTTATTTTCACTTTCACCCTCAACTCCTCTTGTTTTCCTGTAG
>Ga0325414_1003794_pt1 | contig 15758 bp, 7 predicted proteins | sample PopdelMetagenome_8_FD_206183 | JGI IMG/M metagenome (GOLD analysis project Ga0325414, IMG submission 206183) | Populus deltoides microbial communities from Bellville, Georgia, United States - Leaf-PdKOR-R3 | ecosystem: Host-associated > Plants > Phyllosphere > Phylloplane/Leaf | place: USA...
CAAGTTTGTTTGAGAAATAACAATAAAACATGTACATCTACTAACAAAATACATATACTAAAAAAACAATAAAATTGACATTTAATTAAATGTTAAAATTTAAAAAGATAGAATTACTTACAAAAATCGATAAAATCCATCGGTAAATCAGAACACGGATGCTGTGACCATAAAACTTCAAGAAATATAACTTGTCGTGCTGATATGAGGGAGATTTTTGTCTTGAGGAGGAGGGGGGGCTGGTTGTTTGCAGATGGGGAGAGTTGGGATTAGGAAGAAGAAGGAGAAATAGGGGAGGAGAGGGTCGGCAGAGCGAACATGTATTAACTTTTCCCAACGGTTTCACCGATGGACAATCCGTCGGTGAAACCGTCGATGATTCTGACGAAACAATCGACACATCACTGTACGGATCTGATATTTCAAATCCCTCAGTGATTCCGTCGGTAATTTAAACGGTGAACCGGTCACGTCGTTGTACGGGCTATCTTTTTGAATCCATCGGTGATTCCATCAGAAAAAATAACCCGCCAAAACTTCCACGTCAGCGACCCGCCTTTTTTTTACGACGAAAACTTTTCCGTCCGTAATTCAGTCGGTAACTACCAACAGAAATTTGCCATCGGTAGTTACCGACCGAAGTACGGACAGAATAGTGTCCGTCAGTAATTTTGACCTCAAGTTACCAACAGACATATTCCATCGGTAAATCCGTTGCTATTTAGCGAATTTCTGGTAGTGATTATTGAGATATCTTCGTTTGGTTCTACGATGAAATGTCAAGTTTAGACCCAAAGATTGTTGTCCATCAATTATCGATAAGAAATAGGGCTAGATCTATAATGTAAGCATAGCATCACTTTCATCCTGAACCCATCTCATAAATTGAGGTTAAAGTTAATAAACTTATCTAAACGGGTTTCATTGCATAGATTTTCAAGACCTTAACAATGCTTGTTTTAAATATGACTTTCCACTTCTAATTACTGAGATCATAGTTAACGCTACCACAGGTCATAAGAGATTAACTTTCATGGATGGTTCATATAACTGTAATCAAATTTAAATGGCGCCCGCAGATGAGGAGAATACAACCTTCTGGACTTTAAAAATGGATATATTGTTATAAGTTCATGCCTTTTGGCTTAAAGAATGCAAATGCCACTTATCAAAGGGATGCCACTTATCAAAGGACAATACAAAACGTTTTTTTTATGATCTGCTTCACCAAAACATTGAATGATATGTTGATGGTCTTGTGGTGAAGTAAAAAGAAAAAGAAAATAATTTGTAAGATCTCCGTCTACTATTTGATCGGTTATATTGATTATAACTAAAAATGAACCCACTAAAATGCATATTTGGTGTGTCCTCGGGAAAATCCAAGGATTTAGTTTGACATGGAGGAATTGAGATTGATGGGTCTAAGATTAATGTCATCTTAAAAATGTTGGAGCTAAGAAACATCCACAACTTAAAGAATCTCCAAGGAAAGTTGGCCTATATACGAAGATTCATTTCAAACTTAGCCGGTTGATGTTAATCATTCACTCATTTGATAAAAAAGGATACATCATTTTATTAGGATGAAACTTATACTAAAGTCTTTAATAAGATTAAAAAAAATGCTTATTTAATCCACGTATCCTATAAGCACCAGTATTGGGACGTTCACTTATCATGTATATTGTAGCTCAAATGTGTTTTTTGAAAGTGTTGTTGGTAAAATAAAATGATGAAAACAAAGAAAGTGCTTTCTGCTATTTTAGTAAGATATTCAATGAGGTCGAACTAAATTGTTCTCCAATAAAGTAGACATGTCTAGCATTAATGTGTGCAATAAAGAAGTTAAGGCATTACCTCCAATCATATTCAGCATGACTAATCTCTCGAGCAGACCATCTCAAGGCTTATATTATTAAAGAAGATTAGCAAAATGGGCTGTATTTCTTCAAGATTTTGAAATCGGCAAACACTAGCTAATTTGTTTTTTTACTAATCATCCTATTTTTGATGAATAGAAGTTCTCTGAAGACCTGCTTGATGAGAATGTCTTGTTTATTGAAATGTCAGAACTATGAAAAATATTCTTTGATAGTGCAACACAACAAAATAAAGCTAGAGTTGGGGTAATCTTCATCATACCTGAAGAAGAGGTCTTGTCACTTGCCTTTTCACTTATTGAATCTTGTTCCAATAATACGACCGAATACCAAGATTTGATTCCTAGGCTAGAAATGACAGTGAATATAAAGATTCATCACCTTAAAGTGTTTGGAGATTCTCAATTAGTTATCAAGCAACTCCTTTCACTTTATGAAGTTAAGAAGCCAAAACTTATTCCATATCAAAAGCATGCATTAAAACTAATAGCATCACTTGATTGTGTCACTTTAGAATATGTACCTAAAAAAATAGTATTATGAAGTGAAGAAATAAGTCTTTGCATGTCAAAGATGGGTCATTCCACTAATAACTTGTGATGGAGAAGAGAAGGAATAAATGGGTGTAGTTTATGTCTATGAGATTGAAAAAGAAGAATGATGCCAACTATTTATTGACCATTTAAGGTATAATAAGTTGCCTAAAGACCTACATCATAAGATAGAGGTGAGGCAAATAGCTTCTCGCTTCATATTCTTCCAAGACTATGTTATGACTTGATCCTTTATCCATAAAGGTATGTAGTTAACTTGAAACTTGTTTCGAGTACAATTACATAAAAAATAATTAAAAATACATTTTAAACTATGTTGTGACTTGATCCTTTATCCACAAAAGTATGTAGGCAACTTAGAAAATATTCTAAATATAGTCACATCACCCCTTTAAACTATCTTGACCTATTTGGTTGTTTATATAGTGGAAAAAAAATAACTTGATGACGTAACCATAACATAAAAACATAGGAAACAAGGTTACAAGTCCAATGATATTTACAAAAAAAATTAAAAGAAGAAGAAAAGATTTGAAAACACACCTAGATCAAAGACACAAAAGAAGAAAGCTCCTCATATGATTGATAGTTGGTTGTGAGTCACCAAACTTGTTGGTTCGTTAAATGCTCCATAATTATTGAGAAACAACTCTTCAATCTCTACCACTATTGTGAAATGGCTTTTCGAGATTAATAAATGTGGAGAAATGACTCTTCAACCTTCATAACCGTTGAGAAATAACTCTTCAAGCTCTATAATCACGGAGAAACAACTCTTCGAGCTCTGCAACCATTAAAAAATGACTTTTTAAGGTCCATAACCATAAAGAAATAGTTCTTCAAGGTCCTCAATCATTGAGAAACAACTTTTCAAGGTTTATAATCATTTAGAAATGACTTTTCAAGGTTTATAACAATTGAGAAACGAATCTTCAAGGTCCATAACCATTGAAAACAGCTCATTAAAAGTCGTAACTGTTAAGAAATGGTTCACATACCAAATCTCGTAGAAAAACAAAGGCCATTGAAGAAACAACTATCACTGAACACCGTGGAAAATTTAAATCACCAAAGCAGCTTAGGTGGAACATCGTTTGAAGATGGTAAACCTACAATCAGGTTCAGAAGAATGTTCATAAAATAAAAAAATTCAAGATTCGGGCGTTAAAAAAAAAATGCTCCAAACTTGTTTTTAAAGCATTGAATGAAAGGAAAATTATTAAATGACAAGTGCAAGTTAATTAGAAGATATTATAGCAATAGAATAAGCATGAAGGCTGTGCAAGGAAAAAAGAAAACCAGAAGCTATGCACTCGAAAAAAAGAAGGGGGAATGTAAAGGAAAAACAAGCCATGAGATTGGACGTACCTGGACAGCGAGTATTGGACTACCTATTAAGCTCTCGTTTTAATTTTCTTCTTCAGTGATTTGGCTCAATAAGCTTTGCTTCACATCGGGCTCGATCGGGGCAGAAAAGCAAGTAGTTGCACCACCTTCTGCTATTTCTCAACCAACAAAGAGAACTAAGAAGCTCAAGAGGCGATCATAAGCTCTAAGGATTCATAACTTTCACTTATTGTCTGATCTTATTGGTTGGTTTAGACGATGTTATTTTATATCTTAGATCGATGAAAGTTCAAAATATTGGATAGAGAAGAGAGAGAGAGAGAGAGAGAGAGAGAGAGAGAGAGAGAGAGAGAGCACGCGCACAAGTTTACATACATGCCAAGACTGGCCCGTTGGTGATGCTGGACTGCTATGTGGAGGTTGAACTGTTAGTAAAGGAGGAGAAGGACTACCAGTCTATGTGGTTAATTAGTAACCGAAAGAAGGGTAATGTGGTTTTCTTTTTATAGCCATACTAGGCAGGGGCGGAGCAAGAAAAAAAAATTAAGAGGGGCAAATTATAATTCAGGTGTCAAGAAAAAATTTCAGTTACTTTTATTATATAGTTACAAGGGAGGGGCATTTCCTTGCCCCGCCCCTGCCAGCCCCCCCTCCGCCACTGATACTAGGGATCTTTTCCTGATTGCAAATAAAAAAATCCTATTTTGTGAGAGCAAGGTCGACTACTGCACAAAAATATTTCCTCTTCTGAAATGCGCACATGGGGAGAGTTAAATTTTTCCTGTTCAGATCATTATTACAGCTGAAGCAAAAGGTGGGATTGTCTGTGAACAACAAAGAAATCTGTGACCTTATTGGAACTCACAGGGATGTTCCTGCCTTAGTCGTGGGGACTAACTAATTCACAGACAATGGCATGGATTCTGAATAGGATTCAAAGTCTCACGGGCACTCACCTGCTGCTGCTACAAGAAAGCTAGTAAATCTTGGTGAATCATAGGGTAGGGATGCTATGACCGACCTTAGAGTGTTTTTTGCAATAATCGCTCTACTGGCTGAATATGGAAAATCAATTTCTAATATGTTATCCAGGGTTTTGGAAACGTGTAAGCTTTTTCCCTGTTTGTGAAAAACAATTCCTAGTCTATGAAGCAAAGTCGGAGCCCACCACAGATTTTTGTTTTCCTCTTTCTACCAGTATATGCTTCCAGCGCTCGACAGACCGGTAAGGAAAAAAACACAGTTTGCGTACCAATTACAATAGAATCCATGCTGCATGGTCAAGTAATCATCTTTTTGAACAGATCTAGAGAATTGTCGAAAAAAGCATACCTGAATGGGTTAGAAAAGTCAAGCACTGTTGTCATTATCCAAGCTAAGAACATAAGAACTCTAAATGTCACATATGTTAATGAGAAGAAAGCAACAAAAAAAACAATTGAATGAACGGTAACCAAGACGATAGAGAAAGATAATAAAAAAATTTCATCTCATAACTCATCAACCGTTAGCCATAATTATGAACACATTACGCCATTCCATTCAGGATTGTGAGACCTGCAAAACAAAATCTCACAATAGTTATTTTCGAAAAAGAAATGGGAATTTTATAGGCCGATAAAAGTTATTGGTTACTATTTATATAAAATGATAGATTTTATTTGGTTCTAAGATTCGCAATTATTTTAAATAAGGTACTAAACTTTGATTTTATTATTTTATTTGATAAATATCAATCAAAATTGATCCCTAAATTTTTAATTTTTACTATTATATTTTATTTCACAGTAAAATATTTTATTTATTGTGAAAATTTAATATAATCAAATTAAATTTAGTAAAAAAATATATTCAAAGTATAAAACCCTCTCAACTATATTTTCAAGATATGTCCATTTATTTTTAATTGTAAATAAACTTGTCTTGAGGGGCATCTCTAGAAACAATAATTTTCTACCAATCAAATTTCACCATGTGTCATTTTTATTTTATTTTTACAATGAAATAAAATTCAAATAAATGACATGGAAAATAAATGAATCTTTATATATTTTTTGGCCAATAAAAGGTTCACACATGGGATGAAATATTTAAAATATCTTTTCATAAATACAAGATATTATAAATTAAAATCAATCAATAAATAATATCAGGTGGCATTAGGAATGGACCCGAGAGCCCTTACAAATCTCTACAAATAAAGGATCTCATCTTAGACAATGAAAAACGAAGAATTCTTGGAGATACAAGCAATTTTTCAAGACGGGTTATTCAAGTAAGGAAGCTCTCTTAAAAACTCTAAAGCATCTTTCATCTATACTTGAAATCTACAAAGAGCGAAACTTTGTTGGATCAAGCCTAAATGCTCCAAAAGAGTTCTTTAACAACACTTTGAACACAAATCAAATGTGTTCTTTAAAATATCAAATCACCAAATCTTGCTCTGCAATTCATGCCAAAATTCATGTTCTTGCAAAGCACAAATCTTGAATTAATTTCAAAAATAAATCAATTCACCGCATATCAAATCCAAGGGAAGAATTGGAGGATTGTCTTATTCTTTTGTAAGAATATTTTAAATAGAGATTGTATCAAATCATATATCTAATAAAAATCAAATATTTATATATTTATGCTTGTTTAATTTCAGGTGTTCAAAATTGTGTCTGCAAGGTTACAAAAAAAAAAAGGGCAGGTTTGCGTAGTTGATGTAGTGAAACTTTAAAAACCAAGAGAGGGATACTAACACTATTGATAGATATTTAGATTGAAGTTGGTTGTTTGGGGTGGCTGGATTTGTGAGATAATAGGAGGAGGGGGTTGCTTTTTTTTTTTGGATAGGAGGAAGAAGTGAGGGGGGAGAGAGAATTGTCGAGTTTTATTTCATTTAGTTTTTTCAACATAATATCTATTGGAAAATACTAGCGTGTTATATTTTCAATAGAATTGTTGATGAATTTTTTTTAATTTTTTTATTTTCTCTATACTGTTTTAATTTCCATAAAAAATTACCGGTGAAACATATTCCATCACAATTTACATCGGTAATTACGAACAAATATTTCCTATCGGGTAGTACCAATAAAATATTTTCCATTAGAGCTTCCATTCTATTTGCCATTTCTTAGTAGTGATTATTTATAAAGGGTTTGTTTTTTTTAGCTAGAGGATTAGTTAGCAAATTGATGTACTCACCAAAACAGTTTCAAGAAACATTTTTAATAGCTTGATTCACAAGTCGGAGATGATTGATATGTAAGCTGTAACTTGACGAAAGAGTGTTGGAATGAGTAATTACATATCTTGTGAATATTATGTAATTATAGAGAATTAGTCTTCTTATCATAATTATGGGAAATGACAAGTTAGTTTTTGGGTAATTATTAGTTTTGCTAAACAACCCCAATAGTATACTATAATTTAAAATACATCACAAAAACATTGGGTAGCTACTCTCGATATAGATTTATTGCACTGTAGACTACATTATAGACATAAAATGTTTGTATTGTGAATGACATTGTAGTATCTGGGAGGCGTTGTCTTTTTTGTTTATTAGTCAAAAAAGTGTTGTTGGGTCTGTTTGGCTGCCAGACCCACAACTATTGGGTCTGGCTCGCAGCCACACCCACCGATCTTGGGTCTGGTTGGATCACCAGATATTTTCAATTTTATTGTTTTTGCAAAAATACTTCAAATTAATATATTTTTTGATATTTTTGTATAATTTTGATGTGATGATATAAAAAATAAATTTTAAAAAATAAAAAATATTATCTCAATATATTTACAAAAATAGTATTGTGGACCACACTATAGAGATAAAATGTTTGCACTATGGATGACACTATAACACTTGGGAGTGTTGTCTTTTCTATTTATTAGTAAAAAAGTGTAGCTGAATCTGGCTTTCAGTCGGACCTACCGATCTTGGATCTGGCTGGGCCCCCAAATATTTCTAATTATATTGTTTTGCCTCTTTAGATGTGCTTTATTTTCTCTTATTTAAATTTTTTTATATGGTAAAGAGGAAATAAATTGATGAGACTTATTTTATTTTATACAAAAGTTGGATGATGATAATTGTTTTTCATTTAAGGTTAGGTTGAATTTTCTTATTAAAGCATGTCTGTGTTTGCCCTTCAAAAATATTTTAAAAAAAAATTGAATTTTTTTTTATTTTTTTCTTTCATTCAAATTAATATTTTTTGATGTTTTTGTATTATTTTGATGTAATGATATAAAAAATCAATTTAAAAAAAATATTTCAATATACTTTTTTAAAAAATAACCATTACGTAATAATATAATAGCTAGCATATTGGTCCGCGCTCCGCAGTGCATTAATAACAATTTTTTTAAAATGTAAAAATGTTCGAGTTGAGTTAAAAGTAAGAAATGTATTTGCACCATCACCATCTTCAAATAAAGTATTTTCTACAGTACCACTGTCGCACGTGTGCGACATCGCAGCAATCATCCAGCCTTAATGTATTGAGTGGTATCTGGCAAACATGGGGAGATAAGGAATTCTTGTCTCTTATAAGTGGAAAAATAGAATTGGAGTCGCCACCTAATATTTTGGTCACTAGGAACCCTAACTGGTCTCAGAGATCGGGTATGGAGACTGGTTGTGTAAAGGGAAGGTATTAGCACCCCAAATACGTCTTACCTAAGGTAAGCTGCATTGTTTAATTGTTTGATAAAATCTAAGGTCTTGTCATGGTTTTTAATTTTTGGTATGTCTACGGTTTAAGAAAAGTTCTTCTTGGTAAGGAGATTCTGATATCATCGGATATAACCTAGCCGTTCTATGTCAATTAAAAAAAATAATTTTATTATTAGAAATGTGTCTTACGTGTAAGTTCATAATCTCATATATTAAAAGAAAACAAAATAATTTTTTGGCAATTTTTAAAATATTGACCTAGTTCTCATGACTTTAATAAACTCGTTATTAAAGCCAAAATGCATGCTAAAACATTTTTTTTTGAATTTTTGTTGTATGAAAATACAATACGATTTTTTTAGCTTTGAGAGACTTGGTCACATGCATGAAAATAAAAATATTTTTTTGTTTTTTTAATTTTCCATCTTTTTTACAAAAACTGGGTATTTTGAAACTAGATTTGTATCTTTACGGTGTAAAAATACAAACCAATATTAAGCAAAATTCAGTAGAAAAATACACGGAAAAATCATAAATTTTTGAAAATATTTTTTTGAAAGTTTTGTTTTTGAATTGAGCCGGACTCAGCTCAGTCATTTTCGGTTGGGCCAGTGCTTTCCAGCCCCAAAAACATAAAGCAAACAATGAAGAGTGAATTAATTCACTCTCCACTATTCATTTTGCAAAATAGTGGAAGTCAAGCAACGAAGGAGAAGAAGGAATAAGAGAGAGGCGGGGGAACTGACCTGCGGTGGCTGCTGTGGAGGCTCACGATGGTGCTCGCTGGTGGCGGAGGTTCCAGGTAGCGTTGCTGCAGTTTCTTTTTTTTTTCCTTCCCTGTGCAAAGGCACCAGCCTCTGTTTTTCCTCCCCAGCCTCTGTTTTTCCTCCCCGTCTTCTTCAGTTTGTTCCTCTCTTTTTCACTTCCTATCCTTCGTTCTCTCTCTTTCTGATCTCTCGCCTCTCTCTCTATTCTTTCCCCGTTCTTTTTCCTTGTTTGTCTCCGTTCTGTTCGGTTTCTCTCCTCTCTTCTTTCTCTCTATCCGCCTTCATTTTTTTTTTCTTTCTCTCTAACTCAAACCCTTCTCCTTTGTTTTTTTTTCTTTTTTTCGCTAACTCAAACCCTTCTCCTTAGTTTTTCTTTTCTTCTTCTTTTTTCTTCCCCCCCTCCTTTCATCTCTCTCCCCTGGTATTTATAAGGAGGAAAAGGGGGAGATAGGGCTACTACCCTATCCAGTCATGGCACAGGCATAGGGGGTGGCCAGGTGGCCACTGGGCAACAGCCTCAGGGCCACCTGCAGGGGCTTGTCCCCTCTGTTTTTTCATCTAGTGGTAGGCCATGGGTCAAGGTTCGGGCAAGTAGGGTGTTTTGTCGGGTTTTTTAGGTTTTAGGAAAGAGAGAAAGAGAGAGAGGAGAAAAGCAAGGGACAAATGCTTCTTCTTCTCCTGTTCTCTGCGCGTCCAGGGGAAGAAGGGAAGAAGAAGACATATGGTGTCGTTCAAAACGACACCGTTTTTGTTTCTTTTTTTTACAGTGAAATGCATGAAACAACGCCGTTTTTTTCCAAAAGGCATCGTTTCATTTAAATGGAAACTGGCGCCAAAACACGTAAGATTCAAAATCAGGTCTTCAATTTTCGTGCCTTTTCATTTTGGTCCTTGGTTTTGGATTTCTTCAATCAAGTCCCTAATTGGCCATCAAACTTCAATATTTATGTAATTAAGCCCCTGATTTGACCAAATCAACTCTAAAAAATTATAATTCGACCTCAGAACTTTAATTTCTTCCAATTAAAGCCCAAATTGACTTAAAAAACAATTTTTCTTGCAATTAAACCCTCTATAAATTCAATTAAACCTTGAATAAAACATAATTGAGTCTATAAACATCTGATTTTGGACTTTTCTTCCTAAAAATGAATTTCCTTCATCAACAGGGCTCTCACTAGTCAACAAAATACTGTTAAATTTTAATCTTTATATTTTTTAATCTCCTTAAACAAATTCTAGTCATTTTCAGGGCGCTCTGGCATCCTCTTCTCACTGCTTATTATTATTATTATTATTATTATTATTATTTTCTTTTAGTTCGAATATTTTTTTTGTTTTTTGGAAGAGAAAAAAGTGAATTTGGAGAATAACCCAAAAATAAGTTATGACAAGCACTATGAATAGCGCATAGTAGAGCTGCACCCAATACACCAACAACTAATTTTTTTCCTTTTAAGATATTTCCAATTTTGTTTTTTCCCTCTTTAAATTTTTTTTCTTTTCTCTTATTGATTTTTTTTTCATATTGTAAAGAGGAAATAAATTGATGTGAATTTTTTTATATTGTACAAAAGTTGGGTGATGATAATATTTTGTCATTTCAGATTGGGTTGAATTTTTTTATTAAAACATGTTTATTTTTGCGTTTTAAAAAAATTTAAATTTTTTTTATTTTTTTATTTACTTCAAATTATTATTTTTTAATGTTTTTGTATTATTTTAATATGATGACAAACTCAAGAAGCCAAACATAAGAATATTAGGTCTGTCGCCGCAGCCACACCAAATGATATTAGATCTAGTTTACCAGTTAGACCCAAAGTTATTAGGTCTGATTGTACTGCTTGATTAAAGACACTAAAGATCTTACTTTATATTTTTTTATATTTAAAATAAAAATTATTATTGACCCGCGTGGAACGGGGCTAATATACTAATAGAGATAAAACCTCCACCAGAAGAAGAATAAGATAATGGTAGGGTTCCTCGCATTTGAATTGCAACTTGAAACCACTTTTGTTTGTAACAGTTAAATTTTAATATTGATGGAATTAGGGTCTCTATAAATTAAGATTGTCTGTGCATGAATCTTGAGGTATATGAGGTATATAGCTCAACGTTAGGTTCTATGTTTTTTTATAAACAAGATATGACGTGGCTAAATATCATTTATGTGGACTGTGCTTCATTACATATTGGATAAATTTTTTTAGTAAAAAATAAAAATTAAATATGCAAGTTTTTCTATTTTATTTATTTTTAAAAAAAATTAATTATAAATCAAAAAGCTTATGACAACTATTTATGTCATTAAATGCAAAAAAACAAAACGCTAACGTGTTTATTTAACTCGTTTAACTGCAGGTTGAATAGTTTTTTTTCAACGTAAAAGAATTAATGTGTAGGTATTATTAATATGTTTTTTTTACAACAAGTAAAGAATATAACCTTGAATCACAAAGTTGACGCTTGCATATAATAAAATATAATAAAGATCATATGCACTAATAAAAATGTTTTAGATCTCGAGCTAATTTTATTTTTTTTCTCCTTAGATGTTTTTTATTTTTTTTATTGATTTTTTTTTTCATATTGTAAAGAGAAAATAAATTGATGAGATCTTTTTTTTATATTGTACAAAAGTTGGGTGATAATAATTTTTTTTCATTACAAGTTGAGTTGAATTTCGTTATTAAAACATGTTTGTTTTTACGTTTCAAAAATATTTTCAAAAACACTTTTTAATTCAAATTAATATTTTTTTTTATGTTTTTATATTATTTTGATGAAATTACAAACGTAAAAAATCAGACCCAAAACTATTGCTTCCGTCTCCCATCCAAGATTCAAAACACTTAAAATCACACTTTATATTTTTTTATATTTAAAATAAAAATTATTATTGATTCACTGAAAAACACACGAACAATAAACTAGAATATATAACACCTCCACTAGAAGAAGAATAAGATAATGGTAGGGTCTGCGGTGTGACACATATATATGTCACAATATATATCGCATTTGAATTGCGACTTGAAACCACTTTTATTTGTTACAGTTAAATTATAATATGAAGAAAACAAAGGAATATTTCTCGTTGCGACCAAATCCTTTGTTTCCTAGTACGAGGGCATTCATTCACATTGAATTTTGTCTGGTGACAACGTTGGAGACCGGTTTCAAGCCATGCTTCAATGCAGCATTCCAAACCAGATCGATTCTGTCAACATCAATTGCCCCCACTTCATGGTGAGCCCAGCCTTCTAGCAGGTGGACCACACCGCCTGCATGGCATGCGTGGACTTCTCCTCTGTCCATGGTGTACTGTTAAAACACCCACCAGAACATACATATACTTATTAATCATACACTTTGAGCAAGTTAGCTCGTCGCCGTCGCAACATGGAATCCTTTTTTAACTCAAAATTTAATTTTTATGAGTCTCTTTTTCTTTTCTTTTTTTAATTCCTTTAGATCTACAGTGATGATCAGTAATTAAAAAAATATTTGTTTGAAAGTGTCATAACAACTATTTTTTAAAATATATTTTATTTAAAAATATATCAAAATAATTATTTACCTCGCAATTTCCAAGCCCTTGAACATCATCAGGTAGTCTCATGGCTGCAAGATCACCGTATGTGCAGTCTCTTCTTAAGGACAAAATGGGGGGCACCACAAATTGATGGAAATGTGTCCCTGTGGGGGCGCAACTTTGCTCCCCTGGTTTGATCCACTTGCCCACGATCCAGGTCTACCATTGGTTCCAATACGACCCCGTCACATTCAAAATTCACAAATAATATTTTGAACAAATAGAACCACCCAATTCAATATATAGTATTCCTATTAGTTACGTGAGATATTTTTATTTTTTTAAAAACAAAATTATATATACAAATTTCTTTTAACACATTTCTGTGGTTTAAAAAATCTAAATTCAAATAATTTTTTTATACATACATACATATATATATATATATATATATATATATATATAATCAAATAAATCAAGAATTATATGTTTGAATAAATAAATAAATAAATAATCATTAATGATACATCCAAATAAAATTTGAAAAATCAAGAGACAATTATAGATTAAGATATTTAATTTTGAAAAATGAGATATTTACTTGCTTGTGGTTATTAAATTTGTTTATTAAAATAATTTTTTAATTTAAAAAAATGATAATAAAAATAGAAATACAAATTAAATTGATTAAATAAAATAAAAGGAAAAATAAATATCATGCAATGCTGCACATATTAGAAATATTATCTGAAAATAATATTTTTTATTTTAAAAAATAAAATTAATCCATACAAAAGATAAAAAAGTATAAATAAATAAAAAAACTCTTCAAATTTAAATGCATTACTAAAAATATAATTATTATTTCAAAGAAACTCTAAAAAAAAGACTAATTTAAATATAAATTAAAAAAAATAAACAAAAATCATAAAAAAATCAATTTAAAAAAAGTTAGAGAAAAAAATAAAAGTCGGATGTTGTTAGGCTAGCCAGCCAAGCTAACCCGTCTGACTTATTTTGTCTGGGTTTAAAAGTAGGCCTACCTTGTTAAGCACTCGATGATTCAGCCCTTAATTATTTTTGTTTATAACTTGGTGAAAAACATGTTGTTTGTTCTAAAATTTTTTAAGAAAAAAATTAAACGAATTCTTGTCTGATTTGCTAAGATTTTAAATAATCAAAACTTAATTTTTTTATTTAAAAATTTATTTTTAACATAAAACACGGTAGAAAAGCATGTTGCACATTACAAATTCATAGTTTTTGGGCACAGTACCTTGCAACCACGAGCTGCTTGGTACTTGGTGACTTGTACCAGATAGCTTTGATATTCAAGTGGGGCCTCCTTTTGAACTTTTTGAAATCTCTCTTTCGACGAAGTCAGCATCTGCAGTATTAATTTTCACCGATAAAATCAAAGATGGATGCATACCTCAATATAACCCAAGAAATAAAGATGAATTATCTGCACATCCATCAGAAGACTGAGGAGACATTATATAGTTTTTGAGTTTAAGCGTTTATTTATTGAGTTTTGTTAAGCAGAATGAAAAGTCAAGCTTGATACTCTGTCTGATAAAGATTGATGTAGCAACGCTTACCAGGACTCTTACACTCCTTCGGCAAAGGTAGAGGGCAATTGCCCTTCCAAGTTTGGAAGTTGCTCCTGTTAAGAACACTTCTTTCACGTCCTCACGGATTTCATTGAGAATTACTGCAGCAGTTAAGGTATTTCCATGAACAACTCGGACTTTAAGGTTTGGATGCTTGTTCACAAACAGCGTACCACCACCATTCAGAGCTTCATTCTGCATAATATTTTTGGGGAAAAGTTGCTTTTAACTTGAATAAATATATAGTTCAATTTTGGCATTGAATCATCATCTATAGTGAACACCCATCATGGTGCTTCCAAAAGCTGGCAAGTACACAGGTGGGCTTAGAGTACAAGATTAAAACCTCAATTTATGTGATGGGATACTTGGAAACAAACAGAGTAATTTGCCTTATTGAAAATTTTTGAATTTTTATTTTAAATTATTTTTTTTTATAAACAAAGAAAGCGAAACTGCAAGTTACAGTAGTTGTACCGAAGATTGTGATTATTCACTAATTAATGACGGTGTGGTTTCAACCATTTGGAACGCAAACAGTAACAAATATGACTAATGGGTCCTGATCGACGAGCTTGGGAATCATTTAACACCTGCAGTTTATTATAAGAAAAGGTTCTTTTTGACGAAATAGTTCTATTTCAAGAACATTAGGACAGGAAAAAAATCCATAAAAGATACTAATACAGTTCTTCTCCTCATAAAGATTCTGCTTACCATATCTATTTCAGACATGGTAACTAGCTACTCTAATTTCAGACCACTTCATCTGAACTCTTAGGAGAGGATCATTACGCACAGTATGTTTCCAAAATAATTAAAAAATAAATCTTCAAGTTTAATGGAGACCATGAGGCACTGCATTAACGGGACTGCAAAAAGTTCAAAAAAGTGATAGACTGATAGGTCCCATTCCAGTATGTATTTTTTTATTGCAGAACATGGTTGATGCTAGTATTATTTCCTTCGACCACCACAGTCAGAAAGCACCAAAACTACGACTTTTGTGCTTTTTGTTTTTTCTTTTATTTTGATCAGAACAAGTGCAATGTGGCGAGGACAAAATTTATAGCACAAGTACAGTACCAACCTTGTTCAATGCAGCGAGGCTAATGACCTTGACCCCGAGCCTGTTAGCAGTAAGAATGGCCTCTTCTATGTGCTTATTGATACCCTCTTTAGCAAATGGCAAGAAATACTGCAAAAACAAAACTATTAGTTAATGCATAATAAATTTCCTAGCAAGCTTCAACAATGTGTGTTATAGCAAGAAAATGCAAGGCCAAAAACTTGAAGAAAATTAACCTGAAAGCCGAATCTAGGAACACTCCATGTTTCATGCAACCTGCCTCTGAGATTATAGAAAGAGATTAAGAAGGTCTTA
>Ga0325414_1003795_pt1 | contig 15757 bp, 10 predicted proteins | sample PopdelMetagenome_8_FD_206183 | JGI IMG/M metagenome (GOLD analysis project Ga0325414, IMG submission 206183) | Populus deltoides microbial communities from Bellville, Georgia, United States - Leaf-PdKOR-R3 | ecosystem: Host-associated > Plants > Phyllosphere > Phylloplane/Leaf | place: USA...
AAAAAAAAAAAAATCCCTCCTTCTGTACAACTATGATTATTGTTTGTCTATCCATAGTAGATTTTCTAACTAATTAAAATGATACGTCATTCTATAATTTTATTATCCCAATTGGTGCGTCGTCATTTTGTTATAGGTAAAGTTCACCTGAAAAAATAGTTATATATATATATATATATTATATCGTAGATATATATAGTTATTTAGAGAGGATTAGATTAGATTACAACATTAAAAAGAAATATAATATTAAAATTAGTAAAAATAGAAGCGGTACCATCCACACCAAAACGAAAACGAAGGAAACAAGTCAATAAAAGCAACATGTACATATTACCAAACAAGAAGCACCACCCCACGTCAAAACAAAAACACTTTGAAATTTCAAATGAAGCGCTCGAAACACTCAACGCATCCTACGGCAGACGTGTGACTGTAGTTTTAATTACAATGGAGTATTAAAGCAGGAGGAGACTGCAGGAGTGGAAGCAAGCAACGCATGCACGTGAGCCATCCAATTCCAACTCCAAAGCAAAAAATAAAAATAAAAATAAAAATAAAATAGAAAATGAGGATTTAAAAAAAAAAAAAAAAGGCACTGTAGTATAGAATTGAAATGCGAAAGATGGTGCCTGGGAGGTCACGGAGAATGTCACGTTGCCTTTTAAAAACCACAGGAGCAACTACCAGTCTCTCTTTAAAAAAAAAATAATAATAATAAAAAATTACGGTTCCGCTCATGGATAATAATGCATGCAGGATTAACGCTAGAGATACTTGAGTTAATATTTTACAAAAAAAAAATTAATAATTATCAAGTGTTGATCATTTTGTTACAGGCGAGTTTTTCAATTTATATTTCATCAGTTTTAGTAATAGAATGTGATTATGGAAAGTATTAGCTCTTAAATCATCAATTAGAAGATGCCACATCACCTAGCAAAAGAAATCTGATAGAAAGTCAAGGAAGACTACCTGGCTTCACTCAGGCAACAAAGAAAAATAGTTTCCACCGTACATTTGGACGGTTGATTAAGCACGAAGCAATATGTCCCATCATAAATTTTTTTATTATTAATATCCAGATTATCTTGTATATCTCAATTAATCTTACATGTTATAAAATTAATAATTATATAATTTTTTAATAATAATTATTAATAATTACAGGGCTCGAACATAAAACTATATATTAAAAAAAAATTTCATCCTAAACTCTTAAGATTTAGCGAATCGGTGTGGCTGGTGTGTTATGATAAGATGATAAATCTACATTAGTTACGTGTGATGTGCGGTGAGACGTCCTTAGAAAAGAAGAAAAAGGGGGAGAAAATGCGCGTGATGACGCAGGCGTCGCCTAACATAAAATATGAAGCAGTAGAATAATAATTAGTAATGTGAATTTTATTTTTAATTTATTTTTGAGGTGGAAGAGGGTTCTAGTGTCGTTGGCCATATTAATTAATATCCCATCCATGTCATGGATTTCAGCGTTATTTTTCTTTCTTTTTTTTCAAACTTCCCTTCATAGCCGCGCACTAAAGCAAGAATCCGTTGATGTAAATTAATTAATATTTATTTTCCACAGGCACCACTCTCTCTCTCTCTCTCTCCCCTTCCCATTTCAAAAAAGTGTGATGAGTAATGAGTGAGAGAGAAAGACGGGTGATTATTTTGCTCACAACTTCCGATCAATCTTTCTGCAGCGTACTCAATAGAAGAGAGAGTAGTAGTAGTACTGTAGTAGTGGAGTAGTTTCTTTTGCCTGCCTCTCTCTGTCTCTACATCTCCTCTCTAATAAGTGTAAGTAAGTAGATTCAGATCTCCCTCCCTCCCTCCCTCCCTCTCTCTCTCTCTCTCTCTCTCTCTATATATATATATATATATATACGCCTCCATATATATATATATATACAGAGTGTACCTAAAAGGCCAGCGAATGTTTCAAGCCCCTTTCCCTTTCCTTTATTGTTTGCTTGCTTCTTGTTTGAATAGAAAATAAACAACATTTATAGTGGTAAAACTAAAAGAAGAAGAAGTAGTTGATTACAAGTCTAGAATCCAAGAGAGCTCCGTTTGAACCAAACAGTAATACTTCTCCATTGGTATCCATCCTTGTAAAAAGATTACGAAAAGAGAGACTTTTCTTTTCTTTTTTCTTTTTTTTTCTTTTTTTTTTTATAGAAAAAGTTTGGCTTTATTTTATTACAGCATAGCATAGGATAGCACATAGCATGCGAATTGGATTGATAAAGGTGAGGAGCGTCCAAGGCAGAGAGACACACTCACATAAACATAAACAGATTTAGCTATCAAAAGAGAGAGTGATAAGAGTGAAGAATGACAAGCAAGTCGAAGAGGATTGCATGTGGAAATCATGAAGAAGAATCGAAGAAGAAGGAGAGACATATAGTCACATGGACTCAACAGGTGATTAATCGATTCCTTCTTATTTCTTTCTTTGTTGTTTATTGGAGGAGTATTAGTATATATCTGATTGATTTATTGGAGCGCAGGAGGATGATATACTTCGGCAGCAGATTAGCCAACATGGGACTGAAAAGTGAGAACAACCGTATTTGATTAATACCAATCCTCTCTCTTCTTTTTTCCCCTTTCTTTCAAGCACTCTTCAATGGTCTAATTAAATTGAGGGGTTTTGTGTGTTAATGCAGCTGGGCCATCATTGCATCTAAATTCAAGGATAAAACCACAAGACAGTGCAGAAGAAGGTTAGCGTGTTATTTCAGCTTGAATATAGTTACCCTGCTCATCCTGTCTTCTGTGCTTTGGCGCTTATTAAGTTATTAATTACTTCAGATGGTACACATATTTGAACTCTGATTTCAAGAAAGGCGGATGGTCACCAGAGGAAGACTTGCTCTTGTGTGAGGTACTCTGATTTTGATCTTTTTCTGCACTTTAATTCTGTCTTGTCCATTTTGCCCCCCTTCAAATGTATATTAGTAGGAAAAGGTTACTTCGATTTGCAAAGTCAAAATAGGGTTTTGTTTTTCTGCTTCATTATTAATTGTTCCGTAGTTAAACATGTTAAGTGGTCCTGCATCCAGATGTTTTGCAGGAACAGCCTCTGCATTTCAGCTTAGATTTTTTTAGTCATTGCTGCATATGATAGATAACTTCTTGAGTTTATCCGCAGGCACAAAAAATATTTGGAAACAGATGGACTGAAATTGCAAAGGTTGTTTCAGGCAGGTATACAATGTTTTTGCATGCCCCTCTTCTCTCTATTCACACATTTTTGTATGATTTAATGCTTATAATATCCTTCTTTCAAAAATATGCTACTTCTGCAGAACGGATAATGCTGTGAAGAACCGCTTCTCCACTTTGTGCAAGAAGAGAGCAAAATACGAGGCTTTAGCGAAAGAGAACAAAAACTCGCATATCAACTTAAATAACAAAAGAATCATATTACATGATGGGTTCAACACAGATGGAGCACCAGAAAATGATCCCCCAATTAAGAAGATAAGGTACAGTGGAGTTTTGGTATCAGCAGACAATAGTGAGTGGGAAAGTAATTAGCATAGTTAACCTCATGTTTGTTCAAATGCAGGAAGTCCCACGTCCCTAGTCTTGCAGGAAGTTGCAACTTTGGAGACAGATCACACCCACAACGTGGAAATCAGCAACCTAGACCTCCATTTGCTGTGTTGGCCCAAAACTTTCACAATGTTAACATGGCTGCTCAGCATCATGTCAGCAGTGTCAAGGAGGTCCCCATTGACGGTAAAACACCTCAAACAAAGACTTTACAATTAGGATGTGGTTTGTGTTTTCTTTTAAGAAAATAAAATCGTGGGAGGAGTCTTAAACAACAGAAAAGGACTTGCACCCTACACAAACAGGGTAGAAATACCCCTGCTTCATCCTGCTGATGCAAAAAAAAAAAAAAAGCCTTCATTAGCTAGCCAATCCACACATGAATTTCCTTCTAAATATGAATGACTGATCCTGATCCTCCAATTCCTTCATTAGCCGCCAAATTGCTGCCTTTTCCGTTTAAAGCATTGAACTACCTCTGAATCTACTTCCACTTCCACTTTCTTATGCCCCTCCTGCCATGCAAGGTCCAGCCCCGTGTAAACTCCCACAACTCAGCTTTCAGAGCATTAGATTTTTCAGCTTTGCAAAAATTGAGGACACAACATGGGTTTTATGACAGAAAATAACATGCATAATTTATCATCTTTACAAATTTAGTTTGTGTTGATTTTTTATTATTCTGTGTCATAAATCTTTGAACTTCCTCAAAAGTCTCTTTACTTGCTCTTCATTTAGCAGTTCAAAGCAGTAGGATTCAAGGAACATTTCTAAAAAAGGATGATCCAAAGATAACTGCTCTAATGCAACAAGCAGAGCTTCTCAGCTCGCTTGCATCGAAAGTTGGTGAAGAAAATACAGATCAGAGTCTGGAAAATGCTTGGAAGGTGAGCTTTTGTTTTCAACACCCAAATATTCAATGCACTTGACTACGTGTCCAGGTGCAGTTTTTCAATTTGACCTTCAGTGTTATTGAGAAAAGCATAATTATCCTGTCAAAATGGTAGTTGAAGTGATTATGTTGATCCTACAGACTGGAGCATAACACTACCCCAAGTATATTTCTCCTTGACTCTTATAATGCACACAGGTTTTGCTCCAGTTCTAATATGTTTATAAAACATGACATTCAGGTTCTCCAAGATTTCCTGAACCGGAGCAAAGAAAATGATCTATTTGGACAAAAAATCTGTGACATTGATTTTAAACTTGAAGATTTTAAAGACTTGATAGAAGATCTAAGGATTAGCAATGATGGAAGTCGACCATCTTGGAGGTAATAGAAATAGGGAAGTTTAATGTTGGGGATTGAGCATGTTTTACTCGTCATAGAGTGTCTAATATATGATTAAAATGCTGTAGACAACCTGATTTATACGAGGAGTCTCCATCAAGTTCTGAATACAGTACAGGGTCAACTCATTTGCCATACACAGCCCCGGATAAAACAGAACAAACTCAAGCCGGTGTACTGCATAAGGATATGGAAATTGAATTGCAAATGGTTCATATTCATGAGGGAAATTTTGTGGGTGCATGTGACAAAGAAATTATTTCCAGCGCAAATATAACCCAAGGTAAGGGATTTTCATGCCTGACAGAGTGGGTTTCTTTCTTTTCATGTGGAGGTTAGAATACCTTAAAAGTACATCTTCTGACGAATCTCAATTTACTGCAGTGGAGATGTTTCCATCCTGTGATGAGCAAACAAAAAATGACATAATTGTTTCTGCTTCATCAGGCACAGAGTTCAGTTCTCCTCTTCAAGTTACCCCGATTTTCAGATCCTTGGCAGCGGGAATTCCCAGCCCAAAATTTTCAGAGAGTGTAAGTCAACTTTGACCATCAATTCTACCGACTATTAATCCATTAGTTCTAATTACGTGGTGTATGCTAGGGAAACTATCCCTTATTGCTATTAGTAGTAGGAGGAACTGCCAGTTTAAATATTATTCCTCTAATCTCATATGGCTCTCTGGTCAGAGCTCACCACTAGGCAACAGCATCAAAACTACAAATGATTATGAATAGTTGCACCAGATTTAGCTGTAGAAGTAGTGCAATTTTGATTCTAAATTACCACTGATTTTAGGGGTACTAGTAACAAGAAGTAGAGGATTGGTGATCATCAAATCACCTGCAGCAATTTTTATTTCATGAAGACTTTAATAAAAGATAAAATCTAAAAACTAGAAGGGGCTTGAGAATGTTACTAGCAATTCATATTATTGTAGGACTTTGAGTTCCTGTGGTCGTTGAAGCATTAGTGATAGCAGTGAGGGTGATAGCACTTGGTGTGTTAGCTAATTATCAATCATTAATTAGAAATTTGTGATGATTATCACGACTTGAAGAGTAGGTGCCAAGCAATTAAGGTAGCAGTAGATGATGTTCCTATGAAACTGCTGAACATGAACTCAATCACTAAAACTGTTGGATAACTACTTATTGTGCAGATGACAAACATAGCAGTAGCTGCTGTTGCATATATAACTATTCCAATATAAATTCATGAATTCCATTTATCTCATAACCTGGATTCATTCTTAAACATTAACACTGTTCGAGTCAACTTTTCTAATTTTCAAATCAACCTGAAGCCGAAGTTAAGAATGCATGGGCACAATTAGTTATACAAAAAACTTGTAAGCTTCCAGAAACTTCGAAAGATTAAAGACTGTTAAGGTTGCAACAACCGCTACTGAAATACTTTTTGTTGATAAAATTAAAGGAGAAATATGCTTTAGATTTATGTAATGCTATAATGCAAGCATCTGACCCAGTAATATCACACTTCCAAAACTTACGCACACTACATATCAAATCTGCATGCATATCGAATGTGATTCTGAAGCACATACATGCCTGACACATTGTGTTTCCTTTCAAGTTACTTCCCTACATAATGTCGGCTCTAGTCGTGGGTTAAGTTAGTGACGTTACTTGTAAGAGGTGAGATATTAAACCAAAAGGTTTACTAAATAATCAGATGAATAAATTATGTTTGAACAACTACGAAATTGCCCGTCTAATTCTTTATGTCATAACTGCTATCTGAGCAAATTATTCACTAGAATAGCCTGTCCAATTCCATATACACTAGGAAGCTCAACTAGATTGTTTTGTTTGAGATGCTAAAAATGCTTTGATTGGACCATTACCCACTAATGTAAGAGGCTAATGTACTCATTTTGAGAATAGTATTTCCTCCTGTCAGTCAATCTAGGTTGATCGCAAAGTATGCTTCTGCAGAATGAATGGTCAGTGGGCAAGACTGCAAACTGGATTCCAAGAATGCCCACGCCTTTACAAAATCATCCCCATCTCTTTAGTACTTAAGGGTCACATATAAGAAAGATTCATGAGATTTCCTTTCTGAAATCAGCATGTGGAGTTAATTGCCAAATACAGCCATAGATGTCTTCTTGTGTTCATTGTATCGTGTTGTCTTTCTTCTTCTTCTTTTGGTACAAGCATCATATAAACACACATGCTCGTGCATAGATATGGATATCTTTCAAAATTTGATGCGAGGCTAACCACTTCTTTTGGCATTTTTTTCTTTCCAGGAGAGAAACTTCCTACTAAAAACACTTGGAGTGGAATCTCCTTGTCCCAATCCAGGCATCAATCCTTCACAACCACCACTCTGCAAAAGAGCCCTTCTGCAAAGTCTATAGCAAACCTCTCTGATATATCTGATATAAAGAACATGGTCTAGCCCGTCATATCTGGTCTTTAATTGCCTGGGACCGTATAACATTTATTGAGTTGTGTCTTCTCTTGTTTACTATCAGTTCCTCGGATTGCAGCTATCATGGCCTGAAGTTTTATAAAGAGGCATATTATCTGCATTCCAAGACAGGACACCCCGTGCCGGAATGTTGCGGTGCATTCTAGCAACTCGGACACATCTAACAACGTGATCTGAGGTCGGTTTTATTTTTGCCTACTAGAAGAGTACTACCCTAATACTCACATAAAAACCAGTGTGCTTGTTAATGAGTGTCATTCTTTTGTTTGTCTTGATTTGTTTTTGAGTGTTCTATCTTCTCATCCAGTTTTTGGCATTTGATTTGCCATCTGTACAGACCCTTCTATGTAAGTCCGTAGTCGGAGTGTAATTATATACAGGCAACTCGCCTACATATGATTAAAGAAAGGGAAAAGAAAAAAAAAAAAGAGTAAAGGAGGATTAACCAGCTGATTGGATTCCTATTTTTTTGTTTTTGGGTGTGCTAAGGGTATAGAATAAGTTTTATGTATTTCTGTTTCCTAATGTAGTAACTATAACTTGTGTGATCGCAATGGAAATTGTTCTAGTTTTTGCGTGCATGTCTAATTTTGTCTGTTTCCTCTTCTTTGAATCATTGCATTTGCCAACTCTAACCAGACTCTACAGAAAGATGTGTGACCATTTTGCATCAGAAAGAGTAGGAAATAAACAGAAGCTCTAAACTGAAGATTTCAGTATTTCTCGACCTTCATAGTTCTTCTGGGCAACAAAAAAACGCAAAGAAAATGCCACCATAGATAAAAGGAGATCAGGATACCTAAATGACTCACATTATTGCAGTTTCTTCTGCCCTCTCCATTCCTGCCATGAACCAGAGATCCCCCTTCTTTCCTGACAAAATGCTAGAAACTGGGGAGGAGAAGAAAAGCAAAGGAAATGGAGATGTTCTTACCCACATTGGATGGAAAAGCAACTTGTGTTGATGTTGTAGCATCAAAGAAAGCCTCCAGATCTCCATGGATCTCCTGAGTTTGTTCTACCTGTGTAGTGTTGTGAGAAAGAATGGTCCTAAGGATTCTGTTATATTTTGTACGGGGGTCTCATAGTGGTGGTGGACATCTGGAAACATGTAATAATGACCAAAGCAAAAGCTACAAGTAAAAATGGTTAAAAGAGGAAGAGGGAACCTCATACAAAATAAAGTGCACTCATTGGCTGTAACTTTCTCGAGAGAAGGTTTAGTTGACTATTCTGACCACTTTGTCCACCTAAATTCAAATAGGATCGTGATCTTCATATTAAGGATGAACTGCCTGATTTTTCCGCTTCCCTGCTTCACCCACGTTAGCTTTGTCCCGCTTGTTTTCTTGTTGGAAAGTGTTTTATTTTTTTTATTTTTTGATTATTTTAATATACCATATTAAAAATAAATTTTAAAAAATAAAACAATAATATTTTAATATATTTTTAAATAAAAAATATTTTAAAAATAATCATTAAATCTAAGACTCGGTAGCAACACAGCGAAGAATGTGGAAAAGGAAAACCACACGCTTGCTAGTGTTTGATAAAACCATTTCTGATCCTCTTCGAAGGGAGGTTCGTGCCATTCATGTAGTTGCAACCATCGGCTAAGCTAGTCTTGTGGGCTAAGTCTAACTGCGAGGGCATCTGTTGTCTAAAATACTGGTTTCCTTATGACGTGCTTTGTACTTGTATCGTTCAACCACATATTCAGTATTTTCCATTAATATTTAATAATTTTACTAGTTTTAATAAAAAAAAAAAACAAATTCAGTTTTTTTGGCGATTGAATTAAATGTTTGATGCTCAAAAACTAATTAATTTTATATAATGTTTGATAATCCGTCAATTAAAATAGTTAATATCATAAATTTGAATTGTCGTTGAATGAATATATAAGAAGTTCTAAAATATTTATTATTAGAAAAATTACATGGTTTTTTATTACCATAGTTAGAAATGAAAACAATATTTCTTCAAGTTTTTACAAGAACATCTCTTATTTTCCTTTTTGGAAACAAAAACGAAAAAGAAAAAGGTAACGAGAGCTTCATTTTTTTCACAATCCTTGCGAATAGTTTTCTTAATAAAAAAATTATTCAAAATCTTTATTTTAAAAATAAATTTAGTTTGATTATAAAATAAATATTAAAATAGAAATATGATACTAAATAATACTATCCTTTTCTAAGTTCTATTTGATTACATTTTAAAATATGTTTATAACTTAATTTTTTTTCATCACTTTTATATTCTTTTCCAATTTTTTATTTTTTCCTTCTGTCTTAAGAAATTTTATGTATTACGGGAAATTTTGATTAGGAAAGGAGGTATTTTTGGAACAAAGAACTACTATAAGTAGAGAATGGAAAATATTATCGGCCGAGGGATTATTTAATTATTTATGATACTTGAAGGACTAATTTATTAGTTATTATAAACTATAAGGACTAAGCTGTAATTAATTCATATGTTAGGCCTTGGCATTTATAAAATGATGATGTATTTACTTGGGTCAATCATCAATTTACTTGCCTGCTCGTAATTTATGGACCTATACCAGATAGGTTTCAATAGGGCTATTGCCTGGTAAGTTTTGGCCCAAATAAAACTATGCAATCGTTGTTCTTACTTCGCAATGGAATTTGTCTTCTTCTTTTTTTCCATGGAAAAAATTATTGCTTTTAAAAAAAAAAATTGAACATTTTGTACAACGTTCACACAAAAGCTTAACATAGTTGTCATACCCAAATTAAAAAAACTCATCATAAATCAATTATTTTCATTAAAATATTTTTTTTATTTTTTTTATTGATGTTGACTCAATTAAATTTAAACATAGAATTATTAAAAAATTAACTAGATTAACCATGTCAATATCCGATTCAGTTTTAAAAAATCTAGCCCGAGTTACACTGTGTACTCAGTTTAAGTTTATGGGGTCACGAGCCGAGCATAATTAACAACAATGGTATAAAAAAATTAACAAGTCTTTCAGGAAAACCACATGTAATAATCAGAACCAACATATCCTAAAAAGACTGCCAAGAGAATGAGGCAAATCAATTTCACATCAATCCAACACTTCGAAAGTTTCAAGGAGAATCATGCAGGCAAGGTGCAGAAAGCTGAAAATTTTGATACGCGGAGAACCCCTTTGTGGTCAAATTGTACCCCTAATGCCATCTTAAGAAAATCATTTCTGAAAATGGGATTTGGATTGACTATACGAGAACGGATAGGCTGCCATCAGTACAAGCAAATGTATCCCTGACTTCCAATCATTTTCAAGTATGACCTGTCTTAATTGGAAAATGATCAAGGTGCGATGGCATGCATTTGTGTAGTAATTCAGACCAACTACAGCAGTATAGACAATAAGCAAAGCATAAAGAAATGGATATTCATTAAATCCAACAAACTTGCGGAACTAAAACAACTTTCCACCTGCAAAGTTACAGTTCCAATTGCCAATTCTAAGCCATCCCACAGAACAAGAGAAGCCTGAACAAGCCATTCCTTTAAGCGAGATATCGATACAGTTTTCTGTCCACACTATCCCTCTCCAAGAAATCCCGTTCAATAAGGGATTCAATCCGTTTCTTAATTTCTGTGGGGTTCGCTAGGAAACGTGACTGCAACTGCTTTGTGACCTCAGTGATTATATTGTTGTGATCCAATACCCTCCTTGACTTCATAATCCTAACTACTGCAGCTTCTATCTGAGGCTTTCGGTCCTCCTCTACTCTCTGCCGAGTCTCCTGCTTTTCAGGTTCTGATTCCTTTTGCGCAACTACAGTTCCTATCTTCACCTTATAGAATTTGCTTGTGAATTTGTCATTAACAAAAAAAGCATCATCCTCGCCAATGTCTTTACTCATGGGTTCTTTGCGAAGAACATTCTTTCCCTTCACACAAGCCATGGATTGCAGGCACCTTTTCAAGTCTGCTGTAGGAATCTCAGTTGCCTGCTCAATCTCTTTGTAGCCAAGTCTATCAGCATTATTAAACAGCATTAGAACGCACATCTGGTAAGTGGAGACATTCAATTCATGCTTCTGACCCTTCCCGAAGGTTGCCTTAATGTCCGCTGTGCCCATGTTAGTTTGCCATGACAATCTCCGACCAGTATGGGTCCCAAGGTAATATGACCTGAACTTCTCACATAGTGCTGACATTTCTGCAGGCAAGTTGCATGGAACACCAGGTTGAGTGGGCCAAGACCCTGTTGTCAAAACCTGGACAACCAGTGTTGGTCCGTCCCCCAGCTCCGGGTGGCTTGCATAAAAACCTTGCATTGTATCCTGGGAGGTTTTCATGTCTGTAAACATGCCTTCTAATTTTGAAGTGAACTGGTAACCACATTCTGTCTTAAGTTTGACTATCAGACTTCTCTCTGCATCATCAGAGACTGTTTTCCCTGACAACAGCCGCTTAGCCAAATGCTGCTTGTAATACTTTTCAAATACATCTTTCTCCTGCAAATAGCGGAATAGCATCATCACCTTGTCAAGAATGATCTCCACATCCTCCTCACTAACTCCTTTTAGACCTTTGCGAAGTTTGTCATCCACAAACAGTGAAATGAACTCGGGAGAACGAGTATTCAAGTTAATGAAATATTCAAAAGAGGAGTTCAGAGCATTCTGGAATGTCTTGTCATTGTTAAATGCACTGCTTATGATGCTATCGTACTTATATTTTTCATCCAACAAACACTGAACAAACTCCACTGGATCCTTCAACCTTTCTGGATCAGTAACAAGCTGCCTGCCAGTCTCCCTAAGGTGAGAAGTCATCACTTCTCTTATTGTTGAAAGACCATCAGGAACCCGGCGGAACAGGTTGTACATCCGTCCCAAGTCATCAAATTTATCATCAAGAAGCATATTTACCAAGCCTGAATTCTCCATGTGGACTAATCTCAGCATGTGATTAGCAATCATCTCCTTCTCCACCACATTATTTATCCTGACTTCACTCTTGGAATCCAAATAATGGGTCACTCTCTCTATCTCTTCATTTAAACGTTTCTCAGCTTTCTTTAGATAATCACCACAATCACAGCACTCAATGAACTTCTGAGATTCGCCACTGTAAAACTCAGCAGAAACCTCAAGAAATGGCTTCTCAAAGTCTTCTTGGTAAACAGAAGAACCTAAATCCATTAGCATCTTGACAATGTTCCTCATCAACCCTCGGTCAATAACTTCGCCAGTCCGTTCCCTATGAACTAGTTCAAGAAGTGTGTTTTGAAGCCGTGTCTGAATTTTGCTCGAGTGTATTATATTATCCCTCCACAAGTTAAGCCCAAGTTCATGAACGGGGGTTTTATGCACACTTGGGATATACGTCCTGTCCATATACATCAATATGTCTCTGATCATTTGCAATGCTTTGTTATGATCATTCCATTTCCTGTTCAGCTCCTCCAAAAATGAATCTCCCTGAGCAGCCTCGATAGATTTTGATATTTCTTTTAGATGTGAAGTCATAGTCACAACCAGACCATTATACAACTTCTCACCAAATTTGTGTAGCACCATATTGTAGGCGTTCCTGAAACCATAAAAAACAGTGTTACTTAAAACACAACATATGTATTATAACCAGCCAAACATCTAAGAACCAGGAAAAATGGAATCTATTGAATTTGAATAGACTCAGACAAAATCATAGAAAGCCCGGTACCGAAGAAATATCCGAAATAGATAGTCTCTTATACAAGTATTATACAAGTAAAGGTTAACTAAGAAAAAAAAGAGAACAATAATAAAAGTACCTATTTTATACATTTTCTGAGCGTTTCTGATTTAAAAAAAAAATAAACAAAAAGGATAAGACAAAGGAGTTTGAGAAAATATCTCAAGAACATGCCCACTTTATATATTGAAAGTGACCACGTCCTCGCCAGAAAAAAGAATGAAAAAGATCCCCTACCATTAAGAGGAAAAGGTAATGATGTTTTTATTAACAGCAGGACAGACATATGGATGAACCATCGTTAAGATTAATTAAAAAACTATTATGTAAAATATAAGAAATAGTACAAGCAAAACATGAAAAAAAATGACCACCATATGGTTTATGACTTTGTAATGGATTTCATTTGAATGTACTGTACCCTAATTTTATCCCCTTTCTATTGCCAAAATAAATTTGAATAACAGGTCCGCCATGGATACAAATGGTATATACAGAAATCAAAGAATCACAAAATAAATAAACAAAAATTGGTTACAAAAGTTTGCATAGGCTTGAGATTATCATTCACATTCTCATTCGGTAAGAGACGAGTAAAGTAGCCAATTATATGAATTAATAAAAAGAATGAGGGAGAGAGAGATCAATCTTTAAAACCTTGCTTGATTTTCAGGGAGAGAGAAAGACAAATAAAGGCATTAGGCAACAAAAGAAATTGCCAATAATTCAACATTTTTAAATGCTGGAAACAAAGGAAGGTTTCAGTGATCAGTATATGTTAAATTTATTTCAAGCAAATGAGAGGCAGGATAACAGATGTCTTAATTTCTTGTAACCATGTATCCTTCCCAATCAAGACAAGCATGGGAATGCACAAAAACAAGGTGCAAACACATTGTATAAGCATTGAGCATTACGTGTAGAAGTTGTGATAGGATCGAGGACATGGCAATATACCCTTGAAACCCATGAAAATCTTATAAAGAACAGATGGTGCATCCTTATATATCTAGCTTCAAAGAGGTTATCCAAGAAGTATTGCTTTGGGTGTTGCGCCTCAAAGGAAAAAAAAGGCTCCGAGTGCTGATGGGTGAGGCCATCACCACATTGTACCTATACAAACCACTAATGCAGAAAATATTATGTAAATGGCAATCAATTCTCTATCTCGTTGTTGGTCACTTGCGTCATCTTTTAGAATTTTAAGATATTGAATATCATAAATTCAGATGCTACATGCAAGGGGGTGTTCAATTCAGTTGAGTTGCAGAATGAGTTGCATTTCTTTGGCTAACTCTACTGCACAGCATTACCTTAAGGGCAGGAAAAATATCATTCATCACAAGCCAACACACAAACAAAATACAAACACAAATGAAAATAATAATAAAAGAAATAAATGAAAAGACAAAAATAATGCAACTATGAGTGAATTTGAGAAGAAGAAAAAGAAATTGACTCTTCAGTTCAATAATAACTTCAATCATCAGAACATCCCTGAAGCTAATTTTACTGCTCATGAGGGGAAACACAGCACACCGCAGCAGATAAATACCTTTGCATAAGGAACTAAAAAAAGTTAACCGCGAGCACCTTAACCAACCAGGGCAAATCAACAACTAAGTTTAAGGGCAATAACTAAGAAAAACCCATGATCATAAATTCATCAGAGATTATAAAATAATAAGAATCGAAAAGGAAACGAGAGAGACCTGTAGAGCTCTTCAAAACTGAGACCACTAGCATTATGATTGTAGATTTCATGGATTGCGTGCTCCAGGATCTTCCAAGTCTTATCGGCGTATTTCGGATCCACCACCACCCGGTGCTTAAACGCATCTATCTGGAAATTCCTCTTCTTCTGATTGCTCATTTTTTACCTGTTTCTCTTTTTCCGATCCCAAAATTCAAACCCCTACACCCAGATCGAAACAACCCAAACAACGTCGTCGATTATTAAAATACGGGCAAAGCGTCGACCATAATTCACAAGCAAAAAACCATATTTTAATTTCAGTTCCTATACGGAAAGGAGAGTTTAGGGTTTCAAGATAAATTAAAAATCAGGTAGGAGGAGTGTATGTTTTTAATTTTTACGGGCTCTAGGATGATATTAGCATGGAGCTAGCTAGCTAGCTGCTGTGGGTGATATGGTAACAAATATAAGGCAAAAATGGATTTGGCCCTTTTCGTGGTTTTTTTTGGATTTCCGTCTGTTGCCAGATGAATGAATGAACGAGTGAATTATCGATCGAGTTTGTTTTTTTTTTTTTTTTTTTCCCTTTCACACACGTTACGTTTCTCCTCGGTGATTTTTTTTTTCCATTTTGGAGTAAATTATCCTTTGGTCCCTTGATTTTAAATATGATTTTAACTTAGTTCTTCATGTTTATTAGCTTATAATTTAGTATCTTCGAGTTAGCTTAAGTTGGTTGTAATCTTATATGTTTGGTATTGTGGTAGCTGTTGTGATTTGAAAAAAATTGTTTTATAAAAAATATTTTTAGTTGAGGTTGGTTTGAAAAAATATATGTTTGGTTAAAACTGTGATTGAAATTGAGATTAAACAAAAAGTAGTTTAATGTGTTTGGTTAAAAAATACTTTTTAAATTGAGGTTATAAAATAATTAAAAAAGACATATATTAATATTAATGGTTTTTAATTGTTGCATTAAACTATGTTGAATTTCATCATGTATGAAATCTATCCAACAAGGAACAAAATTG
>Ga0325414_1003797_pt1 | contig 15752 bp, 13 predicted proteins | sample PopdelMetagenome_8_FD_206183 | JGI IMG/M metagenome (GOLD analysis project Ga0325414, IMG submission 206183) | Populus deltoides microbial communities from Bellville, Georgia, United States - Leaf-PdKOR-R3 | ecosystem: Host-associated > Plants > Phyllosphere > Phylloplane/Leaf | place: USA...
AATGGACTTGTAATGTACAATGTTCATTCTTTATGAATGATATCTATAAACCATGAAGATATAATACAATTCATTAAGGATGGCTTGAGTAAGGAGTCTTTAAATAATCTTCTATTAACTCTTGAGACGCACCCTAGTGGAGATGTGCATCATGCAATTCATGATTTATGGCCACAATTTCATAAAGAACATGATCGACTTAGTCTTGGGATTTGACTAAAAAAGACCCTGTTTGCCAGTTTTTAAGAAAACTGGATGAGAAGCCTATCCCTGACCCATAGAGGGCGTTTAAGCCGTTCTTGGACGTAAAACCAAGGGAAGATGTGAGCTTCAATCATAACTACTTGTACATACACATGTTTTAAAAAAAACAGAGAGAGAGAGAGAGTGAGACTCCAGCTGACCTACAAATAGGTGGTATGATTGCATTTTTAATTTCTCATCTATAAAATCTTCTCTTCCTTCCTTTCATTTCTACTCAACCCATACATTCAACAACTATAGAAGTGTATAGAAATGGCAGGTTCCTCAAGTCATCAAATAAGAAATATTTTTGTTTTCAGTGGATCTAGTCCTGGGAAAAAAAAGAGTTTTTAGAATCAGCAAATCATCTTGATCAGGTACTAATTGAGAGAAAGATTCATTTAATGTATGGGGGAGGCAGCCTTTTTAGGAGGCAGTCAAGGTTTGGGGGTCATCCTCAAAGCTTTAGCAAAAGGGGACATCATTGGAAAAACAATTGGAAAGGAACTACAGGTCTCCATAATGTCTGATCGACTGAATACAATGTTTAACCAAACTAACACCTTCATTGCCTTACCAGATGGTCTGGGCACATTGGAAGAGATCTTTCATATTTTCTCTTGGGCCCAACTGCACATTCACCATAAACCTATAGGTTTGTTAAATGTTAATGGTTTTTATGATAATTTGTCGTCTTTTCTTGATCAAGATATGGAACAGGAATTTCCAACATCTTCGGCATGACAAATCATAATCTCTGCTATTACTGCTGAACAATTGATTGACCAACTACAATATTTCATCCTTGTAATTGATCCCTCCATGAGTCGCATAAATTGGTCAACTATGGAAAGCCGTAAAAAGCTTAGATTGAATTTGAGCCTTTGTTTGTGAAACCTTGTGTCTTTTGGTTTTATTTATAGCATAATATTTTATTTTGTTATTTCTTATATTTGTTTAAGTGTGTTTCAGGTTTGTCAGTGTTTGCTGTTTTAAGTGATGTCTTCTATACTCTATCTTTCTACCTTATGACATTAAAGACAATGTCTTGTTTTGGTTGGGGGGAGAGGGTAGTAGTTGACATAAAAAAAACTAACTTACTAACTGTTTTTGTTATTATTAAAACCATTTGACAAAACTGTTATTAGGATGCCAGAATAAGAAGGAATTTTATTGACTCTTGAGACGCATCTTAGTAAATATTCTTATCAAGGTCTATCTGAAATACTTCTTGAAATATTCAGGTTCACAAACTCTCACATTGTTATCACTTGATTATGCTCATATACTATTTAACAAGTATTCTTAAACCTTTATTTTCACACACAAACTTTAACATATGATTGTGAGTTGCATATTGGATTATTACATTATTTATATTCTTTTGTTAAAGGTAACAACTAAAGGAAAGGGATAGTATATAATTTGTAAAAAAAAAAAAACAAAAACAAAATTTTGATGATAATAAAAACGTAGATAAGTTTGGTTTCGTAGCCTCCCTAACCTAAGCAATTAAGCCCCAAAGGGTGTTTTAACACCCAATACCCTAAAGTCAACTGACTTGAGAGCTATTGGCCCAGTGCTTTCTATATGGGTTAAAGAGAAAAGCTTCAGGGAAAAAATTATTGCACTATCTACGTATCAATATCTGCCACACGAGTTACTAAGCTCGTAGGGGTGTATCTCAACATCTAATGCCCTAAGACCAACTAGTCTAGGATTCATTAGCCGAAAGCTTGTTACATGGGTTCAAAATGCATTGTGTTTTAAGTTATGTGTATATATATAAAAAAGAAAAGAAAAAAAAGATAATTATCCCAACCCAAGGAAGTTAACCTTAGAAAAACATTTGAACATAATATTGTTTTCTTCCAATAAAAGCCTCATCATCTATGTTTTCATACATTGAGCACATAAAAACAAGGTTTATTAATATCTTGTTTCAATAGTATGTAGCAGATATATAAATTTAATGAGAGTTTGTTTATCTGGATAGATTAATATGGAACTTGTAAATTGTTTTTCTATTTTAACGCTTTGATTACTAGAGACTAGTAATAAGTTGGTTGGGGGTGTGATTAGTACTTAAAAGTGCATTTTTATCAAGGTTCTCTATCATCATTTTGCACTTGAAATAACAATAACTCCTTAACTAGAGCATGTTTTATAATAACAAGTTTGATAATATAATATACCTTTAATTTATGGTAAATGTTTATTTTAAATGCAGGCCTATCACATAAATAAAAGGATTGATTGACGAGTTTAACCACTGAAATTGAGAAGACAAAGAGAGGGCTACGCTTAGAAAAGAGATGCTGGTTGAATTCAAATTGGAACACCATTCAGTTATTGGATCATAACTGGAGCTATAGAACTTGGATTTAGGTCTGGTTTATATGGATAGAACGCTAAGACATAGGCTTAAAACTTTCATAAAAGTCCAATATTTAAAAGGACCATTTTCAACTTCAAATTGTAGCAACAACAGAGAAGTCGAAATTTATCCTGCTACTCAGACACTATTCAGTGTTCAACCCATATCTCGAGTTCTAGAAGTCCAAATGACCTCATTCTTGTTTTTTTGGAAAGCTGAGACAATCCCTCAAAACTTTCATGAAGACTATTCATTCAAATTCTGATGTTAGCAATGATGTTTTTGCAGACAAGAAGATAAGGATGGTTACCAAGTCAAGAGATGGCCATCCACTTAACAATTAGTCATCAAATCAATAGTTTTGAATTTTGACCTATAAAAGTAGGCATTTGCCATGCATTTAGGCATCTTGGTTTTCAGATTAAGATCATGTTCTTGCTCTCTCTGATGCGAACCTCGTAATCACATGGTCACGCAACCCACATGCAAAGACACCAATTCCCGGAAAGCCAAGTAAATCAGGTTTGATAGGAGTGTGACACAAAGATAACTTGTACCTAGGCACCAATACTATTGGAAATGGAGACCCCCACCCAACGAATATTGATTCGTGAACGAGAAGTATAAGGATGACACCACGAAGATAAGTGTTCTTTGATAAGTCGTTTTTAGTCTTTTAGAGAACCAAGGAAAGGAGATTATCCCACCAATACACAATAAGTGCAGCAAAGAAGTTTATTGATCTGAACTTCATATTCTATCTATTGGGTTGATATCGCAATGTATCTAAAAGTTTAGCTCAATTGGACATCATTTAAAAGTTTATTGATCTAACTTCATATTCTGTCTATTTGGGTTGATATCGCAATGTATCTGAAAGTTTAGCTCAATTGGACATCATTTAATTTAGGTTCCAGTTTCTGACTTAACTCGTCGTAAACGAGTCTATTTTGCGTCAACTTTTAAAATTCAGTTTCTTTCTATTGTTCTCGTTTCTTGCAGTATAATTTCAACATATCCAACATATTTGGGTGTCGTTTCATCGTTTTGCATATTTTGTTTCTGTTTTTATTCAAGTTTTCAATTTCGTTTATATTTCGGATAGATTTGCTTGCTACTAGCAAGATTATCATCCCAGTTTTGTTTTTGCTTTTTTTTGGTTTTTTATTGCTTCTTGAGTCATATACATGCATATTTGGATTGCGCTGCTCAGTTGGTTCTATTTCGTGTTGGTTTGAGTTCCGCAAGAACAATAAGGTGAGATGAGAGGTGTGAGATTGTGAGGATATTAAGAGTATTTGAGCAAAACACGAGCAATGTGAGGATTGTTTTTCCACTAACCAATTTTTACAGGTACTATTGGAAAGTACCACCCCCTCCCGATGTAGAACTTCAATTCCAAATGAAACCCATGACGAAGATGATGGAAAGTATGAATTTCATGATGGGGAACGTGTGTGACAGACTTGAGAAGGTGGGAAAACATGGAAACATGGCTGGAACATGTACCTAAGACGTGAGAAAGGTTGGGGCTAAACCAAAATCAAACAATGGTTGTAGGGTTGAAAGGCCAAGGTGGCCTGATTATGAGAAGGACATTGATGATATTGGTGATGGTGGTTTTAAGGATGAGACCATAGGCTATCGGGAAGGTTTTCGGCAGCCTAGAAACTTAAGGGATTTCATGTATTTTGATGAGGTGCTATGGTAAAAGAAGAGGCAGATTCAAAAGGAGAGGTATCAAAGGGTATAAAGAGATTAGTGTTCTAAAAAAAAGAATCCAAGAGTCTATCACGTATTCTAGGGGAGATGCAGCAAGAACTTGATGTGTTAACGACAGCAATTAATACCCAGCAAGCTTTAGGAAGGGAGGAGAAAAAAGGCTGCAATGATGATATACAAAATAGAACGGTTGCAACTTTCATCCAAAGTTGTTGGCGACGATTGTTTGCAAGAAAAAAACTTCAAAGGCTTTGAAAAAAGGCTAAGGAATTGTCAATTCAACTTGTTGGTGATTCGAGGACGAATCATCTTGAAGAGAGAGGGAATGATACGATCCAGGTAAGGTCAAATTTGGATTTTGATGTAAAATGTGCAACTATCCAGTTTTACGACAACAGTCATAATTCTTAATCCGACAATCGGATCGGGTTGAAACTTTAAATGGAGTCTCTTGACATGTTTTTCTACCTTGGGTTAAAATTTCAGATCAATTAGAGTTCGGAAAGGCATCACAATACGGGTCAACAGAGGCTGTACGAATTTTGTTATTTACTTCCTTTTGACTTATGGACTTCCTATTTGGCTAGGATTCTTTTCCTAAAAGGATGTGATAGCTTATTTTGGGAATCTCTTATTTCTACAAAGATTTTTAATGGGCTGCAACATAGTTTCCAAGTGTGGCAAGGATTCATAAATGTTTAAGAATCCTTTTCTTACAAGGATTCCATATTCATCATGGTTACAAAAAGAAAAGAAGATTTCAAAATTAATACTACCTTCAGATTTGATTCTCCTAGCTTATATGGGACTTCTAAAGGGCAACAAATCTGATCCTAATATATTTAGGATATTAAATTCAGATTTATTGTTGTTATTATTATTTTCTTCGTAGCTTAGGGTTTATTTATATTATTTGGGTTTAATTGTAAGTGGGCACCATATAAGTCCACATAAGGGGTCCATTAGGGTTTATTTTAGTTTGGAGTCACTATAAATAAGGACATAAGCAGACATGTAAGGCTAGACAATTTAGATTAATAAAACTTCTTGTTTGCCCCACTTTATGTGTGTGTGTGTGTGTGTTGGTGAGATAATGAACAACTGTCTTCATGGCGTCATCCTTATACTTCTCGTTCGCGAATCAATATTCATTAGGTGGAGGTTTCCGTTTCCAATAATGCTGGTGCCTAGGTACAAGTTATCTTTGTGTCATACTCTTATCAAACCTGATTTGCTTGGCTTTCCGGGAATTAGTGTCTTTATGTGACCACGTGATCATGAGGTTCACATCACTCTCTCTTTATATTTTTGTAATGCTTAAGTTTTGCTTTCATTAATCTCTTGTTTATGCCTTTCATTTTCTTTACTATAGTTATATAATCATGTTCTCCTCTTGTTTATCTATGTTTCCTATTATTCATAATGTTCAGCTAAGTTTATTATGTCAAGGTGAAAAGGTTACACTAATGGTGTAAGAATAAGTATACTATAAACTCAACATGGACTTTAATATTTGATACTAACATGTTTTATATTTATTATCTTACTCACTCTTAATACCTTGTTAAATGGTTAGTTTAGATTTGTGTTGAACAACCCTTGGTACAACAAATACTTTGCACTTTCATAACCCAACCGTATGGTATAACCGACACTTGTGGTGTGAAAGGAACTTGATTTATTGTTAACATAAGTTATAATCATGAATGCCTGACAACATTTACAAGTATTAGCATTATTCGAATAAGATAATTAATGTAATCATGTTAACAATTTATAATCCGAGTGGAACCTTCTTTGTGTGTGGTTTCCAGTCAAGTAATAAAAAGAGTTTATACTATACTTATATGAAATACCATTAGTGGATCCTCTAACCTTGACGATTGTTTTATCTTCATTTAAATTCTTACATCATTATCATATCTCAAAGCTCTCTTCAAATCTTTTCTTTTATATATAATTCTAGTTCACCTCCCTGTGGTTCGACCCTGGTCTTGCCGGGTTATTTTTTAATTCGACTCTCCTACACTTGGGATAAGACATCAACTCTTTGACACTCCTATCAAACTTGATTTACTTGGCTTTTCAGGAATTTGTGTCTTTGCGTGTGGGTTGCTTGACCATGTGTTCTAGAGGTTCACATCATTTGGCATTAGAGATTAGCTCCATTAATCAGGTTAGATCCTTTTATTTCTTGTATTTTTGTTTTTATCTTCCGCGTCAATTTTTCTTTGTGTTGTTTTTGTTTCAGGTTTGATCTTATTTCAAATCAGTTTCGGTCATATTGTTTTCTTCCTACGTTATTCTTGAGTAGTTGTGTTTAATTGAGTATTTTGAGATTAAAAAAAAAGTGTCATATTATTCTTTTTGTCCAGAATTTCTTTTTAGAGTCACAATTTTATTTTTTTTAGAAAACATTATTTAGGACAAAGAGGTTTGTTTCGCTTTTGTTTTGATTTCATTTATCAAACCATATTGTAATTGTGTCAAAATTGACATTCTGGTTATTTAGGGTGAAAGCGCACAATATATCAATTTTTCAACTCATTTAGACATCGTTTGGTTTAAGTTACAAATTTGGGTTTTAAAAGGACAAATTCGCGTTAGTTTCGCGTCCACCAAAACTTGTCCTGACAAGGCCTGCCTTTCCCCATAACATAAGCTATAACACACTACCTTATAATTACAGAGGCCTCCACTTTTGCAAACCGAGATTGATGGATTTACATGGAGTGACAAGTTGGCCCTGGACTATTACCTTAATGGAGATATTTTGTACAAAAGATAATCAGATGGAACATTGTTGAGATGTTTGGATGGAATATAAGCAAAAGGGGCGCTCCAAGTGGTTCATAAAGGGGTTTGTGCAACTCATGCATATGATGGACATATGATGGTCAGACAAGTACAAAGATCAGGGTACTTTTTGTTGAGGGATTGCATATAATATGTCAGGAAATGCCATAAATGTCATTATATACTGATAAGATAAACGTTCCCCCAACTCCCGTTTTTAACTTGACATCTCCATGGCTCTTTGTGATGTGGGGAATCAATGTAATTGGGCATGTCAATCCAAAAGCCAGCACTGGTTTATTAAACGAGATTTAATCTGTTGATATGGAGCACTTGAAAAAATAGTGATTGATAATGATCAAAACTTTATCTAGAAAGCAAAATGACATGCAATTTGGTGGGTGGAAGGCAACGACAATTTCCAACAACTTTCATGAAGAAGACCTGCTCGAATTCTGATGGTAACTATGACATTTCATCCAGACAAGAGCTTGAGGGCTATCCATCACGTCCACAGCATCACTATTCAGTATTTTAGCCATATCTCGAGCTCTAGTGATCCAAATGCTCTGACATTTAGTGGGTGGAAGGAAAAGACAATTTGCCAACAACTTTCATGAAGAACACTTTGCTAAATTCTGATTGCATCAATGTCATTTCATCCAGTCAAAATGCTTGAGTGCTACTGTCCACCAAGTCCACTAAATCAATAGTTGGCCACTACATCAATAATCAATTATCAAATGAATAGTTCCAAATTTTAGCCTATAAAAGAAGGCATTTACCATTCATTTAGGAATCTTGATTCTTAGATCAAGATCATGTTCATGCTCTCTCTCTTTATATTTTTGTAATGCTTAAGTTTTGCTTTCATTAATCTCTTGTTTATATTTTTCATTTCCTTTACTATACTTAGTTAATTTATATCATGTTTATGTTCTTATATTATTGATTTATTTATGTTTTTCTTCTCCATAATGTCTAGCTAAGTTAATTATGTCAAGGTGAAAAGGTTTCACTAATGGTATTAGAATATGTATAATATAAACTCAACATGGACTTTAATGTTATATCCAAGAAAGTTTGCTATTAACATGTCTTATCATTTTTATCTTATTAATTCTTAATACCTTGCTTGTTAAATGGTTAATCTAGATTTGTGTTGTATAACACTTTTTTATTTTTTGGTAAGTTGATGTATGTATTAAAAGAAGAAAATACAAACATTATAAGGGGCATACCCCAGATTTACAATGATAACAGAAACATAAAACAACAGATGGCTACAGGCTAGCCACCGACCATAAAACTGAAACCTCACTAGATTCATTAGGGAAACCAATACAATTAGCTAACTAAAAATTAAGAATTTATGTTATTCACCCTCCAAGCACGTTGGATCCTTTTGTTTTCATTTGTTGGTACGACATTTCTCATCAAATCAAGCTTATCACGAATGATACATTCGATTTGATTAAAGACCAAATTCAAAGTTCTAGACATTCCAACAAAGATCCTTGCATTCCGTTCTTGCCATACATGATACACTGTAGCTGCGAAACTCAGTTTACGAGAAAAATTGATGAAACTCTTGCCATGCCAAGAGACAGTTGCCCATCGAATCCATTCATCCCAGCCTTTTGTCATTCTTGGAATGTCGCATCTGTCACAAACATCCCACCAGATCGCTTTAGTATAGGAGCATTCAAAGAACAAGTGGTTGTGATCCTCATTGTGGCGGAGACAGAGTGAGCATCCATTGGGACCATGTATACCAAACCGATGAAGTTTATCTTGAGTTGTGAGTTTCTGTTGGACAGCGATCCATAGAAGAAATAAATGTCCCGGAACAGCTTTCTTGAACCACACAATGTCATGCCATTCAACCATCTGACGATGACGTCTTAGTTGTTCCCAAGTTACTTTGACCGAGAATTTGTGATTTGGCGAATCCAACCAAACTATCTCATCCTTTTGCCCCAACTTAGGATTAGAATTGGAAAGAATAGCTTCTATAATGGGGTGCTAGCCAATAGCTTGGGTGGTAGGAGTTTTCCATTCTGAGTTATGAATTAGCACATTCACCTTCGCGTTCTTGGCCATACCCAAGTCATAGTTTTTCATTGACTGATCAAATCTGATTCTAGCATATTTAGGATGATAATTTTTGGATTTTTATTATTTTCTTCTTAGTCTTTGGGTTATTATTACTTATTTGGGTAAATTGTAAGTGGGCTTAATATAAAGTCCACCTAAGGGGGGTCCATTAGGGTTTATTTAAGTTTAGAGTTAGTATAAATAAAGGCATAACCAGACATGTAAGTTAGACAATTCAGATTAATAAAACTTTTTGTTTGCCGCACTTTGTGTGTGTGTGTGTTGGTGAGTTAATCTCCCTTCCATGGTTCTCTAAAGAATTGAAAAACAACTTATCGAAGAACAACTGTCTTCGTGGCGTCATCCTTATACTTCTTGTTCGCGAATCAATATTCATTGGGTGGGGGTTCTCCATTTCCAATAGTGCTAGTGCCTAGGTACAAGTTATCTTTGTGTCACACTCCTATCAAACCTGATTTACTTGGCTTTCCGGGAATTGGTGTCTTTGCGTGTGGGATGCGTGACCACGTGATCACAAGGTTTACATCATTTGGTATCAGAGCTTGGCTCCATTAATCAGGTAATATCCTTCTGAAATTTTTGTTTCTTGTTGATTCCGCAAAAAAAAAAAAATTCCTTAGTATCCAATTTCTTCTTCTCCTTGAATTTGCAGCATATATAAAAAATTAAATCTTATTTCATTCTGTTATTTTTCAAAATATATCAGTACCATAAAAAAAAAGAGAAAAGAGAAAAGCAAAAACAAAAGGACGTTTATTGGATTCTGCCGCAGAAAACTAAACAAGAGAAAATTGGATCAAATCAACTCGAAATTAGCTGAAATTTGATACTCTAATTACTGGGGTCCTAATCGCACAACATATAAAATTTGGGGTCAATTGGATATCGTTTGATTTGGGTTTCAAATTCGGGTCTAATTAAGTCTGATTTATAACGTTTTTGCGTCAGTATATCAAACCTTGTCATAAATTGCTCAAACTTTATATTCTTTCTATTTGGGTTGATATCGCATTATATCTGAAATTTTAACTCAATTGAACATCATTTACTTTAGGTTCCAGATTCGGACTTAACTCGTCGTAAACGAGTCTGTTTTGCGTCAACTTTTCAAATTCGCTTGGTTTCTGTTGTTTCCATTTCTTGCAGTTTATTTTCATCATATCCAACATATCTGGGTGTTGTTTCATTGTTTTTCATATCTTGTTTCTGTTTTTTATTCGAGTCTTCAGTTTCATTCATATTTCGGATAGACTCGCTTGCTACTCGCAAGACTATCATCTCGGTTTTGTTTTGCTTGTTTTCTGGTTTTTATTGCTTCTTGAGTCATATATATTTGGATTGCGCTGCAAGTTGGTTTTATTTGCTGTTTGTTTCAGTTTCGCAAGAACAGCAAGAAGGTGAGACGAGAGGTGTGAGATTGTGAGGATATTAAGAGTGTTTGAGCGAAACACGAGCAATTTTTTTTCCACTAACCAATTTTTGCAGGTATCATCATGTCAATTCAAAACAACACACCACCCCCTCCCGATGTAGAACTTAAATTCCAAATGCATGCCATGACGAAGATGATGGAAAGAATGAATTTGATGATGGGGAATGTTGTGACAGACTTGAGAAGGTGGGAAAACATGGTAACGTGGCTGGAACATGTACCCAACATGTGAGAAAAGTTGAGGCTCAACACAAATCTAACAATAGCAGGGGGCTGAAAGGCCAAGGTGGGCTGATTATGAGGATTTTGAAGATGTTGATGATATTGGTAATGGTGGTTTTAAGGATGAGATCATAGGCCACTGGGAAGGTTTTTGGCAGCCTAGAAACCAAAGGGATTTCATGTATTTTGATGAGGTGTCATGGCAAAAGAAAAGGAGGATTCAAAAGGAGAGGTGGTATCAAATGGAGAGAAATAAAGAGATTAGTGTTCTAAAAAAAGAATCCAAGAGTCTATCCCATATTCTAGGGGAGATGAAGCAAGAACTTGATGTATTAACGGTATCAGTCAATGCCCAGCAAGCTTCAGAAAGAGAGGAGAAAATACGCTGCAATGATGATATACGAAATAGAACGGCTGCAACTTTCATCCAAAGTTGTTGGCGACGATTGTTGGCAAGAAAAGAACTCCAAAGGCTTCAAAAAGAGGCTAAGGAATTGTCCATTCAACTTGTTGGTGATTCGAGGATGAATCATCTTGAAGAGAGAGGGAATGGTACGATCCAGACAAGGTCAAATTCGAATTTTGACGTAGAAAGTGCACCTATCCAGTTTTACGGCAATAGTTATAATTCTCAATCCGACCATTGGATTGAGCTGAAATTTTACGTGGAGTCTCCTGACATGTTCTCCTACCTTGGTTTAAAATTTCAGGTTAATCGAAGTTCGGAAAGGCATCGAAATACGGGTTAACATAGGCTATATGAATTTTGTTATTTACTTCCTTTTGACTTGTGGACTTTCTATTTGGCTAGGATTCTTTTCCTAAAAGGATGTGGCAGCTTTTTTTGGGAATCTCTTAATTCTACAAAGATCTTTAATGGATTGTAACATAGTTTCCAAGTGTGGCAAGGATTCATAATTATTTCAGAATCCTTTTCTTGCAAGAATTCCTTATTCATCCTAGCTACAAAAAGGAAAGAAGACTTCAGAATAAATTCTAAATTCAGATCAGATTTCCTAGTCTATTTGGTGACTTCTTAATGGTGACAAATCTGATTCTAGCATATTTAGGATGGTAATTTTTGGATTTTTATTATTTTCTTCTTAGTCTTTGGGTTATTATTACTTATTTGGGTCAATTGTAAGTGGGCTTAATATTAAAGTCCACCTAAGGGGGGTTCATTAGGGTTTATTTAAGTTTAGAGTTAGTATAAATAAAGGCATAACCAGACATGTAAGTTAGACAATTCAGATTAATAAAACTTCTTGTTTGCCGCACTTTGTGTGTGTGTGTTGGTGAGTTAATCTCCCTTCCATGGTTCTCTAAAGAACTGAAAAACAACTTATCGAAGAACAACTATCTTCGTGGCGTCATCCTTATACTTGTTTGCGAATCAATATTTGTTGGGTGGGGGCTCTCCATTTCCAATAGTGCTGGTGCCTAGGTACAAGTTATCTTTGTGTCACACTCCTATCAAACCTGATTTACTTGGCTTTCCGGGAATTGGTGTCTTTGCGTGTGAGATGCGTGACCATGTGATCACGAGGTTCGCATCACGGCTCTTCAAAACGACCTCCTCTCAACATCGATTTAAATGCCCCAAAGCAAGAGCTTACCCCTTAGTTGGAATCGGGTGACGAATGAGATTTGGTGGTGGCAAGCTGAAATTTTGGAGTTGGAGCAAGAACGACCGAGAATCGTCGAAGCTTTTCTCCCAAGATAGTGGACTGTCTTCCTATCTACTCTTTCTCAATGTAGGCTAGAGTAACTTCTTTCAAAGCCTGGCCTTTCTGCCCCAAGGCAAGCATTCCACCCAAGCTAAGTAGCTTTAGATCTTGACCGTTTTGCAAGGGATCTAGAAAGTTGAATCTTGAGTTTTTAACCCGAGCCCCCTTTCAAGTTGATTAGATTGATTGCCTATGCTTCCTTCCTTTCCTCTCACCATTTCGGTAAGAAAAGATCATCGAAATACAAATAATAAAAGAAGAGAAGTAGCCGCCTCTACTGGATTATTGGACTATCTACATCAAGCCCTATTACAGTAGAATAAAAAAAGAAAAGAAACTAATGCTACTACCGATAGCAAGGAATCACGAGCCCTGAGACTTTGATCAAGCTGAAGGAGGAGCAGCTTGAATAAGGCTTCCATAGGAGTTTGAAATTCAGTGGAATTAATTCTAAAGTTTTCTTGCTTTGTTGTACTTGGTTTCCTTGTTTTGCATGAACAATTAATAAAGAAAATCTCTCTTTTATACCTGCCAATTTAGTTTCATTCTTAGACTAGGAGAATCATTAATTAATCCTTCCTGACTTAGAAAATCAGATCTGACAACCCTTTGATGCATACGAATTTGGCTCTTCTTGGACTTGGATTAGATGAATTAGAGGTCGTCGTTCATGCTCCCTAGGTCCCCAGCTTCTCTAGGTTCATTTTGCTCCATATGTTCTAAACAAGCCTATTCAATGCATCTTTATGCTTCTTTGCCCTTTCTCTTGTAAATGGCCCACTTGATACCTCCAATGAAACTTTAGCACGATTAAGCTTAGTGTTGGGTTGATCTGTATCAAGTTTGTTGACAAAAAGACAAATACGGGTGAAGATGTCTATGATTTTGCATATGCTGGCCAAGGAATCAGGTTTGGATCAAATAGGGTTAGGAGGAATTTGAATTTTCATGGCATGGGGAATTATGAAGATGTGGATGGGGAGATGGACTCCATTAAATTGGAAATTCTAAATTTCTAAGGTAAAACGACCCCAAGGCTTATTTAGAGTAGGAGAAAAAGGTAGATTCATTTTTTTTTTTATTACCATAGCTATTCTCAAAGAAAATAAGGTGAAATTTATGGTCATTGAGTTTACGGAGTATGCATTAATTTGGTGGGATCAGATTGTAATTAGCAAGAGGAGGGATTGGGAGCGACCCGTTCAGACGTTTGGGGAGATCAAAGTCTTAATGAGTAAATGATTTATATCAAACCACTATTATAAAGACTTATATCTGAAGTATTGGTTTCCCTAACGTATCTAGTGAGGTTTCAGTTTTATGGTCGGTGGCTAGCCTGTAGCCATCTGTTTTTTTATGTTTCTGTTATCATTGTAAATCAGGGGTATGCCCCTTATAATGTTTGTATCTTCTTCTTTTAATACATACGTCAACTTACCAAAAAAAAAAGACTTATATCTGAAGCAATAAGGTCTGAATCAGGGTTCTAATTCAGTTGATGAATATCACAAAAAAATTGAGGTAACAATGATTCAAGTCAATGTTTTTGAGAATAAAGAAGCCACCATAAATATATTTCTTAATGGGTCGAATCGAGACATCGCCAATGTTGTTGAGCTATTACACCACATGGAGCTCTATACATGATTACAAAAGGTGGTGAGATGACTTAAAAGGAAGGGACATGTTCGGCCAACGTTTAATTCGGGTTCCTCATCATCTTGGGAGTTGAATCAGAGGAGAGAGTGATGCGAACGTTTTGATCACATGGTCACGCAACCCGCACGCAAAGACACCAATTCCCGGAAAGCCAAGTAAATCAGGTTTGATAGGAGTGTGACACAAAGATAACTTATACTTAGGCACCAACACTATTGGAAACGAAGACCCCCACCCAACGAATATTGATTCGTGAATGAGAAGTATAAGGATGACGCCACGAAGATAGTTGTTTTTTGATAAGTCGTTTTCAGTTCTTTAGAGAACCAAGGAAGGGAGATTATCCCACCAACACACAATAAGTGCAACAAAGAAGTTTATTTATCTAAAAATTGTGTAACCTTACATGTTTGGTTATGCCTTTATTTATACTGACTCTAGACTTAAAGAAACTCTAATGGACCCCCCTTAGGTGGACTTATATGAAGCCCACTTACAATTGACCCAAATAAGAAATAATAACCCAAAAAAACTAAGAAGAAAATAATAAAAATCTGAAAATTATCATGTTAAATATGTTAGAATCAGATTTGTTACCCTTAAGAAGTTTTAAATAAACTTGTAATTTCAATTGCACCATAAGAAAAAACATTAGAAACAACAAACGGTCCAATCCAACGAGATTCGCAACTTTCTAGGAAAAAGTTTCAAACGCGAATGATAAAGAAGGACTTTGTCTCCAACATTAAACTCTTTTCTTGTAATCATTCGGTCATGGAGACTCTTAGTCTTTTCTTTGTAAATCCTTGCATTCTCATAAGCATCATTTTGAATTTCTTCCAACATAATTCCAATCGTTTTAGGCAGCAAAAGAATAGGTGCCACCCATTCACTGTCTGTGATGAGGTAAATGACTCCTGCATCATGGAGGACAATTTGCAAAGCTTGCAAATCCAATGCTGAGTCATGCACGTTTTGGGGAACGTATATATGCCTCTCCATCTCTTCTATCTTGGTAAAATCATAGCCATAGCTCAAAGCTACGCTTAATCCATCCTCACTATCAAAATCACAAACTTGATGCGCACACTTATCAACTTGGTCATAACATGTGATAGAATAAATATTGCTACAAGGATATGTCATTGCATCATGAAAATTAAATTCAATTTTTTCATCTCTTACCTCCATAGACAAAGTATCCTTACCACAATCAATTTTTGTATTGGCGGTTTTCAAGAATGGTCTCCCAAACAATATAGGAGTGTTGTTTGATGAATCACAAGAATCATGTTCCCTATCAAGAATATAAAAGTCGCATGGAATGACCAAACTATCAATCTTGACTAGGACATCTTCTATCACACCAATAGGAAACTTAATTTAATGACTAGAAAAGAACATTTCCCTTTACCTTTCATGGATCAAATCCTAGACAGAGTTGCAAGTCATGAAT
>Ga0325414_1003798_pt1 | contig 15752 bp, 8 predicted proteins | sample PopdelMetagenome_8_FD_206183 | JGI IMG/M metagenome (GOLD analysis project Ga0325414, IMG submission 206183) | Populus deltoides microbial communities from Bellville, Georgia, United States - Leaf-PdKOR-R3 | ecosystem: Host-associated > Plants > Phyllosphere > Phylloplane/Leaf | place: USA...
TTGTAATCTTTGCAATGACAAGGCAGCTCCAACTTTGCTGATGCATGATGTCTTTGAGCACTTGCAAAAACAAGTCCTTTGATAAACTTATGAGATTCTATAATGCTTAAGTTAGTATAAGTTTAGGCGGAGGGAAACCTTTTAGATTGTGTGAACAGTGTTTTAAAACTCGAACCGGCCCAGCGGGTCGACCCGGGACACGGCCGATCTGGGCCTGGGACCAGTCCGGGTGGAGGCAAAAAACCCGCTCGGGAATCCCGGGTGAGACCTGGTCATTTTTTTATTATTGCTAGTCATTAAACGAGGTCGTTTTTAGCCTTCTAAAATGACAAAACGCTGAAGACAGAGTGAAGAAGAACAAAGCAAAATCAATTACAATTAGCAAACCTAATTAGCTCACTTTTTGAAACCCAGCTGAGGAGCAGAGGATGTCCCGGCCTATTGATCGCTAAGGAGCAGAGGTCGTCTTTGAATCTCCTTCTGAAACGCAATGTTTTTCGTACTCTCATTCTACGGTGTACGCACACCTCTCTCTATCTAGCCTGTGTTCAGTCAATCACCTTCCTACAGCTCCCTCTTCTCTTCCTTCGACCTCCGCGTCCCGGCCTATTGCACCGGCTGCCTCTTCCAGTTAGTATTTCAAGTTTTCAACTACTATTTCTTTCATTCCTTTTGTCTCCAATCATTGTTAGACTTGGGACTTTTGAAGCATAAACGAGTATGTGTGAGTGCAAGGACTATGAACTGGGATTGTTAAATTGAAAACACAATCTAGGTTTTGCTCGTTTGATCAAAAGCAAATAATTGTGTCGTTAAAGCTTGAATCTTGATCTGTTAAGTTTAGTTTTTGTCCACGGTTTTTAGCTTGAATGAGGTTGATAGTGAACACCCAAATAGTGAACACCCAAATAGGTTTAGTTTTCGTTGCTTTTTTGTCAAAAAGTTTAGAAGCAGTTTACTCTGGCTCTTTTCTGGGTAAGAAAAAGGAGCTTGGCATGCTAATTATGATCTGTTTCTTTTATATTGTTGACCCAGCATTTTGTTAAATTGTTGTGCTTTTTTTTTTCGAGTTTATGTTTATAAAGTTTTTGAGTGATCAAATTTATAGATTCTATTTTTCTACGTGATATTTTGGTTGGTGATGAAGATCGGGGGAATATTTACTTTCTAAGATCAGGCTCATCATTGCTTGCTTATATATGTAATAAGGGTGGAATATGAACAATTTCTACTGTTAATTTGTTGTGGTCCTTTGTTAGTATTATTTTGATAAATTGTTTATTTTTACTGTTATAAATTGTTTATTTTTAATTCTTTTGCATTGAATGAAAACCATGGGACTGTCCTAGAGCATCAACTGAGTAGTCTTTTTCTATTATGTGTGATTAACAATGAGGCTGTCATTGTTAATCTAATGAATGGATTGTAAAGTGAGTTGGCTTGAAATTATATTCGCTCTTATAAATTATGTCAGGTCTTAAAATGTCTTCACATGATGGTAGTACTCCAAGTAGTGATCCTTCAACGGCCCAATCATCTCTACCTTCAATTTCTATGTCAAGTGGTAATAGAGGAAGAACAGATTTAGCATGGGGTCATTGTAGAGAAGCTCCTGAACTTAGTGTTGGATGTAAAAAAACTAAATTAGTTTGTTTGTATTGTGCTAAAGTATTTGCGGGTGGTGGTATTAATCGATTTAAGCAACATTTAGCTGGAGCTAAAGGAGAAGTTGAACAATGTTGCAAATGTCCTCCTGATGTTCGACATCAAATGGTTTTGAATCTTAAAGGAAATGCTGAAACAAAAAAAAAAGAGTTAGAGAAATGCAAGTAGATTTCAATCCATTTAATGCACAACAAAGGGAGCATGAAGAGATGATGATTAGGCACTTAGAAGATGATGATGATGGTGATGATGAGGATGAGGATGATGAGGATGTCAATACTAAAAAAAACATATGTTACCACCGAAGATTGCAAAAAAGAAAAGGATTCAAAGCACCAGCACTGTAAAACAATCGACTACAAGTTATGGAAAGTAGAAGAAATCTGCAACATTAGGGACATATTTAATGCAGAGACCAACTCTTGGTGCTCAAAAGTCTCTTCAGAATTGTTAGCAAAGGAAAGAAGCAGTTGAACGGTGTGATCTTGCTTTAGCGAAGTGGATGATTGATGCATGTGTGCCATTTAATGTTGTTAACTCTATGTATTATCAGCATGCCATAGATGTTGTAACAGCCATGGGTCCTGGTTATAGAGGACCAAACTTGCATGCTAGTCGTGGTTATTACTTGGCAAAAGCGGTTGATGAAGTCAAGATTTATGTTGAGACTTATCGAGAGATTTGGAAGAAGACTGGTTGCACATTAATGGCTGATGGATGGACAGATCAGAAGAGGAGGACTTTAATTAACTTCTTAGTATATTGTCCTAAAGGAACAGTTTTTTTAAAAATTGTGGATGTATCAGATGTCTCAAAGACTGCTAGATTGTTGTATCAGTTGTTTAGAGAGGTTGTTTTGTATGTTGGGTTAGAAAACATTGTGCATATGGTGACTAATAATGCTGCAAATTATGTTGTTGCTGGCAAGTTATTGATGGAAAAATTTCTTTCAATATTTTGGTCTCCTTGTGCTGCTCATTGCATCAACCTCATACTCCAGGACATTGGTAAATTGCAGTTAGTTTGTTGTGTTGTTGAGCATGCTTCTGGTATCACAAAGTATATTTATAATCATTGTTATCCATTGTATTTGATGAAGAAGTTTCATCTGCTTATGATAAAGATAGCAAAGGAAAAAAGTTTGTTGAGAGTGTGCTAGACTCTCTGTTTTGGGAAGAATGTGCAATAATTGTGCGAATGAGTGAACCTTTAATTCGAGTTCTACGAATGGTTGATAGTGATGATAGACCTTCGATGGGATATTTGTATGATGCTATTCATCATGCAAAAGAAGAAATGATGAGGATATTTCAAAAGAGAAATGCTAGAGTGAAATCTTTCATAGACATTATCAGTAATCGGTAAGATGGACAATTTTATAGACATCTTTATGCAGCAGCATTTTGGTTGAATCCTCGATTTTAATATGATGCAAATATAATGGATAAACATATGAGCACCATTTCTGGACTTCTAGATGTTCTTAAGAAGTATGCACATGTAAATCTACCATTGCAAAGTAATATTACAAGTGAGATGAAGTTGTTTAGGAATGCTGAACATGACTTTTTTCGAGTGTCCGCAATAAATAATCGCACCCTTATGCCTCCAGGTATATAATTTTTATATTTAAAAATATTATTTGACATAGTCTCCTTTTACTTATTATTTTTTTGTATAGATGAATGGTGGATGACATATGGAACCAGCGCTTCAAATCTACAACAGTTGGCTATACGAGTGTTAAGTCAAACTTGTAGTTCTTCGGGATGTGAGAGAAATTAGAGTATGTTTGAACATATTCATTCCAAGAAGAGAAATAGATTGGAGCACCAAAGGCTTAATGACCTTGTTTACGTCCACTATAATCCAAGATTGAAACAAAAGTATTTTTCTTTTCTCTAATTCCTTAAATATTATTTTATCTTGTTTAGTAACATTATTAATACTTATATTGTGTTTATCTTCACTTTTAATATATAGGAATTATTGGGAATGATAAAATTATAATCCACTTAGTAGAAGATGACCCGTCAATCTTGATGACTAAAGAAGCAGAGAGTTTTCACCAAGCTCTATCAACTATGACCATATAAGATACTTTAGATGATGGTAATTAATGATTGATTATTTAGTGATAAATATTATTTAAAATAAAGTTTTGTTTAACACATAATATTTATTTATTAATTGTGTTTGAAATGTAGATGTCATAAATGTTAATGATATTGAAGATGATTGTGACGATGAAGTTTCAAAGGAGCATGCTGATGATTTATTAGGTGTTGACGAGATTGGCTCAATTCCATCGACATTTGATCCAAATTTTGCTCCTATGGACACAGAAGAACTTAATGTGTTCATTCAACAAAAGTGAAACTGTTGTTGATTTAGAATTTATGTTATTAGATGTTTTGTTTTAAATATTTTAGAATTTATGTGGTTGGATGTTTTGTTTTAAATATTTTAGAATTTATATTTTGTTTGTGTTTTGGATATTGAATTAAATTTATATTGTTGGTTTATAATTTAAATTTGGTTTATGTAAGTATTGCATTGTAACTAGTTATGTGTTTTTTTATGGGTGTTTTTTTTGTTGACTTGGGTCAACCCATCTGACCTGTGACCCGATCACTTGACCAGGTCGGGTTTCAAAACTATGTGTATGTATGTGCATTTGAGGAAGATGAAAGAAATAATGAGAGGTGAAAGGGATGTGAACTCTTTTTTTTTTCTTCTTTTATATGTTTATAAGAGTTGATGAGCTTAAAATTTAGTTACGTATCTAGTGATTCATAAGCTTTATATATATAGATTTGCATGGTGTGAAGGCCCTGAACTACATAGTTGGTGGTGGGCTTATGCAAGCCAAATCAAAACTTGTAAGGTGGCAAGGATTTGGGTTTTGGAGGAACCCGGCCTACCGTCAAACCCTCATAAACTCAAATTAATAGGCTATTCCGAGCCTAAACCATTTTGGGTGGTGGGCGGAGGTGAACTAACTTGATCCTAGATACTTTAAACCTAAGACTATACTATGAATAGGTAGGATTTAAGGGTCAATCTTGAACCCATCATTATTTGTTTTAGGATTTATTTTAGGTCAAGCTCATTAGTAGCCCCACAAGTCTTTATTAAGGTCATAGTGACATAATAACTTAGAGTTACATTAAGACTATATTAAAAGACATTATTTAAAAAGGATTTTAAGATATGTATGATTCTTTCCTTTTGGGATGTTAAATTGTAATTATATCTTGTACATGTTTTGAATGTGTTTCATCTTTTGGTTGATGTAGGTGGACTTGGGTCTAGGAAATAATCAATACTCTAAGACAGACAATTGAAGAACTCATTTAAGTAATTCTTGGAAGTTAGAGGTAGTTGCCCATCTCTTAAGGGTATGAACCACGTAAGCACAATTTTGCAGCAAGTTAATCAGAAAAAAGCATCAAATATAGAAGAGAGAAATCTTGCTTGAGGAGTAGCCTATGCCTAGTGTTGATATTAGAAGAGACTGGCTCGAGAGTTGTTGGGGAAAACCTTGTTAAGGAAGCCCTCTATGATGAAGAGTCGTTATGCTCCTCTTTTTTTTCTATAAAAATTGTTCTCATTAACCATGGTTTTATGGGATTTAGAGGAATAACTTATCCAAACCTAAGAAGTAATAACTCTAGAACCCACATACAAGAAAGAACAATCTAAAAAAGCTAAAATTATATTTAAAGATGATAAAAACTTGACACAGTAATTACCTAATCTAAGGCACTCGAGTTATTGAAATGAAGACTTCAACCCAACAACTATAAAAAAAAAAATCATGAACTGAAGGTATAAGAAAGAACATCACAAAGGCAGTTGGTCTTTACTAAGTTCAAACTAGTTCAATGAAGTACTAATAGGTATGAGAAGTCCTCACACAAGCACATGAAATTATGGCAAAATCAATAATAACTCAATATGTCATATTCTTTTTTTCAAAAGGGTATTTATAGTTTACAAAATAAAATATGTCCTAATATACTAATAGGTTGACATTAAAACCCAATTAAAATAACTCAAAGTTTATAAAATAAATAATAAAACCCATTAATAACTAAGGTTGCCAAACTTTTTTGCCAACTTTGGAATAGGTTAAGGCTTCCTAATTATATCCTTGTGAAATAACGATAACTTGCCATTTAATTCTCTAATTTTATCGACTCTTTGTTCAAGAAGAATGAGGAGTCCTTGCAAAATAATTACTCATAAGCTGCCAACTACCAACTAAAAATCCTTGTACAATTAGGGTTCTTTGCAAAATAAAAAAACCACTTGCTAGATAATTCCTTAATATGCTACCTATATGTCATCCCATATAAAGAATCCATATAGAATAAGAAAGTTTCCTTACGGTAAATCCATGAATCTAAAGGAAAGATAATCCTGAGTCAACTAGAATATAATGTAATTTTTGTATAGTAGCTTCTAGTCTTTATCTCAAGACTTTTTTGAACTTCGATTGCTATAAAATTTTAGCCCTATATAAAACAAGGTCTCTAGAATTGACTAGTAAAATTTCAACATAATCCAACAATCAGAGTGAAAATTATTCTTATTATAATAAAACTATATATTAAAAAAAATTAAACACAAACCAGCCTCTTTAATCTTCTTGGCCTTTGACCTTGTAATTCGCACAATCAACATCTCTAATGAATTCTTTTATAGTGCTTATCGATTCATATCATTCCGCTCCTCCTTAAAAGAATTTGACCTTGAGTCATCACCTACATCAAATATAGAATGATTGGAAACATTAAAAATAACACCAACACCATACTCACATGAAATATCCACTTTGTATACTGTCATTGATTCATCGAGAATTTTAAATGGACCATCTCTTCTAGGCTGCAACTTAGATCTCCTATGGGCTAGAAATCTTTTCTTTCTAATATGCATCCAAACTCAATCACCACTAGGTATATCATTTATGGTCAATATATCCTCTTAATCCTTCAACAAAGAAACAACAACACTATTTTGCATAGGATTGTTAGCATAAAGAACATTCTTAACAACATCATTTCTTGTATAAAAGCTCTTATACTTCTTTGTTTTTCTCTCAACACTCAATTTTCTTTACTTTGTTTTCTTCTCTTTATTCTTCTCTCCACTCTCGGCCAACTCGCTATTCCTTTCTCTCTCGGGCAAATCTGATTTTTTCTCTCTCTTTAAAGCTCATGACATTTTCAGTACCCTTGTCCTTATTTTTTTTTTCAATTTTAATTAGTCTTCATAGACCTGCTTTGGTGTCAATGGTACAAAAGTGATGGATTTTCCATCTTTTACAAAAAAATATTTATTTTTAAACATATCATGCATTACTCTTCTATCGAACTGTCATGAATGCTCCAATAACAAGTGACCTACATGTATAGGAACCACATCACGTAAACCCTCATTATGATATTTTCTAATTAACAAAAAGACATCAAGACCTATTTATTAACCTTAACTTCTCTACATTCATTCAACCATTAAAGCCTATTTGGTTTATGATGTTTCATGATGTTCAAATTTAATTTTCTAAAAGGTATAATACTAGCAATATTAGCATAAGTCTCACTATCAATAATCATATTACATATCTTGTTACTGATAGGACATCTCATATAAAAGATATTCTCTATTTGCTACTCTAAATCATCTTTCTTAATTTAAACATTTAGTGCACACCAAATAACCAATGACGGATCATTGGCTTGCAATATGTCGTGAGTTTGATCAATTTTATTTTTTTTTAACATACAAAAACAAATATCTAGGTATTGCTAATATTTTTCTAGTAAAAAAATTAAATCGTGTAGAGGTTGACTCAATGTGATTTGATCGGCTTGATAGGTCCTAAGGCAACTCGAATGATTGATGAAAACATATTTTGATTCATAAAAATTCAAGACAACTTCTTTTTTAAAACATAATATTAAAATGACCATATATTGAATTGATCCGAGACAACTTGGGTTAACCTATCAAATCTTTGATCTAGATCATAAGACCATGATAACCTCATATAAAACAAATCAAAACAAATTATAAAACTCAATTCTTAATCAACTTAATGTTGAAGAATAAAATTGAAAAAAAACTAATTCAAAAATAATAAAAATATTTGATCTGAATTAACCTACCAAACTCGTGACACGAGTCATGAGATTAGGATAACCTCATAGAAAGTAAAAAAAAAAAAATTAACATGAGTCAACCTGGTTTGACCTGACTATGATAACCCCATAGAAAAAAAAATCCAAACAAATTATAAAACTCAATTCAATCTAAAAAAAATTATTGAAGATAAAAAGTTAAAAAATCTTAATCTAAAAACAGGACACAATAAAACAACATGAGTCTACCCGGGTTAACCATAAAAAATACATAACTGTGGTTATAAGACTGTGAAAACCTTATCAAAAGCAAGAAAAATAAATCATGAAGCCTAATTTATAATCAATTTCATGTTGAAGGATGAAGTTGAAAAAAAAACCAAGTATAAAAGGACAGAAAAAACTCGAGTCAACTGGGTTAACCCACAAACCGAGTTATGAGACCGAGATAACCTCATAGAAAGCAAACCAAAATAAATCATGAAGTATAAGTCTCAATCAACACAATGTTGAAGGATGAAATTAAAGAAAATATGAATTCAAAAAAGATGAAAAAAACTTGAGTTAACCGTGTTAACTCGCCAAATCCGTGATGCGGGTTATAAGACCGAGCTAACCACATATAAAGCATACCACAATAAATTATAAAGCTTAATATCCAATAAACTAAATGTTAAAGTATGGAATTAGAGATAAACAAATATAGATTTAGAAAGAAAAAAAACAAAACCAAAGAAAAAAATACTTATTGAAATTAATAGTGTTTTGTGAGGTGATGCATGGTAAAAGCATCACTTCTTTTAATTTATACTATAATTCTCCCTCAATTGAATACTCTACATCCCCTCGCTAACATTCTCAAGTGGTGGCATCTCATAATCAGTGTTGTCACTTTTGGTCTCAATCTTATCATGATCCTTTAAGATCATAACTATCTTGTTTAAATATTAAAAGGCTATATGTCCAATTATTAAACACTTAAAACACTCAATATTATAGTTATGATTAGGTTAAGTATCATATTTATATTTAGAATCAGTTGTGACTTCTTTTTTATCTTAGAATGTTCGACCTTAAAACCCATAATTGGTTTGGTTTGGGCAACCCCATCTCCCTTATAATTAGGTAGTACATCTGGTAGCTTATAACAGTAAAAAATAGCTTTCCTTGGTGTTTTTTTTTTTCATCTTGGTAGGGCTAACCTCCCTGAGTGGTGTGTGCATGGTGATTCCATCCGGTTTAGCGCCGACTTGATTTTTGTTTTCCTTTTTTTCATGCTAGGTCTTTTCACAACATCCCTTCACTTTTTTTCCCTTCAGATTTGGTTTTTGTTCTTTTAATGGCAATCTTTTTATTTGAGAAAATTATTTCAAATTGGAAATTATTTTTGTTTTCATTATCCAATTTTTTTCATCTCTCGAATTTGGTCCTCATTATTTTGATTAATATTTTTTTTATTTGAGATGATTTCTAAAATTGATTTTTCTTTTACAATTTCATCCTCTATTTTTTTTCCATCAAGTTTGATCTCATTTTTTTTATTGCTATTTTTTATGTGACATGTTTTTTAGATTGATTTTTATTTTTATTTTTATTTTATCATTCAATATTAAATTTGTTGAAAATTGGGCTTCTTGATTGAGCTTGGGTCTAAGATTTTACAGTTTGCGATTTTAAAAGATTAACCTAGGTTTTGGAGATTCGTCTGAGTTTACTTGGTTTTTCATATTATTAAATAAGGGTTTTCTTTTTTATATATATATGATTAAATTAACCAAACTTGTTTTGGAGATTCGTCTGAGTTTACTTGGTTTTTCATATTATTAAATAAGAGTTTTCTTTTTATATATATGATTGTTAAACCCATATGACTCAATGATTTGAGTCTTGAATTTTTCTTACTTATTTAGAAAGCCTAGCATTGCTTGAACTTTTTTATTCTTACATTAAATGAAATTTGACCTGGCCCGTGGTGTTGCGTCAACCACCGATATAGGTTTACTCGAGTTACTTTTTTTGGGTCCTTTTTTTAAATTTAATTTTTTTTCACTTTTGATAATTGAGCTTCCTAATTTGTTTTGATATGAGTTTCATGGTTTTATCACGATTTTATACCCTAAATCTCGGATTTTGCATGTTAATCATGGTTGGTACAGGTCGATTTAATGTTTCGTCGTCTCAATATTTTTTAACAAAACATATTTCATCCAATATGTCACTATTTAAGTATTTTAAAAATGTTTTGACCGGTATGCATCAAAATTTTAACTTCTTAACATATTTATATTTTTTAATGTTAAAAAAAATAATTCAACTCACGACATAGTATAGATAAAAAAAAAACTAGTAAATAACTAAACAATGTAATTTTTTATTATCAAAAGATAAATTCTTTCATTTTATTATTTATTTAATGACTAAAGAGCTCATATAATATTAATATTAAAGATAAGGATTGGATTATCATGAATCATGGAAATGTTGTGTTTAGGAATGGGGAGAAATAGTGTTTTTTTTAATTTTTAAATTTATTTTTGTTTAAAATTTATTTTTTAATGTTTTCAAATTGTTTTAATGTACTGATATAAAAAATAATTTTAAAAAAATAATATATATATATATATTATTTTAGTGTATTTCTAAAATCATAACTACTATTAGAAAGTGTTTGACAATGTATTTCGGAAGCACTTTTAAAAAAAACTATTTTTTTATTTTTTCTTGTTTTAAATTAATATGTTTTTAATGTTTTTAAATTATTTTAATGTGCTGGTGTTAAAAATAATTTTAAAAAAAATAAAAATATTATTTTAAAATATTTTAAAATAAAAAATATTTTAAAAAATAATATATCTCACACCCAAGATCCTCCCTTCAAAACTGTGAAAGCTTTATTTTTGGAATATATTAAAAGCATGGACTGTTCACGAGAGTCTCGCCTTGGTATGATAATATTGAATATTATCAAGGAGATCACAAGAGTATCGTCTTCCAAGACCTATTTTTATATGTTATTTTTTATTAAAAAAAATAAAAAATTACAGCCTTTTCTCTCTTGCAATTGGCTCGTGTGTGTCTGTATGTGGGTGAGTGACGTGTGTGATTGGGGTTGGTGGTGGTTAATGGACCACGTTCCAGGGATTGTTTTGGGAAACAAGCTATCTAAACCTGCGTAAGCGATTGCGTGTCCATCACGGTTATTTTTAATCTATTTTTTATTTTTTGAAGTACTGAAAAAATAATTATTTTTTAACGGAAATGAATTTGTAAGCATCTCTTGGATGTTTGCCCTAACGTTTTCTAACCTTGCCAGCCATCTGGCTGTCATATAATGACCTTTCACGATTATAATATTTGTAATGTGTGGTGATTAGTTTCTAGTCAAGTTAGTTTTTTTAAAATATATAAAAAAATATTCAAATATTATTAATATTACTTTTTATAATAGAAAAAAATTAAATCAAATAAGTGTTTACTTGATATAACCTAAGTAACCTTACTGGTCTAAAAACAACTCATACAACCCTAACATCATTTAAAAAAACAAATCTAAATAAATTATTAAATGTAAACCATTATCAATAACTCTAATATCCATGCAAAAACTTAATTAAAAGGTAAGGATAGAGAACATAAATCTTGAATTGATAACAAAAAAAAAAGATTTTGGTTATAGATCAAATCTAGTCCTTGATCTTTCTCTTCGTATCTTTTTTGATGTAGGTTTTGATCATTTGATAACATAAAACATAAGTTACTATAGGGTTTTATTTTCTTTAAATTATTATATAATTATTAATGTACCCACTATTACTTTTAATACCCATAATTAATATTTAAAAAAAAGCATACAATAAGAAACCTAATTAATTATATTATTATATTTATTATTACTATTTTTTGGGCTTTCATAACTATACACTCAATGAAAATGATCATAAGAAAACATAAAGATCTTTAATATAAATCTGCATTCCATAGAGATGGATATGAAAAATTAATTATGATATAAATAAAAAAAGATACAAAGTTTAAAAGACCTTCAAAAAGATGGAGACAAACGATACATACATACATACATACATACATACATACATACATACATACATACATACATCAAATTCTAATTTTAATCATCAGATTTCAAAGATTCTTGGTTCATCAATGATCTAAAATGTCAAATGATGCTAAGAAAAAAGTGCAAGCGGTGCATGATCAAAATGAAAAAGTGCAAGCGGTGTATGATATTTTATTAGAATAGCTAGTGATGATATTTAGTTTATTATAATAAAAATATATAAAATATAAAAGATTGTTCAAGGTAAACCTAGAGTGTATATAATTTTAAATCTATAAATATGTAAAATAAAATTCAAGATAGATATGCTTTAAACATAAATATAATAAAAAAAATACTAATATGCATACTAAGCATGTATTCAAACTTGTAATATATATAAGATCAAAGTCTTAGCATGTATACTAATAATAAAAATAACAATGCTTAAATTAAAACAAAGAAGGGTATTGACATGTCGAAACACTTTAAAAAAATAAAACTTTTATTATTGTCACTGATGAATCCTTTATCCTTAAGGATTTGTTGCTCATCACTTGTGCAACTACAATCCTTAAGGATTTGTCGGTATTTGCACTACCATTCCGTTGGTAAAAAAATTACCAACGAAATCACAGACGGAAAGTCTCCGTTGGTAAATCTTTTGTCGGTAATTTTTTGTTCATCGATAAGTCCGTTTGTAATAAAAAAAATATTATTATTGATGGATTTACTAATGGAAAAAGCGAGCAAAAAAAAATTTCATTCCGTTGGTAATTCCCTCATAAACAAACTGTATGTAATTCCGTCGGTAATTATTTAAAAATATTTATAAAAAATATATTTTAAAAAAATATAAAATAATTAAATTAATATTAATCAACACTCTATAATACTCAAAATGCTTGGAAAAAAGAAGAAGAAAATCAACTCAAAAAAATTCAACTGAAAAAATTCATATGAAAAAAATTTAAAAATACTATAAATAAATCAACTAAAAATTGATCTCATATACAAAAAATCCTACAACAACATTCATACAATTATTAAGAAGAAAAACAATTAAAAATAAATAAAAAACAAACATAGTGAAAAAAACACGAAAAAAGAAGAATTTTTTTCTTTATCTTAATGTAGTTGTAAGTGAAGCTAAGAAGAGAAAAAAAAAAACAAATTCATAAAGTATACCAATTAAAAAAAACTAAGAAGAAAAAATAAGAAATGAGAAGAAGACATACCTGAGCATGGAGGAGAAGAGAAGGAGTTGAGGAGAGAAGAGAGGAAAAAGAAGAAGAAGAAGACATACCTGAGCATTGAGAAGAAAAAAAGGAGTTGAGAAGAGAAGAGAAGAAGAAGAAAGGAGACTGGTCTGTAGTGAAATTAGGGATTCTAGGCTTTTTATTGGAGCCTTTTACCGACAGATAATTAAATATTAATATTTTTAATTATTCCGTCGGTGATTCCATTTGTAATATTTAATTTAAATTTTGAATTTAATCAAAAATTTTCAGAAACCGCCAAATATCATCGACGACTTTTCAATCCGTCGGTGATTCCGTCTGTAATATTTAATTTAAAATTTTTATTTAATTTAATTTTTTCAAAAAATTGCCAAATAACACCGATGACTTTTCAATCCGTCGGTGATTTTGTCTGTAAAGAACAATAATTAATAGTACAATGGGAAAGTGAATAGTTCCAGAGCTCTCTGTAAAATACTGACGGAATGTTCCGTCGGTGATTCCCTTTGTAATTAACATGATTAATAGTGTTGACAGTTTACCAACGATTTTACTGACGGAATTATCGACGGACTTACCGACGTTAATTCATAGGTAAAAATGGCACGTCATCATTTTTTTTGCTTTGTTTTAAAAAAAAAAATTCATTGTAATTCCCTCAGTAAATACCGAGGGAATATTTCTGTTGGTAATTTACTAACGAAAATATTCTCTCGGTATATTCGTTTATATTTATCGATTTTCTGGTAGTAGTATAACTAAAACTAAAATTTAATAGTTGAAGCTTTATGTAAAATTATGGTGATTAACTCCACAATTAATCTTCATCATTCATTATTGGTGATATATATAAAGTATGTCGATTTTGTGCTCATTTAATATAAGTAAAGAAATTGAAATTTGAGGAATTTCAAAATATTTGCTATTTTTTTTAGAATAAGAAAAGGAGAGTTTCCAATTCAATTATCTACATATATAATGAACTATTAGATATCATTAAGTATTGTTTTAATGCAACTATAAAGTTTTATGTTAGTAATTTTATTTGTCATTACAAGAAAACATAAGTAACCCGAGATGCCAAAAATTACAAGTTGCGTCTATAATACCCTAATCTAAATATTTTAGGCTAGAGTATTATAAGGACTAAATTTACATATAATATTATTTTGGACTTAGTAAAAAAGAAAGAAAAAGGAGCCCATGTAGTCTTATATCCATATAAAAGAAAATATGAAAACCCTAGAGTTATTTACCCTAGTTATATAAACTTCATAATAGTTCAAAGAAAACAAATCTTAAAAGTCTTGTTCTTTAATAGGTGTAAAGAAGAGGAGTGAGAAAAATTAACCTTGAAGGATTGAAGTTCCATTCTATTTTACTGGTCGCAAGGTAATAAATATGAATCCTTTTTATTTAGAAAAGGTTTTGAATTGATTAAGGTTTTTTTTTATATGAAAGGTTTATAGAGTTAAGGAGATTTAAATGGTATTTGTATGAATTATAAAATATAATGAATGTGAAAGATTATATGATATTTTAAAATGGATTAAGAGTGTTTAATGGATGTTTAATGGTCTAAAAGTATTAGATTAACAATTAGGTATAAAAGTGAGAAGTTGTTAGTTTAGGTATTTAACAGAGACTACTACTCAACTCAAAAACTGTATTGAATAAATATATTTTTTACCCCAAGTTTTATATATATAAAAAGCTTATTTTGTCTAGTTTCTAACACCATAAACAATGTATTAATCTGATTTTTGTAGAGAAAGTTATGGTAAAAATAGTAAAGGATGCACTAGCTATCTAGCAGCAACGCCTAAAAATAATTTTGGAGCTTATTATAAATTAGATAAAAAGAATTACTAAGTAAATAATATATTGATGGGAAGATAATTGAGTCTAGTTTACAACTTAAAAACATATAATGGAATTCTGAATTTTCTAAAAGGAATCATGATTAGTTTAGTAGGTGATAGATTATCATACTTAAGTGTTGGAGGGACTTTAATGAGTTATATGCTCGTGAATAGGTTGTTTGAGCTGAGATTTTAAATTTTAGTTGTTTAAGCAAGGGAGGACTCTATTATTTTTAAAACAGAATAAATATATTTTTTTATTGTGTATTTTTTCTCTACTATATGTATTACATTATTTAAAAAAATAATTAAGCACTTGTTATGTTCATATTGATTTGCTTATATGTGAATGCAATTTTTGTAAGAATGATTTATAAAGTGATTTATGAAAGAAAGGTTTTTGAAATGTCATAATGGCTCTTAAGTGTCTATGAATTAAGTAATGATTTATGGTGAGTGGGGTTATTGACACTAGAACTAGTTCTAATGGCTCACCAATAGGGTATAATAATTGGAAATGGACCTGCCAATAATTTATGGTAGTTGATCACAAATAGCTGACTAACGACCTGGTAATAGGTATAATATGGCCATAGCAATTTGATCTGAGAGTAAAGTTATGTTTATGAAATTGAATGCGAAGTAAAAACATGTATTAATGACTTGTTTTATGGCATTTTTTATGAACTATGAGATAATAATATTTTTTTTAATTATTTTAAGTTGTTTTATTATTTGCAATGCAATATATATATATATATATATATATATATATATA
>Ga0325414_1003800_pt1 | contig 15745 bp, 10 predicted proteins | sample PopdelMetagenome_8_FD_206183 | JGI IMG/M metagenome (GOLD analysis project Ga0325414, IMG submission 206183) | Populus deltoides microbial communities from Bellville, Georgia, United States - Leaf-PdKOR-R3 | ecosystem: Host-associated > Plants > Phyllosphere > Phylloplane/Leaf | place: USA...
TATACTGTCAAAAATCCAATCTTTGTATTTTTAACCTTATTGACCAATTTTCCAACCATTTTCTGAGCGCTTCTGCCTCCTATTATTTTTCTAACCTCCTTTGGCTATATATTTTTATATATATTTTATGGGGACCCAAAAATGGGTTACAACAGTACTCTATGTCTTCTTTCCCTGCATTGCCCGTTGCACGTGTTCTGGAGCTAGGCTTTGTATTTCCTTCCCCAGCATTACTAATTGTGCATGTACTAGTTTCCATTTCTTCCCCTGAAGCTGGCTGCTGCTGCTCTGTATTTCCTTCCCCTAAATCAAACTGAAGATCAATCCAGTTGTAGGCATCATATTGTAGCTCCCCTTGAGGACCAGAGGTGGATGGATTCATGTGGAAAAAATATTCTGTTTCAGAGAAGGTAACATCCATACTGACATGCATCTGGCGAGAAGAAGGATGGTAGCACCGATATCCTTTTTGGTGAGGATTGAAACCAAGAAAGACACACAGTATTGCGCATGGTTCTAGTTTTGTGCGCTGAGTTTTCTGTAAGTGGACATAAGCTACACATCCAAACACACGAAGTTATAAGTGTAGGAAGGATGGAATCTGAATGTGTTGAGTGAGAGTCTGCAGGGGAGTGCTGAAGAAGAGGACTTGGGATGGCATCCGGTTGATGAGATACACAGCATAGGTTACTGCATCAAACTAATAATGTTGAGGGATATGGGCACCAATGAGAAGAGCTCTAGTAGTTTCAAGAATATGCATGTTTTTACGTTCTGCCACACCATTTTGTTGTGGAGTGCGCGGGCAAGTAGCCTCATGGAGAATACCATTGTTTTGAAAGAAACTCAAGAGTTCAGAGTTAAGATATTCTCCACCATTATCTGATAGAATAATCTTCACCGGCAGGAAGAACTGAGTGCACACCATGCGATAAAAAATTGGGAATGTATTACGCGCATCACTCTTGTGTCGCATAGTATATAACCAAGTCATTCTGGTGCAATCATCGACAAATGTAATAAACCATCGAATTCCAAATTGGGAATTAATTGGAGCAGGTCCCCAAACATCAAAGTAGATCAATTCAAAAGGCTTTGTTCTTTTATTCAAGTTTACAAGATATGAAGTTCGATGGCTCTTGGCCAAGATGCAAACATTACACATAAGAGAAGAACTTGGATCCAGAATGTCATCAAAGAGGGAAGGAAATAATTTTTTTAAGTAGCCAAAGGATGCATGACCCAGCCGACGATGCCATAACTAAATTTTCTTGTGATTATTACCATTGTGACTCTAAACTTGATGGACATGACCTGAAGCAACGTCATCTATATAGTATAACCCCTTCCTCTTAGTACCACGTCCAATGATTGCTTGAGTCCGGATATCATGAAGTAAGCAAAACATGGAAAACATTAATACCACACAATCCAATTCTTCTGTAATTTGACTAGTAGACAATAAATGATTTAAAAGTGCAGGGACAAGTAAACAATTATGTAGTGAAGGATTAGGAGTGAGAACAATTGATCCTGCTCCAATGACTGGGGTAGACTCCCCATTGGCTGTCATGACTTTTTCCTTAGACGAGGGAGTCATGTATTGAAATAATGATTTGTTATAAGTCATATGATCTGTGGCACCCGAGTCAATGATCCAACCTGTATCATGAATCGTGGATGTCGACAAAACCACTCCAGTTTTACCTGTCGCTGAAGCCTGGTCAGTTTTCGCTAGGAGAGTAATTCACCAAGTTTAGTGTGGTCTTTTTAGCTTATTGCCATGGCAGCAAAACTGGAAGGAATTTCTGTTGCAGTGGTTAATTTTGTTTGGACTGGATGTTTATTGCTTATTGCTTTACGCTGCTTCCGTTTTTCTAGAAACCAATCAGGGTAGCCATGAATCTCAAAATAAGTGTCTCTAGTATGGCGACTTCCATCACAATGGCTGCAGCGCAACTTATCTTTTTCTGCTTCCTCAATAGCTCGAAGAGTGCGCAAGTTAGAAGGGGTGGTGGATTTATAAATCATTGCAATTAATGATCCTTCACCAGTGTTCTTTGCTCCTAGCATGGTGACTTGTCGCTGAGCCTCCCGTCGAATTGTATTGAAGCACTCTTCAATACTTGGAACATATTTTTTACAAAGGAGATCACTGTGTATTGAATCAAAAACTTCATCCAAACCTGCGAGAAAGTCATAGATTCGGCCCTTTTGAATTTCTTCTTGTCTAGTTCTAAGATTTGCAGCACATGTCATTTTAATTGGTCGTTGCTTATCAATTTCCTGCCATACATTATTTAGCTCTGCGTAATACAAGTTAACTGGACGCCCATTTTGTTTCGTCCTTGTGGCTTTGCAACATAGCTCATAGAATTGCGACTCGTCAACCCCATCATAGAAGGTTTGAGTGACACTATCCCAGATTTCCTTGGCTGATGACAAGTCTATAAATAAACCAATAAAATGAGGCTCCATGGTTTTCAACAACCATCCTCGTACCACTGCATCTTCAGTGCACCACTTTGAGTAACCAGAATTTCCTTCTTCCACTCTAGCATTTTGCCCAGTTAAGTAGCCAAGTTTGTTCAATCCAGCAGCGTGCAGTTCAAGCATACGTGACCAGAATTTGAAGTTTGTCTCATTCAATTTAAATCCAAAAGGTAAGGTGTTTAGGTTAGGTGTTTCAGCAGAGATTGATGTCTGGTTTATGGGGATAATAGAAGTATTTGTGTCATCCATGGTTGGTCCCTTGTTTCAAGACCAATTCCCAAGTGAAGATTAATGCGGCGGCTGAAAATTTAAAGGAAAATTTTAGCTTTCAACCTTGCTCTGATACCATGTTTGCTTTTAAGGCTTAGGGTTGGATGTATACTCTGCATATTATTCTTCTCTTGTGGAGGGATGCCTTATATAGACAAATATTTATGTCGGTTACATCTTTCCTATTCTGAAAGGAATACAACAATGTATATCCTTTCAGGACTCCTATAGAGTATGTCTTTTATATATGGAAAACTACCCTGTTATTCGGCTAATTACATGTTAACAATAAATACGTGTAAGTTGTAACCTACCCTCCATCGTCAAATAAATCATCCTATGCATTGCTATGCTAATGTTTGCAAAGGTTGATCCGTAATGTGTCCCATCTAAAGTTCTTTCAGGTAACAGTGTGTTTGAAAATATGATTGTATTTATTTTTTAAGTATTTTTTATTTAGAAATATATTAAAATAATATTTTTTAAAAAGATTATTTTGTGTTTGAAAATATGATTGTATTTATTTTTTAAGTATTTTTTATTTAGAAATATATTAAAATAATATTTTTTAAAAAGATTATTTTTTACATCAGCACAGCAAAATGATTTAAAAAAATTAAAAAATATATTAATTTGAAGTAAAGAAAAAAAATAAATTAATTTTTTTAAAACACTTTGAAAACATAAAAAACAACCATGTCTTATCATGTAAAATGTGTTTGATGGCTAATATTAAATTCAAAGGTAACTTTGTCACACCATTCCATAGTACATCATTTACAAACTTATTAATTTATGTATAAAAAAACAGGCAAACACAATAAAAGTGTGATTTTTTCTACACTCTTATTTAACGAATCAAAGGAAATTTCAATTTGCTCTTTATAAGAAGTTAGATGCTATTATGCCTTCTGTTCTTTATAAAAAGGTCAAATGTTGTTAGATGCAACCCTGTGTGTTAATGGCGAAGCCATGATTTCTTAAATGAGGTGGTAAATTACTAACAAATACTATATTGTGTAGACATATGATTAGAAATCAATTTGAAACGTATACACTAACTCATATCAAGCAAAATTAATTTAAAAATAATTTTAAAATGAAAAAACTTACATCATAATTGTTCTTTTTGAGTTTTTATATTTTGAAACTGTTTCATAATAACTTCATTATTAATATTATCAAAGATATCTTTCTTAATATATACAACTAAACTGTCATTCATCCACTTATCTCCCATTATATCATGACAAACCATTTTTAAAAACAAAAAAAATAGTTTTTTTCTTTTCTCTTTTAAGAAGAGACCAACCTGCACTGATTAAAATCAGACTTGCACACACATGTTAATTCTTCTCTAGCAAAAAACAAATTGTTTGGAAACAAAAAAGAGAAAAAAAACAAATAAAATATGAATTATTTAATCATTTGTCCTGATTATTTCATAGGAAGGCATAAGGAAATTAACATCATAAAAAGGACCAATTTCAAACTAAAACAATTTTAATTTTGCAAATATTAATCTTTACTCATTGACAACAATTAGAATGTTTGTTTGTTCATCTCGTGGAAAAGTTTAGTTTCATACCCTAACTAATTTAATTGGAAATGATATAACCTTTAATTAATTCAAAACAATCAAATTAATGTTTATTGTTCAAAATCTTGCAGTCTAGTCCACTATTATTCACCTTTAATTAATTTAAAATATTATATATATCAAAACCTCTAAATTACCATAAATCTTAATACTTTTAATATCTATAAAAATTTGTACTGAGATTACTTTTTAGGTGGACTTGAAGAGAAATTTATACAAGGACAGAGGCAGGAACCGTAGCTAAAAAAAATAGTAGAGCTCAAAAAAATAGTAGAAAGGCTCTCGGATAATTAGTGGAAAAAAAAGAAAGAAAGAAAAGTTTGGAAAAATAAAAAATGAACTGGAGTAATGGACATATATTATATATATTATATATTATATTAAGATACAAGTAAACAATAATAACTTTGGGAACCCTCACCATGTTATTATATTAATATTTAATATAAAAAATATTTTTAAAAAAATTCAGGGGCAATTACCTCCTTTTCCATGTGGCTCGTGCTGAGGTTGTGTACCCAGAAGCTTTTCAAGAAACCAATGTTTTGTTTTAGGTCTGGTCAGTAAAGTGATATTCATGCATCTGTACTATCTGGCGCCAGGATGAAAATATTTTAACAGGCTAGTGATTTTAAACTATATTGATTAGCTTGGCATCGAATTTCTCCTTCAATCACTGGGGGATGGAGATAGAGTAAGAGACACAGTCCAAAATCTATATGTTGTTTATAGTGGTGTGGTGGATGGTGGCGATCATGGGGGCTTTTTCAGACCCGCAAGCCAATCTGCTAAGTGCAGGTTGCAGTCAGTACAAGGTTGACGATGTTCCGGAATTCACAAATAACCTCAACGCTACACTGTTGGATCTTGGAGCACAACTGAACAGCAGTAAATATTTTGCAACTGCAGAGCAAGCAAGGGGTACAGCACCAGTCTTCGCCATGGTTCAGTGCAGGAAATACTTGTCAACGGCAGATTGTGTCGCGTGCTTCGCTATTGCTGCTAAACAAATCCGCAACTGCTCTGCCGGCATCAATGGCGCTCGAGTTATCTATGATGGCTGCTTCCTCAGGTACTGACTCGTGCTTTAATTTTTCACAAATTTTTGAGGTCGTGTTTATACTTCTGCAACTGAGAATTGTAATTGACCAAGTTAGGAATGGATTTATGAACTTAATATTTAGACCTTGCCTTTCTAATAACGTACAGGCGCAAAACAAATACGAGAAATCAAGTATTAACTCAAACAAAAATTGACAATTCACCTATTAACAAGCATAAAATTTGTAACTGAGAAACAGGCTATCGAGTTTATAGGTGGATATGTATCCCCGTAACAGAGATAATTAATTAATTAATTAGTCTTATGTTCTTTGCCTTCGTTGTCGTTGAGGTATGAGAGCACAAGTTTCTACGATCAAAGCACTCAGGATGGTCACTACGGGGCTTGTGGGAATCAAACTGCATCTCCTGCTTATCAAGCAAGTGTGGAAAGTCTGTTATCAGATCTTCAAATTGCCTCGCCGAAGATATCAGGTTTCTTTGCAACAAGTAAGAAGGAAGTGGTTGGAGCGAATTCAGTGGTTTATGGAGTGACACAGTGTGTTGAAACCATCAGTAAGGCTGGTTGCCAAGATTGCTTAACAGTGGCTTATGCTGACTTGCAGACATGTTTCCCTGATGCTGATGGCAGGTCCATCAATGTTGGGTGTTTCTTGAGGTATTCAGACACACCTTTCTTTGCAGATAACCAACTAACTGATCTCAAGCCCTTCTTGAGAAATGGTAAGCTTTCTATTTCCAGACTTCTAGTGTTTTACTAGTTTCTAGCCATTCGGCCCTTTGATCGTAGATGCCTGTCTTTGTATGGAAGGACTCTTTATGCCAGTTTTTTCAATTAATTAACCTTCTAGATTGAATTTAGACCACATTGGCTATAAATTTTTAATATAGGGATGGAATTCTTGATGCCTTGACAGACTATCCGATAATAATTTCCTAATTATAAAGCCACTGTGCAAGCTCAGATATCAGCTAGACTAGTACATAGTACATGTATGTTTTTTAGGTTCATTTTTTTGTGGACAAATCTAGAACATTTCTCAGGTTGCTGTCTTTTATAAGAATTCGAGGGCAAATCTTATTTCGAATGTTATAACTCCCTGCATTACAGACTATAGGAAGTTTATGCCTCATATTTGATCCCATATTCTGGCAGGAAGTTCAAGCAAAAAGAAAGTCCTTATTGCAGGGCTTGTTGGAGGCATAGGTCTTCTGTTACTTGCTACTGCAATACTGTTTCTGTGGTTTAAATTATATGGACAACCAAAGGCAGTTCCTAGAGGTAAAGCACTGTGAAAAACTATGTTGAATAATTTTTCTTTAACCAGTTATCTGCTATATGTCGAAATGATTCCTCTTTTTAACCATGTTAGAGAATTCCACATTTTTGGGTCACTAATGCTTACACATTATAAAGAAATTCTGCTTGATTTTTTCTGTAGAAGGTGACATTTTAGGGGCGACTGAATTGCGAGGTCCAGTGAATTACAGCTTCAAGGATTTGAAATCGGCAACAAAAAATTTCAGTGAGGAATACAAACTTGGAGAAGGAGGTTTTGGTGAAGTGTACAAGGTGGAGTAGAGAGAAATTACAGATTTCAAGAAATAATAATAATAATAATAAAACAATTAGCATAACAGTCCTGTTCTACGGAGGTTAGACTGTTACGGATTCAAGATTTTACATCGTTTAAGATAAAATGGCTGAGAAATTACTGGTTGTGAAGTGTGAAAAAAGAAAAGAAGAAAACTCTAGTCTTCTCCTCCTTTATTTGTGATGGAAAATTAATAAAATACGAGATCCACATAGGATTTTCAGCTGAATCATTGACCTGTCATGGCTGATATTTAGTTATTGTGTCTTCAAACAGGGTGTTTTAAAGAATGAGAGAGTAGTTGCTGTCAAGAAACTAGCTATAAGCCAGTCTCACAGGGCAAAGGAGGAGTTTGAAAAGGAAGTTAAGATCATCAGTAATGTTCATCACAGGAATCTCATCCGACTTCTTGGATGCTGCAGCAATGGACCAGAACTACTTCTCGTGTACGAATACATGGCAAACAGCAGCCTTGATAACTTCTTATATGGTAATTTAAATTTTGTGCGTACAAGTTGCTCCTAGCAAAACACGACAAAAAAAAATGGCTACCTGTAAATTTGACGAGATCACATGTTAGGAGTTAGGACTTAGAAGTTGCTTACACCAAATACCATATCTGATAAGAATTATCTTGAGAAAATTAGGGTTTTGTTTTACTCTGGAAAACAGGTGATAAAAAAGGCTCTCTCAGCTGGAAGCAACGATTTGATATAATTCTTGGGACAGCAAGGGGACTTTCCTATTTACACGAGGATTTCCATTTGTGCATCATTCATCGAGATATTAAAGCCAGCAATATTCTTTTGGATGATGATTTCCAACCCAAAATAGCAGACTTTGGGTTGGCCAGGCTTCTTCCGGAGTCTCAGAGTCATCTTACCACCAAATTTGCTGGTACACTGTAAGTTATGATAAGCACCTGCTCTTGTGAAATTGATATTGCTTATCACAACCAGATTGCTCATATCATAGAAATACTGCATCTTGTGATGGAACATTCACACTCAGTACACTCTTGCCATCTAAAGTCTCGGTTCATTCTCCATGTTTTGATCCTTTTCAGAAACTGCTAATAGCATGATAAAATAACCTGATTCTCCGTTGCTTTCTTATTATTGCATCAGGGGATACACAGCACCTGAATATGCAATTTATGGACAATTATCTGAGAAAGTGGATATCTATAGCTATGGGGTTGTTGTCCTCGAAATCATGAGTGGCCAAAAATGCAGTCAAGCAAATCAAGATCCTGACTCGGACTACCTCCTCAAACGGGTGAATTTATAGTTAACCAATGCACTATTCATTTTGGTTCCTTTCCCATGGTTTTGTCTCGTTTACGTGTGTTATCTCGTGGTTTGATAGGCATGGAGACTGTATGAGGCTGACATGCATCTGGAATTGGTGGATGGAAGCATGAGCCCAGATGAATATGAAACAGAAGAAATGAAGAAAATCATAGAGATTGCTTTGATGTGCACTCAGTCAACAGCTTCCTTAAGGCCTACAATGTCCGAAGTAGTTGTTTTACTGAAAAGCAAGGGTTCTGCGGCGCAAAAACCACCACCAGTAAGCCCTGCCCTCATTGAGTCCTTTCAGAAAATCCGCGCAGACACCTCCACGTCCACTGGTTCCCCCATGTCTAATGCTACTGCCTCCGTCTCCCAAGTATCGGCACGCTAAATCTATTGACTCGCCACGAAACAAAATCAACAGCACAACATTCCATTACATATACCGAAAATTTATATGCACTCCTTCCCTGGGCATATTCTTAGAACTGTTAGAAATGTCCAGTAACAGTTGATCAATCACAAAAAATAAGCATAACGCAGCATTCCTGCATGCAATGGAGTTCTGGTTAAAGCAGTAATTTCCCCGTAGACATTAAAATGATCTGTTGTTCACTGTTTCCTAACATTTTTTTCCACTTTATAGCCTTAAAGGGACGCAAATTATTATGAATATTTAATAAGAACATTCGTAGCTTTTTGTCTTATATAATTTGTATATGCTTGATAACCATAGGATAAAAAGTGTTGGTCAAATAACTTATTAGAATATCCAGGTTTTTAAAATATATATATTTCATTAATTATTTTTTGTACACACATTCAGCTTTTAACTTAAGTTTCCCATGGGAGTGTCACAACTTACACTTTTTAAAAATATATTTATTTAAAAAAAATATCAAATTGATATTGTTTTAGTATTTTTTAATAATTTAATGTAATAATGTTAAAAATAAAAAAAATCTAAAAAAAACCTATATTAATGTATTTCAAATAAATAATATTTTAAAAAGTAGTGTATACCACAACACCAAATACATACTTAAAAAGTTTATCCTACCCTAAGTTTATAAATGAAACATAAATATAAATTTATGATATTCTATGGCCTATAAGATATATTTTAAAAATATTTTTATTTACATTCTACAAATTTAGAAAGATAAAGAGAATATTTGGACAATTAAATTTGTTTTTATTTAAAATCATTATATATATATGAATTATTTTGATATTCTATTAATAAAAATAAATTTTTAAAAATAAAAAATATTATTTTAATATATTTTTTTTAAAAAATATTTTATAAAATAACTATTCCTGAATACCAAACGCTTCCAAAACAAGCTTAAGAGGAAAGATTATGGTCTTTTTATGCAATAAATCCGAAACTTTTAACACAATATCTCAAAACAAGGAGAGAGATACTTTTGGCTGCTGAGATGGCCGAATCTTATTGGATAGAAAACCTCACCATACGTGGCCCTCAGGCCTCAAGGAGTCAAGAGATCCCAATATAGCAGTAAACTGCTTTATGACCGGGGCGGTTTATCTTGTTTGTAAAAGTATAAAGTACGGAATTAATTACTGAGAGTGTATCCATGACAGCCCGTCTCTTATCACACCACGACAATCTAGTAATAGCAAGCCACGTATTCAGTATCTTGGCCATTTCCACTGCAACTTCTAATTCCACTGGCTTCCAATTAAAATTTCTGTGACAGGCTTGTACGATTTTAGTGCCAGTAAATTCTTACCAAATATTTTTGACCTGCCTCGTCTGGTAAAACCCTATCTCTGTCTCTCTCTTTCTGCAAATATATAAAAAAACATAATTTCTTTTTTATTTCTCTCTCTCTAAAAAACCCCTCTCTCTCTAGGCATCTCCGATCTGTATCTCTAGTAACCGTTAGAAAGAGAGCCTCTTCAGGTACATCTCTTTCTATAAAATTTACATACCTGTGTGGTTAAATTTAGGGTTACGATTCTTGATTTTTGTTTGGTTGCTGAGAAAATTTGAGGAATAGAAAGAAATATATTTTTTTAATGGAGAAAATGGAATTGGAGTCATAAGTCTTGTGATTTACGTCGTTATTTTTTTTTCTTGTTTATCGTGAAAAAATCAAGCATAACTGTTGAACCGGGATCAGTATAGCATTGTCTATAAATATCTGTAAATTTCCCAGTAACTGAAATAGGGTGTAATTAGTGATCCATATTTATTAGAGAGAAAATTAGGTCCTGTTGTTTTTTATGTAAATTTTATAAGCCTGTTAATGATTTGTTTTCTGATATTATTTTCTTGACTCGAATTGCAGGTTTTTTTTTATGGTAAAGAGGCAATAGGTTTTTTTCAATCGATCGCTGAAGTGTAGTAATTAGCTTATAATCTGTCTCCAATTAGAATACAAACATGAAGAATTGCGAAAGAATTGCCAATTTTGCTTTAGCAGGTATTTTATATATATATATATATTTATTTTTTTTCTTTACTTTGACGAGCTTGACTTTGTGCTAGTACTGTGCTGCTCCTTGTAGATTCCCCTTTTTAGTTAACCCCCCTCTTTCATATGCCCGTGTGCTTATCTTATTGTCCTGGGTATTTTTCATAACTTTTTGAGCTTGGATGTCGGAAAATGGTTGAATCTCATGTGCAGCGAGGGGTTTAAAGGAGAGGAGGGCTCCTTTCTCTAGAGTAGCCCAGCCATTGGAGTAAAAAAAAGAGAAGGGGATTTTGAACATGATAGCTCTTTGTTTCTTGAAACTGATGTGTGGGAGCACCTTTTGTTTGTTCCGTGGCTCGGGAACTTGACGCGATTTTGATACCATGTGTGTGATTTTCAATGCAGGTTTAACATTGGCACCACTTTTTGTGAAGGTAGATCCAAACTTAAATGTGATCTTGACTGCATGCCTGACAGTTTATGTCGGTTGCTATCGATCTGTCAAGCCTACCCCACCTTCAGTTAGTATAACAAGCATTACCATTTATTCTTTCCCCCTTTGTTTTTCCTGTTCCGGTGATCTGGATTGTGCTTGACTGAAATTTGCTGTGTTTAATCTTGCAGGAGACCATGTCTAATGAACATGCAATGCGCTTTCCCTTTGTCGGAAGTGCTATGCTGTTATCATTATTCTTACTCTTCAAGTTTCTTTCAAAAGATTTGGTTAATGCTGTTCTGACCTGTTACTTTTTTGTGCTTGGAATCGTCGCACTTTCGTATGTTCTTTCCACATGAACTTCAATGATTATATGCATAAAATAATTAAAAGTGTTATTTTCTTTTTAATGTTTTTATTATTCTCATTTTTTCCTGTTTGCATTTTTCAGGGCAACACTTTTACCAGCTATAAAACGTTATTTGCCTAAGCATTGGAATGATGATGTCATTTCTTGGAATTTTCCATACTTCCGTTGTACGTGTTCTTATGAATCCTCTAGACATATTTCAAGTCCCCTTAAATGATTCTGAAAATTCAGCTGGTTTCCATCCTTAGATTATAATCATGGTTATTGAATGCTATACTGCTAGGTTGCTTATTTGTGGATGCTTGGAATTTCAACGGCAAATAAATGCTTCCTGATTCGTTACTTAATTCGAGCTATTTGTTGTTGCTTGTTGTTTTTGTTATTTTTTTGAACATGCTGCTCTATTTTATATTTATTTACTGATTTTCGGTTCGAAGGGAAGGAAATGTTCTTGTATCTTTATGGATAAGTAAAACCACACAAATTAAATGGTCATCTTTCTGTTTCTGTAACATCTTTTCTGCTCATAATGGGTGACATAGTTTTGAATCCCTGTTCCCATTTCTTAAAAACTGGATTTTGACAAGTTAGATGCTTGTACATGCATGTTTATCTGGCCGCAAATATAACACTCATGGTGTCCTGGAGGTGTACTTCCTATTCGTACTTTAGATATATTAACGACAAGTTCCTTTGGATATTCTTGACTGGTTTTTACAGTGGTGCTTTGGACATTGTAAATGCTTGGTTATCTGCATGTTAAAGCATTAATGACCTTATGTTTCTTGGATTTTTCTTTGATTCAGTGGATGTCTTGATTGTATCATGCAGAATGATGTTTTTCCTTATACCTTTCTTGCACAGCTTTGGATATTGAGTTCACAAGATCTCAAATTGTTGCGGCTATTCCTGGAACATTCTTTTGTGCTTGGTATGCTTCCCAAAAGCATTGGCTGGCCAACAATATTTTGGGCTTGGCTTTCTGTATCCAGGTCTGGCGTCATTCAGTCAACAGATTACAAGCTAATTGCTTTGAGTTGTTTATCTTCTGTAGAATACCCTCTTGAAAATTTCATGCTTTTGCATTATATCAACTCTCACCTTTTTCACATTAACCAAGCTATACACTGAAAAATATTATTAATTACAAGCTAGCATGCCTTATTTACTTTTGATGGTTTCAATTTTCAATTATATATATATATATATATATATATATATATATTCTATCGCCTTCTTGTAGTTGCTTAAATCTTTGGGTATGCCTTTTTGTTCAACATTTTCCCCTGGATACTCTATATAATCTGAGGCATTTCATCAAATGTCAGAATGCAAGCTGAGTTGTCTAAATAGTGGATGGATCTTTTAATAGCTTCCATATCTATACTTTTTTACATGTTCAGCACTTGCCAAGGACTTGTGTATGCACTGCAAAATTCCAATGTTCAATAGAAATGGGATTTTCTTGAGATAAATATTTTTTCCCCTTATAAATTGCGAGATATTTTTCACTAAAAGTACCTGTGATTGATATAGTTACTAAATTTGGATGGTTTTTAAATGATTTGATTTTGTGTTGCTTTTTCGCAGGGGATTGAAATGCTTTCCCTTGGTTCTTTTAAGACTGGTGCCATCCTCTTGGTAAGTAGTCTAATTGTGGAGTTCTTCTGTGTCTTTTCTGGATAACTATTGATTATACAATTGCAGATGTGGTTAGTTTGTTACATTAGTTAACTTATGTCTATATGCAGATTAAGTTACGGAATGCTGATATTCATGTTTCTTGAATATCATGTCCTTGAGAATTTATTTCCTCAGAATAAAGTTGCTTGTGTTTTTTTTCATATGTGCTTAGCCTATGCTGTGTTTGATGGCAGCCAGATTATTTGGAAAGTACATTTGTGGATAATATTATTGTTTCGTGCTGAATTTACATGACTGGGGCCGCCCTTAATGGGAAACTTCATGTAATCTTAAGGAAAAGGGCAGCCCCACTCACAACATTGATCAATGTTTCTCTAGTCCATTAAGAGAGCATACCTTGGACTCTTTATCTCATGGACCTTCTTTGGTACAAAAGGATAAGTTAGTGTACTATTGGATTAAGCAGTAGAGGTTAAAAAACTTAGCTTCTCTCACTTGATATGGAATTTAACATATGATTTAAGGTAAGAAAACAACATTACTAAGCTTGAAGATCTATCCATGTCTTTAGGATTTGAAAGCTTGTGCTTGATTTTTCTGTTATTCTGCAAAGGATAAGTTAGTGTAATATTTGATTAAGCAGTAGAGGGTTAAAAACTTAGCTTCTTTCACTTGTTATGGAATTTAACATATGATTTAAGGTAAGAAAACAACATTTTTAAGTTTGAAGATCTATCCATGGCTTTAGGATTTGAAAGCTTGTGCTTGATTTTTCTGTTATTCTGCAAAGGGACATTAAAGAGAGATAAGGAAAGTTTTCTATCCTTTTTTTTGTTATCCTACAGCTTGGCCTTTTATACAGCATAAGGCTCTAATTAGTAGAATTGTGTCTCTTAATGGGTTAAAGAAACACTATGTGAGTTGAGGGGAGTGCCCTTTTCCTTTAGATTACTATTCACAATTTAAATGTTGCCAATAGTCATGTACCTTTCCTTTTCCTTTCTTTTTTCTTTTAAGAAGTCAAATATAGCAATGAACAAAATGTTCAGAACAGTTAAATGCACAAAATTCCAAAAGGTGGAAATTTAACATTTCTTGGTCCTTGACTCCTGGTCATGAGTTTCAAAACAGCAGTTAATTTTATCATTTTCTTCCATGTTATATGCTACTGCTCTTTATTTTGATGACGCTAAGGGGGGTTTCTTGATATAGCCCTGGTCACTTTTTTCCTGGCAATTAGTAATTCTTCTGATATTTGATCTTTTTATCCTTAATTTATTGCAGGCTGGACTTTTTGTGTATGACATTTTCTGGGTTTTCTTCACTCCTGTGATGGTTAGCGTGGCAAAATCTTTTGATGCGCCTATTAAGGTTAGTTGTTGAGCTTATTCATCTTCAATGATATCATATTTGCATGTAAAAATGAATTTTGTTATTGAAGCTTTTGATATGATTTGTTGCAGCAGTCTAATTATTAGCATGCCTATTCTATTCTTCTGTAGCTTTTGTTTCCCACAGCTGATGCTGCAAGACCATTTTCCATGCTCGGACTTGGTGACATTGTGATTCCTGGTAAAGTGTCTAGTTAGATCTGCACCTGCATGATATTTGCTATTATGATAGACAGCTGCATTTGGTCTCTATGAGTAGTTGTCGACAATATTGAATGAAACTTTGTGACATTAGCATGGCCCAGTGTTCCATTCCATAGCTTATCTTCTATCTAGCTCAAAAATATTTTCATTGAATCTGCTTTTCAGTTAAGTAATATAAAATTAGTGAAACATATGGTTGATCTTCTATTGGGTTATTCCTTTGAAAGAAACCGAGTAGTCTTTGAAAGAAACTGTGTATCTGAAAAGATCCCTGCACATTAGCTGGAGAGAGAGAGCTTTACATAATCTTTCTATATCAGATGCATATATATAAAGGCAGCCAATATTTCTGATTTTAGCATCAGAAAGTTGAAGATGCAGGGTCAAATAGGTTGATTTGGTTACAGGAATTGCTGTTGATAGTAATGCACACTATAGAGTGATCATCTACTCCTAGGTTCTTACATTGGTTGTTATATATATTTTTGCCCTTTCAGGTATTTTTGTAGCTCTGGCATTGCGATTTGATGTGTCCAGAGGAAAAGACAGCCAGTACTTTAAGAGTGCTTTTCTTGGATATGCAGCTGGTTTGGTCCTTACAATTATTGTCATGAACTGGTTCCAAGCTGCTCAGGTGACTTGTCTCGATCCTTTTTCTTGTTTTTCTTCTCTATTTTGTATGTCAGGATTATTATCCCCTGTATTGATCGCTGTGCTTTCTTATTATTATTTTCAGCCTGCGCTTTTGTATATTGTACCAGCTGTTATAGGATTCTTAGCTGCTCATGTCCTATGGAATGGTGAAGTCAAGCCAGTATGTCCTGTTATGATCTTATTTCTGTTGCTTTCAGTGACCACCTTTCTATTATAATTTCTTAGAAATTTCTTCTCCTGAGAAGTCATCTTAATCATACTCGGTTGTCTGATATAGTATTTTTTTT
>Ga0325414_1003801_pt1 | contig 15745 bp, 9 predicted proteins | sample PopdelMetagenome_8_FD_206183 | JGI IMG/M metagenome (GOLD analysis project Ga0325414, IMG submission 206183) | Populus deltoides microbial communities from Bellville, Georgia, United States - Leaf-PdKOR-R3 | ecosystem: Host-associated > Plants > Phyllosphere > Phylloplane/Leaf | place: USA...
GGGTTTGTTCGAGAGTGAGGGATTCATTTTCTGGTAGAATTGATGGTTGTTTGAATTCCGCTCTTTTAGTAGTTGATAAGTTAAGCTTCCTTTGTGGTTCGTAAGCTAACTTCGGCCAATGTTATCATTATTGGTGTATAAATGTGGCATTAATGCATATACTTTCTTCTTGGTATATTAGGAATTAATTGCTGGCGATTTCTGTTTCCCTTCTTAGAACTTATCCTAAGCTGTTTGCTTTCTTTTCTCTACAATTTGCAGCTCCCAGCTCCGAACAATGATGTTCAAATGCTACTCACCGAATAGATATACAACCAAGTGCTTTTGCTGTATGGGAATGTAGCTGAGGGAGCTTGATATCCAAGTAATTAGCATTCTAGTTTTAATGTCTTGCCTCAAGACTCACAACGTAAGAGTCTGGCAGAGTATTATGTAAAACTAGTTGTGGAGTATACCTCCTCTTATTGAGCTTTATGAACATCAATAAGCTGGGGAATGTCGTAATATATATATCAACGCTTGGACAAGTAGCAAATGTAATATTATGTGTCTCAACTCTGTGTCTGGAATGATGTTATAAGAAGGAACTACTTTAGAACGTGATTTTATGAATATTGGATGGAATAGTTTGAGCTCAATCTTTATGTCCTAGTGCAGAACTAATACAATTAGTTAAGTATTTATTGCTGTTTTGGACGAACTTGGCAAGGAAGGGACTGCTAGAGGCAGGTGACCATTGTCTACAGGTTTAGATGGGTTCTGTCGGTGTGGGGGGACAGTAAATCCGCTGGACATGGCGTTTCCGGGCAGGGCAAGAGTGCTGCCTCGAGCACCAGGCACTCCATCATAACAGTGGTAGCTATTAGATTTTACAAGCTGTTGGTGGCAAATCTCTTTTGCATATCAAATTACATGTCTTCGTAATAGTTGCCTCGCTTAACAACCATAGAACTAATGATAATGATAGCAAACGAATTTGATGTAGAAAGATGGTGGAGCCAAGAATTATGATTCTGTGACATTTTAGTGGTCATGTGGCATTGTTAATTTGACATTTTGTGAGCTGTATATCATGGTTGTAAAACCCGTCTTGGGATATAAAATTGAGGTCATGAGTTGAGTTAAGATTGAGGTCATGAGTTGAGTTGAGAGAATAACCTTTAAAAAACAAAGATTAAAATGATGTTTTGATATATATATATATATATATTAAATTAAAACAACGATTGGTAAGCTATTGATAATAACAAGGTAACCAATAAGATCCTCATTTTGCGTGTAGAGTATTTTCCAATTAAAAATATATTAAATTAATATTTTATATATTTTTTTATTTTAAATATCAATATATCAAAATTATTAAAAAAAAAACTTGAAAAAATAATTTAAAAAATACCTTTTAAAACCAAAAAGAATTAGCGATTCAAGTATATCTAATCTTTTCAAATAAAGAATATGATTTTTCTTTACAAGAGTGGTCCGTCATTGAACCTACATGGTAAGTGGAGTCTCGTTTCATCCCTTTGTGAATTAATTATGTAATTTTTATAATTGAAAACTAATTGTTATATAAGAGAATTTTTAAAATTTTAAAATTGATTTACTGTATTGGATCAAGAATTTATTTGATAAAGAAGGATGTTCAATTTCTTAATTTATTAGGCTCAAATCTTAGAATTAACATCCAATATAATTTATCAAATTTGTTTTGATACATCAAATCAATAAGAAAGATACATTCATAAGATATATTTAAAAAAAAAACAAATAGACTCAATTTACATGCAAATTCACTGAGAAATTTTGGTGATTATGGGGTTTCTGGATACTTTAGGGATGATTGATGAGATCCATTTGGAGTCTTGGGTTCCTTTTAGGTGTCAGCAAACATGTGATGATCACTTATTCTGAAAGGAGATTTGGAAGCTTTCTTGTAGTTGGTGTGATTTGATCTTGGGACTAATAGATAGGATCTAATATGAACTTCTTGTTCTGGTGTCCTGAAGAGTAAATGAGCATTTGAAAATGTACCTTGCAATTATGCCTTCTAATAGTCAAGAACCCTCAGTGAGATTGATAGGAAATTTATGGAATGATAAATCCCTTCTCTTTTTCTCAGTAATGCACAATTCTCACCATCTTCATTTCGATCCGTGAGTGGACATTTGTGCGATACTCCAGGAAACAAAAGAGATTATTCAACGCATGTTATAGTTAGGGAGGAAAAGGCATTCCATTTTTGTCAGTCTGTTAGGATCAGATAAGGTGTCTAAGGATGGGAGGCTCATTGTCATTAACGTGATATGCTTTGAGGCGAACTTTATAGAACACAATGTGACAAGCACTTTGTTTTAATGTCTAAAGCTTCAAATTTCTTCTCATCTTTCAGATTGTTTGGATGGATTAATGGGTTGCTGTGTTTTGTCATGGTTTGACCGACTTTAATTAGTGGGTGTTATCTTGTTACCTTTTGTGGTTTGTTTCTACTGAATTTCGTTGAACAGAGTCGATAGTTAGGGGATTCTGAATTTTCATGTGAAATTGTTGTTTCAGAATGAATTAGCATTCAAAATTGGGGAGTTGTTGGCTAAAGTTTGAGGAATTTTGATTGCCCAAACCCAGCCGATTCAAAACCAAGGAAATTATTTTTCTAAAAAAAGAATGAAACAATGTAGTTTTGATAAAAAGGATTGACCCAGGTGACTCGCGAGTTGACTTGACTACTCAATTACCCTAACTTCTTATCGAGTTAAAATCCGGGCGGGAAGGAGCAAGGGTGTTGTTCCCTCTTTCCAAAACATCTCAACCATTGTGTTTTTCGGACACTCGCTAGAGGAGAATCATAATTGTTTTCGAGCAAAGAAAGTTGACAACGGATTCTTAGTTTGTGTTAGCATGCCGCATGATGATCTATGTAACATCTGATCTCATCCTTCTAAGATTGTTCCTATATCACCTCAATTGATGCCAGTTTTTCCAAATTCCATTATGAATTATTTAACTTCAATTGTCTTTCAGTTTAATATGTCATTCATGTAGTAATCTGAGGCCAAGAACTCACTCATATTGTTATACAATCAACAATGAGAGATGTAATTTGGTTTCATTAGAAGTTTTGCCATCCGGTAGATTTTTATAGGGAAAAGTTATAATTTGTAAGTTATATCCTGTGAAGTTTTCAACAAAGTAAGATGGTTTCCTGTTCTTGTTGCAGGTGGAAGCAGACCAAATCTTCTCATGTTCTGCCTGCTTACTTTGAAGTTCTGGAGCATAATCTTTGAGAAATTTGAAGCAAATTAATGCAACATGGATAGATACTCTCAACATTTATGATGTGAATGTGATGCTTTCTATTACTTTTCTATTTTCGCGTGGGGAGCTCATCTTCTGCTAAGAAATTATATGGATAGGCATAATTGCAGAAACTATTGTAGATGAAATAGCAGATCAAACCATAGGGATGAAGCCATTATAGGGCATGTCTTAAATACAGGTCCAAGGCCATATTTTAGTTGACATTTATGGACTAGCTGGTATGTGATACAGCCTGAGGCATTAGTTTGTGAAATCTTGAAGATACAGCTCTTGTGTGATTTCTCATACACAAAATGGTAGGTTACAGGAAATTCTGCAGCAAAAGAGTTGCAGTTTTATGATATGAGTTAGTAGAAGAAGTGAATCCAGTAACTTGCTGCTTGTCTTTCTTTAAGCAAGCATTCGTGCGTCTTTGATTTCAAGGAAGGGTAGAATGATCTGTTGGGTCCGCTGTGGATATCTGCAGTGTTTGCCATTGGACAATAGGACCTGAAATTGATTCAGCCTCTTTTTTGTTTTAAAAAGATTAAAAAAAAATATTTCTTGTTTCACTGAAAAATTTATTTTTATTTCACTCTAATTACCTTACCCACAAGATATACTTGGACAAGAAAAACTCATACTCAAAACCTAATTTATTTATTTTTTTTATCTTTTTTAGTATGAGTTTTTATTTCTTCAAGTAAATATAATATCTTTTTATCTCAACTTTATCTTTTGTCTATCAAATTTCTTCAAAAAAAAAACCCATCAAAGCAATTCTTTCAACCCTGCAAGCAATGTTCTAGCTAGTATATAAAAAAAAAATCATTCAAAAACTCCAATCAAAACAAAAGTTTGGATTTTAGTTTGTAGATTCAAGGTTTTAAAACCTTAAAACACCCAAATCAAGGATCAAGATTTGTAGAAATGAACTTGTGATAGCAAAATCATGTAACAGGTCATATACTAAATTCAAGAAATAAAAATCATAAAAAGAATGTCATAAATATATCATTAATCACTTATTTTCTGACAAAGAAAGCAGGCAACAGTAGATTAAGGTGTTTCTCACAAGCAGAAGGTTGCTTTTCATGGCCAACAACTTGTACATGTAGACACTCAATTCTGATTCTTGTCTCTTTTATCTTAACTTTTTAGCTTGTGTAATTTATGCTGCTACCATAAGATCCTTCCTTTAAAACACAAAGGTTTTGCTCTTTCCTCTTCTTCTTCACAAGGTAATTCTTTATTCTTTAACGTTACCCCTTTAAAAACTTCGAATAATGCTGCGTGAAACAAGATCATAGAAAGCCTAGAAGCAACTTCGTCAATAATTGAATCTAACCAGCCCTTTCACTGTTTTTTTTCTCCCACTTGTGGTAATCTTGTTCACAAGTGAATCCAAAACAAATTCAAACTGGTTTAGTGTGACAAGTCAACTCAGTAACCAACTAACATAAGACATGATCAAATTTGATTAATTTGATAAGTTAATTTTTGATTCGTTAACCCGGTCAAAACTTGGTTTGACTTAAAAATAAAATAAAATTATATTATTTAAACTTTTTTTTAAAAAAAATCTTAAAATAATATCATTCTGAATTGACCCGGTTTAAATTTTTTAATCTATAACCTGGTTCTTAGACTGACTAAGTTTAATAACTTTGATAAAAACTTTGTTGGAGCTTTCTTTGCTTAGACCCATGTCTAAAACATGCTTCAAAGGTTACATTCCTATGCATATAAATACAAGATTATGCTCTCTTTCTCCAACCATCACACAAGGAATTTCTCAATCCATCTCTCTTTACCTCCGTTTCGCTTTAGCTAGAAACCTTGGCCAACCAAGCAGACTAAATGGAAGATCATAAAGAAGTTGCTAAGCATGATAGTCCTGACATTGATGACAAGAAAACTGAGGAAAGGAGGGAAACAAGGCAGCAAAATCGGTTGATTATGGAGGACTATAGGGAAGATATAAATGAAAAGGCTGATGCTTTCATTAAGAACTTCCGCGATCAACTTAAGATTCAGCGCGAAGATTCGCTTAAACGCTTCCACTAGATGATCTCCTGGAGGGTTTAAGAGATTTCAGCAGTATAGCATGTCAGGATTTATTGGAAAATTTTCTATTGTAAGATGAAATGTACATGTAAAGGTGTTGATCAATAACGTTTTATGAAAGATATATTTTACAGTTTGTTTGATGCTTCTTTGCCAAGTCTTTGTCATGACTGACCAGTTCTCACTTCAAATTTTTCGACCAGTGCTAATGATCATAATTTTATAAATGCTTGTTAGGGTATAATATAAAACAATAAAAAGCTATTCAAGAGTCCTCACCTCACAGTTTAAATTTTTGAATTGAAATGGTTTTTTAACCATGCTAACATAGGTTAATTAGAACTTAGAATAGCTGATCAGCCGATCCCAAGCCCAGTTAAAGGAGGGAGGTTGCTGTACGTAGGCTGACCTGTGTCATGTATTCTTTCATATAGCTGCAGTTGCTGCTGCTAATGATATGGTCATGACTGATACAATCATGCTTTAGAAATACAAGGTGAGGAAGAGGAAGAGGAAGAGGAGGGCATCAGAAACCCACTAAGTTGTATCCTCTAATAGCAAATGTTGCTCTATATTTTTGCATAAGCAGATCGGGAGTTACTGCACTAATTTGATTCTTGCTACCATCATGTTTCCATTTTATAAAATTGTGGGTTCAGCAATCTAAAAGGTTTTCAAAATGGCTAAAAATGGCAAATGCTACAACATTTTATGATATGTGTCAGGTGTTCATGTCTCTAAGCATACATGAAGATTGGTTTACAGCTAAAAACACGAAGTCACGAGTAGCTATTGAAAGTGCCTACTTATTCAGATGCCTTATTCCATATTCGATACTGCATAACGCTTTCTCTCCATCCTATCCTTGTCTAATTAGTGAAGTGTGAACAACTTTTCTTGAAGATTCTCTCTTTCTTTCTTAATATTCTGCAGGACTGTTTTGGCTTTTCCTGGTTATGTGTTGTCTCCGTCTGTAGGCTTTTTGTTTGTTCTTTCTCTTGTTCTAATGTGCTCTAACTTTTCAGTTCCATTTTCAAGCTTCTCGGCAACATCAACCTTAATTTGTTGGAAAAGAGATGATTTGATTGATCTGTTCTGACCTTTGATCTCATTTGTGAGAAAGCATTTTCTCAGCTAAATATGAACACATGAGAGAATCATGGGAACATGCATGGACTATCCTTTTGATGCAGGCGGAAGCACAACAAGAATAGCAGCAAGCACAGAAAGACAAAGAACTAGTTGAAATAGGATTAAAACATAAAAAACCCTAAATTTTGTTTTATTTTTGAAATAATAATCTGATAAGCTCTGCATCTTTAGAAGATTTAGAAGTTTTTATATAAGCCTGAAACCGGCCTTAATAAAGTGGAATAATCATAATTCTAAAATAAAAGGGAAAGATGGCTAAAAATCTGAAAATAACATAAATTATAGAAAAATCAAGGGAAAAAAAACACGATTGACTCAAACAGGATCTTTTTAGTCTAACTTAAAGAAATTTGTATAATGGATGAACCTGTAAAGTGGTTTGCCAGTAGAAATAGGCCTGAAAAATCTTCTTGAAAATTTTAAGTTTGATCCAATTGTTGGATTGAAATTAATGATATTTTTAAGCTATTATGATGGTATGATACAATCAACTTTTTCTTGAACCTATTCTTATTTTAATGGTTCATAAAAATATTTGTTAAGTAATTCTTATAATTTATTTATGGCAAATTATCATCTAGCTATAGCTATGACAGATTTTAATGTGATGTCTTAGAACCTTCAATTTATACCAGCATCATATTTCCCTTTTGGCCTAAGGTGTTTTCATGCCAATACGAAAGGGAAAGGTTGGAACCAAAATGTTCTGCTGAGCCAATTTTTCTTTATACCCCACAAATGAAAAATCAAGTCATATCACTTTAATTGTTAGAGAACAAATTTAACGACTGATTTTGGCCCTAATTAGGTTCTTGATCTGTCTTAATACACGCTCGAGAGTCTGAATTTTGCTAAGAAATTCTGAACCAATCTTCTTTACAAAACGTGATTACACAAAATCTAAAGTTATGGTGACAATGTAGACTTTTCTTCCGGATTATTTTAGCCGAAGAATAAGCATTTAGAACAGCTAGGCTTCTCTACCGTTGTCTTTTGCTTTTATACATGCAAAACTCATGTTTCTGAGTAGATTTTACCTATAAAAAGGTTGTTACTTCTTCGTTATTGTCACAAGACAGAAGCTCTTTTAGCACAGAACAGTCTCCATCAGCCTCTTTCCTCTCCTAATTTTTCAAACTCTCTATAAGCTTGAGCTATAATGGAGCATAAGAAAGAGATTCCAACTCACAGCAGCAATGAAATCAACAAGGGGAGTGATGCAAAGAAGAAAGGGAGTGCCGGGAGGCAAGGGATGACAGAGGATGAGGAAGGAGACATCAATGGCCTGGCAGAAAATTTCATCAAGAACTTCCGTGATAGGCTGAAAATTCAGCGCGACGATTCAATGAAGCACTATACGAAGATAGTGGCACGCGGGGCTTACCATGCTTGCTGTTGAAGTATATGAAATGTTGTTGCAGCTTGCAATGCATCAGTATTAGTAGATGATAATAACCTATGGAGATGAAATAATCCCCAGCTCTAAATGTAATAGACTTCACACCGTTATAATGACAAGTGGTATTTGGTAGACTTCACATCTTTGATCTAAACCAGCACATAATAGAAAGGTAATGGCGAGACTGCAAGGATAAACTGACCAGTTTCATGATCAGTAAATTTCTAGAAGGCTAACAACACACAGTACAGATGTTGATGGCGTGCATCAGATCCATCTTTAAAGTAACAAAACAAATGGGTAGCATAGTTGATCCACAGCGATTGAGATGTAATCAAAGTATACATTGACTAGTTCGAGATAACCCCATGTACACTCACAAAGCATACCAAAGATTACATGCTACAAGGAAAGATCCCACGACAAGGGACTTGGCCCTGGAAAATGACTTAGATTTACAAGTATCTGCCCTCCCTTCATAAATGTAAGGAAATGAACGCATCTATCACTGAAACCAACAGTGAACTGTTCTTTCTTCGTAGTTGTCCACGTTGCACACCACACAAAGGCACCACCAATTCCTGTATCAATCTTAGATGTGAATCATGATTCTGTTCATCCATATCATTGGATAGTTTAAGCTCGTCCAGTTTCACTTCCAAATCTCACCTAATGTTGTGAGAACATCAGAACCATACCCAAGACAGATTACTGTTGATTCAACCTTGGCAGGAGTATAAATAGCAGAACATTAACGGAGTACAGGCAGCTTTCTGGTTTAGAAAGAGCAGACACTAATGATCAGTGAACCGCGTTTGTGATGATCTATCATTATAAATTGAAGGAAATGCTGAACGTCTACAACGAGCTAAAGCAAAAATGCATCTGGTTCTCATGCTTGAAGCACCTGACAGTGCACAATGTGACTTTTCAAACCACCTCGGCCAGCTATACTTGACCATAAATTTGTAACAAGGGTCCTGAGATGACCTCTCCCGGCTATATTCTCCCAGAGGTGAGGGTTACTCTCTACATGTTTGTCAGGACTTGAAACATCAACCAGGCTAACACTCATGTTGTTCCGCACAATGCAAAGCTTCCCATTGAGAGGAACGAGAGCAGCAGCCTCCAAAGCATGAGAACTCCCAAGATGGAGCTTACTATCTATAAATTTGTTCCATGTATCTGAGGCTTCATCATAAACCCTAAGCTTGCAGCCATCCCGGCAATCCAATGCATAGAGACGTCCATCTAAACTGATACTAGGATTGCGCCAACCAGCAACCATTCCATCGTTGATTGGGGTCCAGGTACTAGTTTCTGGATCATAGGCTTCACTCATCACCTCACGGTGGGATCCGAGGCCTTTTAGAAACCACTTTCCATCATAAACCACCCCTATGAAAGGCACCATAGCCGTGCTCATATCTGAAATAAAGCTCCACCGGTTCTTGTTAGGGTCATAAACCTCAGCTGAGCGAAGAGTCCTTTGGATTCCTTCACACTCTCCACCAGCCACATATAGGCAGTTATTTATGACGCAAGAACCAAAGAAATGACGCTTACGAAGCATATCCGGTGCCCTGTGCCATTTATTTGTCCGGGCACTGTAGAAAATGACTCGCCTCATGGACCCCCTGAGCGGATCCTTTCCTCCAAACAAGTATAGGTGGCAACTACTTAGGACAGCACAACCAAAACCAAGGGCCCCGGAATATTCACGAGGAACTGGTGGAAGTGGTTGCCAGATCTGATGGACAGGATCAAAAGCATTCCATGAGATCTTTCCATCACGGTCTCTCTTGATGACATAAACCCATTCCTCTGCCATTCCAAGACTTTTCCTAAGAGAATAAAAGAAATTACCAGCAAGGAGCCGGTACCATCTCTTGCAAACTAGACGGAGCTTTCGATGTTCAGCTCGGGGAACTCGAATCAGACATGCAATGGCCAGATCATCAGGAAGACCAGGCAGAAGTGGTGGCTGGACACGGGTCCTCTCTCTGCGTGTGGTTTTGCTCTTGTGTGCATTAGGATTGATATCAGGCTGGATACATAGTTTTGATCCTGGGACAAACTTCCTTGCCTCAGCAACTGTTTTTAAACCAGAATCTACTTTGCAATAACATGATACAGAATCAACCTGCAAAGCAGTCCATGTAAGAATGCAAGAAAGTTTCACATATGATCACATTCTGCAGAGATATATGTCATTATTTCTGCTTACATGATTAGACTTGCTAACACAATAAAAATAATGGATGTAATCATTCGACAAATTGGAAAAGTGTGTAATTTACTTAACAACAAAAGGTCGTACCAAAGATCACATTACAAACATCTTTTAATCGCATCAGCATAAGAAAAGTCTCAGTGAAAGAATTGTAATATTAAAGCACGTGAGGAAACAAAAGGTGGTTAACATGAGGAAAAAGAATTTTTGCTTTATCTTCAGTTCTCCTTCCCGATCCAGGATACAAGGTTGTAGATCACCACAGACATTTGTCTTTGAAAGATATAATTCAATCCATCTCCGGTAAATCTTAATCCCAAACCAGATAGGCTTAAGTGTAATCTCAATCCTATTCTTCAATTGTTATGTCCCTTATACAGCCAATTGTTATGTGGATTGATGGGATACTAAATCAATCAAACTTTTCATCTGAGAAGTTCAAGCATTGATATTTTTGTACGGCTAGATCTTGTATGGAGCCCTTTCAAGTGAGACATTATTCAGGCCTAGAAAGGATGTGGCTCTTGTTCATTCTTTCCCATTCTAAAAATAAATTAATTGATCTGGATAGAGATAAAATTGCATCAAAGATTAAGAGTATAAATTTGGTCATCAACAACCAAAGACACGTTATGTTGGCTTTCTGATAAACATTATTGTCCTTGAAGCATGACCTGAGTTCAAGACAGTGTCTCGTTGACATCTTCAAGCATGGAACAATTTAGCAAGTACGTGAAGCTAGACCCATAGCTAGTCCACAAATTATTCAAACATTGGAAAGAGCTCAGACAAGGCACCATTTTCTCAAAATTTTCGCTCAAAACCAATCCAAACACCAACAAATTGTACTTTCTACCTGACACATCTTTCAAAACCGTCATTCAAAACTTAAAAGCAACATTTCAACGCTCAATACAGAATTAATCATTTTGCACAACAATCTTAATACAAAACGCCTGAGTTAATAAAAGAGGGATGGCATAGACACCCAAAATTGATTAGGGAACCCAAGTCACAAAAGTCAGAAGTGGGAGAGCATTCCCAACTATAACGCTTGTAAAATTCAACATTCTCCAAATAGACAAAAACCCATTAACCAAAAACTGCAAGCAAGCAACCAGATTCTAAACCACGCATGCCCACCAAGAACCCCAAAAAATTTGCTCCAGATCACAAAATTAACAAGCCATCCTATCCGGGTATCTTCAAAACACCATAAAAACAAAAACCCAGCAACCAAAATGCAAACACAGACAGAAGCAACCAATTACGAAACATCAAAATCCACATAATCCCCTCAAAGTCTCCACATTTATCACCAAATTCACCAACTGGGCATCTTAAAAATCTCATTAATTCCTCAAAACAACAAAAATAAACCAATAAAAAATACATTAAGAAGATCAAGTGAGCTTACTAGTGGAGCTTGAACTCTAAACCCTCTTGGACCATTTGATGACGCATGATGTTCCATCTTTTGCATCAGAGATTCATAGAAAGATTAGAGCTTTAAAGAAAAGAGAGCTCCTTTATGAGACCAAACAGATCAAGAAAACCAAAATTGAGAGATTCGAGAGTCAAATCTGACACCAAACAAAGAAAACAAGGAGCTTTGTGTTTTGTTGCTGATATTGTTGTCTTTTTTTACCCTCTAACAAATGCAAACAAAAAACAGGCTACAAACTTTGTTGTATCCAACAAAACATGAGAGCAACTCTCTCTCTCTCTCAAAAACTCTCTCTCTCTCTCTCTCTCTCTCAGACCTCAGTTAGAGTTTGTTTCTCTTACTTACATTAGCAGCTGGTCCCATCGGGTTCAACAACTTCTTTAATGTACATGGGTTTTGAGACTATTGTCTTAACAAAGAGTTTATTTTCCATTTTTATTTAATGAAAATAATTTGTTTTCTTTATTTTTTAATATTTCTTTTAAATTTTACATATTTTAGGAAAGTTTTCATATTCCAAATTAAATAACTTTCCAATCAACTCTAAATATATTTATAGAAACAAAAATACTAAAAAATATTTAGAAAAAATTGAAGAAAATTATGAGTTATTAGTTCATGGTAAGTTTCATTCATACAAAACTTATATTTACCCCTAATTTATTTCATGTTTAGCTTTATTTCACTAAAAAAAATTACCTTTTTACATATATATTTTCAATTTAAAGTCTAGATGGTCAAATGAGAAACAAATTTACTTATCATTTATAGTCAAGTTTGACAAAAACTTCAGGTGCTTATTTATTTATTGTTGTTAGATTTCAAAGGCTTCAATTTTTCAGCTCTCAAAGAAAGATAGAGAGAGAGGGGGAGAGAGAGAGAGAGAGAGAGAGAGAGAGAGAGGACAAAGGGCAGTCAGTGGGGCCTTGTTATTGCTTACTCAATCACTAACTACATGTATGGGTCAAACCCCATTATAAGGGGCACAGTTCTTTGATGGTATGGGAATTGGGATCCATCATTCTCAATGGATTAATGGAGGAATCATGTATCTTTTTAGATTTTTTTATTTTTTTTTTCAAATCAATACCCCATCTACCCAAAGTCTACACTAATGGTATAGAGCACCTTGTTATTGCTTTTTTATTTATGAGGCCAATTAGTTAGTGTATCTTCATCCACCAGACAACAATACTCATTTAAAAAAAAAAAATTATTAAACTCTTGCCGATTCTTTCAAACCAAGACTAGTTTATAAATTCACCTGGTTAAACTAAAACAGTATTGTTTTAATATTTTTTTAAAAAATAATTAAAATAACATTGTTTTGAAGAATTAAAAAAAAATAGATTTTGAAAAGGTCAATTTAAGCTATATTTATATATCGAGTTGAGCTAGTTTTAATAACAGTAAAAAAAAAGTTTCACTTTAATTTAAATTTAAATTTTACTTTATTCACTTTAATTCATGAAAAAGTTGGATTTAGGGTAAAAAAAGTTTGACCAGGAGGTCAGCAGAATATACATGTATAATAAAAAGGCAAAAATACTATTTACTACTTCTTATACAGGATAACTTTGCAGATCCATGTCAAAAAAGGCAGCAAGAAATGATGATGAAAATTTAACTATAGAATGTGCAAGGAATGTGTGTGTGTGTGTGAGAGAGGGAGAGAGATTTCAAATGGATTATTGAAAGTGCTTCCTTACCAACCCTAAAAGACCCTTCAAAGTTCAACCCAAAGAAATATTTCCATGAGGTGTGGTTTTTAATCTTTCCCTCGAGTATGGAGACTCCCCAATATTTCTTCTATAAAAATCAATGGCTGGCATTATACGAGTGGCTAAAAATGGCTTGAGAAAAACATTCTTTTTAACATTATTTTAAAACCTGAAAAGGCTTGAAGGGTTGATCCAAATCTTAATTGATGACGAGTTTGAACTGGTTTAGATTGGAAAAAAATTTGATTAACTCGATTATAAATCCATGTTGACTCAATTGACATGACTTGATTATATCAAAACTTGTCCGATTAACTCGTTGGTTTTTCAAGAAAATTGATCAAAATAATGTTGTTTTAATATTTTTAAAAAGAAAAATTTTAAATCAATCCAAACTAACCATCCAAACTTCTAACCCAGATTTTATCCCGGGTAGATTTTCAAATAGAGTTTTAAAATTATGCTTTTTTAAGGTATAACAAATTCTTCCATCAACCTTGTCATCAATTGCTTACAAGCAAATGCATTAGCGATGTGTAATCATCTTTCAACACCTGTCAGCACATCTTATTGAAATCTTTAACTTGGGTCTACTGGTTTTGATATATAGCATGTTTTTTAGTGTAGTAAAGAAAATAGGGGTTAAATTTAGCACAAATTAATCCAGAAATAGGATCCAGGGGAGCAGTTGAAACTTATCACAGGGCCATTTCCATTAGAGAGAGCACTTGGCATGCTGTTCTTTGTAGTCATCGTCATTAGCTCATGGAACCTCTCATATTAATCATTTCTTAATCTAAGTTAGATGAAGAAGAGGTCATGGTCTTGCCACACCACATGGAGTTTCTTCTAGTCTATTCTAGATCCCATAGATATGTTAATTACAGAGTGAAAACGAATATTTTTTATAAGGTTATTTTTAGGTTGAATATGAAAGAAATTTGACATTATGCTGCTTTCATTGTGTTTTGTCAATTTATCACTCGTAGTTGATCGATCGGTTCATACTTTGCCTAATTGTGGGCTTCGATTTGCTCAGCATTGATCACTTGCAATGGTGTCATAATCAAACTAACATATAATTTCATGCCCCCTTTGACCATATCCTAACATGGAGCATGGGATAGGAAGCATGTATATTGGTATTAAGTAGTTAGGTGTTGTGCACTACTTATGGGTTAATTTTTTTTTACAGCATAAAATATATCAAAATGATGTAAATAATTTTTTAAAAAAGATCTAATATTCTAGTAATTGACTCAAATAAGTTTAATAAATTCGATTAATTTAATAATATGATTAGAAAATAAAATATCAACAATAAATCAAGTGAGAAAAACAACAATGATTTAATGCAACTTGTCATTATTATGGAAATATATTTTCATAATTTTGCTAAAACATCTCAATGATCTTATTTATTAACAAAGTATAAATTATAAATTAAACGAGAATGGGATAATTTTATAGAAATAAAAACAAAAAAAATATGAACCTAAAAAAAATAAGACAAAAAAATATCAATTCTTGTTAACTTTTTAAACCGTGACCTAGTTTATAATACCCAAAGTATTATACATGAAGAAATCATGAGGGTTAAAATTACACCAAAAAAAACAACACAAAAATAAAAATAAACACAATAAAAATAATGAGGGTTAAAATTGTCATAAAAATAAATCAAGGGGCAATAATAAATTTTAAATTTGAGAGTTAAATTGAAAAGAATAGAAACACTAACTAACAAATGGACAAAAATAAAAAGAACAAAGACCAAAATAAAAAACAAAAAATACACCATAAACTTTGATTAAATGATAGAATAAAAAAATAAAAATTTTTATAAAAGGTTCAAGAAAAAAAAATAAAAATTACAAAAAAAAATCACTACTCCAATCTACCGTATATCATGAGAGGGTGCACAATAATTTCAAAAAACTGGTATTTTTTAGTATATCATATAATAGTTCTTCATACTTCATATCATCCACTAAATTAAAATGATTTACAAGATAGTAATTAAATGATTCTATAATATTCGGCGAAACTCAATCAAATAAAAATCGGACTTGTAAAAAACATAGGATGATATTTATTCGTTTTTCAACTTATTTCAAATGCAAATTCACACAAGTGAAGTGGAAATTTCATATATTGTTTAATCACTCAAGTATACCAAACCCTAACCCTACCTTAAGGTGAGAAGGATAGTGAAGAATGATGTGATCATGTACATATGCAGGTGTACTTGCCCTTTTGTGCCTACATGTCAAGAAGATAATAAATAAAAGAAATCCACCTGCATGTTGAATGGCATCTGTATTTTTACGTGACAAAGTTTCGAGGGGTCGGTCTCCTTCCTTTTTCTCCTAAAAACCAAAACTACAACCGCTCCATCTTCTCTGTTTTGGACCCATCTTACACCCATGACA
>Ga0325414_1003806_pt1 | contig 15733 bp, 11 predicted proteins | sample PopdelMetagenome_8_FD_206183 | JGI IMG/M metagenome (GOLD analysis project Ga0325414, IMG submission 206183) | Populus deltoides microbial communities from Bellville, Georgia, United States - Leaf-PdKOR-R3 | ecosystem: Host-associated > Plants > Phyllosphere > Phylloplane/Leaf | place: USA...
TTCGACGAGGTGATGGCCGTACCAGCATTCATTTAATCTTTAAAGATGTTTAAGAGGATTATAGTAGTAATTTTTTAAAATATTTTTTTATTTAAAAATATATTAAAATAATATTTTTTTATATTAACATATCATTAAATCGATCTCAAAATATAAAAAAATAATTTTAAATAAAAAAATTAATTTAAAAAAAAAAACATCTTTTGTAATGCTTGCATTCCAAACAACTTTTTAGAATGATTTTTTTTTCAATGTATATATTATTACCTTGTTTGTTTGCTGAAAATAGTTTTATTTTAGAAAGTGAATTCTTGAAAAATAAATTGTTGGAAATAGTTTTATTGTGAAAAGTGAATTCCTAAAAAGTAAATTATTTTTACGATGTTTGGTAGTACCATGAAAAATGAATTAGAAAACATTTTTCAGTGTTTGGGTATAGTATAGAAAATGAGCTGGAAAATAATTTATTAATATTTTAATATTTTTTTCAAGTTTATCTAATATATATATATAGAATATTAAATATAAATATTTAATCACTTACCATAAAAGAATAAGATCTAAAAAGTGTAATATTTTTTTTTATTATATCATATATTTATATATAGCTTAATTTATAAAATATAACTATATATGTCATATAATATTATAGATATATATCATTGTAAAATATTTCTTAAATAAAACATATTAATATTTTTTTTCAATTTTAAAAGCTTATTTTTTTTTCATATTAAGAAAGCCAAATTAGTTAATGGTGTTAAATAAGACTTAGATATTTGGGTTTTTTTAATATGAAGATTACTTTAAAAAATAAATACACACAAAAATATTTTGATAGGTTTTTTTGGATAGAAATTGTCTTTTTTAAGGGTATGAGCAATTATCTCTTTAATATCCCTTTAATATATATGAATAAGCATTAGGAAATAAATATAAATATCTTACATTAAACATAGTCATGTTTTGATGTCATACACATATATATATTAGTTTAAATTAACAAACATAAACATACTAGACCAAATTAAACAAGTAAACATACTTGTCAAATAACAAACATAAACTTTCTTATCATAGTAAAATCATCTTAGCAATCAGGCATGTAGTAGTGTTGGCTCGCAAAATTTTGAATCCAAATTTTTCTCAAATTAGAACTTTTTGCCATAAATGCTTTTGTCAACATTTCATTTTGGACCAAGTGATCAAATGCATCTCCAAGAGTGATCTCATCAAAATCTTCAATTTTCATCACTTCTATATATAGCTCATTAACATCAAGTTTATTTTTGCTTAAGCTTTGAATTGCAAACGCTACATCTCTTTTTTTAGACAACTTTTCAACACCATCATCTTCATACATGCGATTTCTTTTTCCATGTTGCCTCTTTTATGCACTAGAGGAAGATGTCTTTTTTCCTTTTGAAGTTTCTTCATATTCCGTTTCATTTTCAATTGAAATCGATTACACTTTAGTGTTCTCTTTCAGGTTGATATCAGCATTTGATTTGACATAATTTCTGGTTGCCATGTCTTTTCCAACAATAATTGTCATTGCCTTATACATATCAAGTTTTTTGTTGAGATACATGTCATGATTGGGATGTGCATGTTCATAAAGTTTAGAATATGTAATTTTTTAGTTCCTTGTATAAAATTTTAGAAACAAAAGTAAATGTAAAAATTACAAAGAGTATAATATTTATCATATCTTTACTTCTTCATCATATACATATTTGAAAACCGTAATCATCTTCAAACAATCATCCCAACCAAAACCATTTTTATTTTTAAGTTTGGTTATTATTCCCCATTCTTTTTTCACAGTTTTGAGATGATTGTTTACATACTTAGACTCGCATTACACGTTGAACTGTTAACTAATTTTTGTAGCCACCTTAACAAAAGATTATGCTTTAAAGGTGGAAGAAGACTTGTTTCCTTTAAATGTCTCCTCAATTAATATCTCAAGTAGCATGTGAGACATAGGCTTAGACCATGTGAAGTGCTTACCCTTGCATTTTTTTATTCTGTGTGGTACTCATTTCTATAGAAAAAAATTACAAATTTATACAAAATAAAATCATACAATATTTAGATTTAATTAATTTTATATAAAAACTACAATTAATATTTAAAAGAGAATACATAAAATACATAAGAAATTATAATCAAGTCAACAAGCAATCCAAATACATAACAAAGATAATACAACTCAAGAAAGACATAATAAAAACAAACACAAACACATACAATTAACACTTAATTACTAGTTTCTTTGAGTGTTATAACCATTCCACATGGTTGATGCAATCATTTTTTTTGTTATCCACTCCTTATTCTCTTCCCTCTCCTCTCGTTGACTTAAGTTAATTGTTCATCTAATTGGTTCACTTTTCAAACATATTTCTTCCATAAAAAAGTCATAAGGATCAACTCTCATTATGTGATTATGAATAATACAACATGCAAACATAACATCTACTTGTGTTTCATAAGACTAAAAAGGTTTTACATCAACTGATCTAAAATGACTTTTCAAAATACCAAACCTTCGCTCAATAACGGTTCTCAATTAAGAGTGTCGAAGATTAAATAGCTCCTTTTTATTTTCTGGTGAATATTCTGTAAACTCATTCAAGTGATATCGAACTCCACGAAAAGAAAAAATGATTCCTTTTTAAATACCGTAACTAGCATCACCAAGATAATATTTCCTTAGAAATAAAAAAAAAACCTATTACTATCTTTATCTAACTAGACATTTTATATGTTTATTGAATATAATAAATACTTTATTATATACCTTCTGGAATTTTTAGACCAGTAGGTCTTGATAGTGTATCACTTAAAACCCGTAAATCGTGTGCACTTCCTTCCCAGTCAGCTAAAATATATATAAACTTCAAATCAAAAGTTATAGCTGCTAAAATATTTTGTGTTGTTTTTTCTTTTTGACCTCAAAACTTTCCTTGAATTTCAATGGGAACATTTGCAGGAACATGGATACCATCAATTGCTCCCACACAATCCTATATAAACATGAAAAAATAATTTATAACCTTTTCTTATAAATGTAATTAATTAATGTATAAAATATTGGTATTGTTCTCGTACCTCAAAATAATGATATAATCTATGATTATTCATTATCTCTACAGGAACTTTATCCCCTAGGTCTTTAATAAGGTGCTTTTAATACAATTCTAAAGTAACGATGGATAGTTTCAACAGACCTATAGTATATACCAAGGTTGTTAATACCGTTTCGGCAGGTGTTTCTTTTTTTCAATTAGAACGGAAGTTTCGGTTTCGGAGCGTTTCGGCGTGCTGTTTCGGGATTGTACTGTTCATCTATATATATATATATATTCAAGATAAATTAATTATAAATTATGTATTACAAAGTACAAACACAATGTCAAGGAAACATAATTTTAAAATTTTAAATATTTCTAAATAGTCAAGATTAAATAGAACTTTAACTTAAAGTTTTAAAGTAATTCAACTTAAATAAAATACCAAAATATTATGAAAGTAAAATGTTTTAACACAAAAGAAACATAAATCAAACATCATCTCCATCATTAACATAGAAATAAGGATCTTGATCTTGTGGTGGTATGTAGGGAAAGTCATCAACTAGACATTCCAATAGTTGATCATTTCCACCAAGCTCATTCTCTTCATCAAAACATGTCTCTTCATCCTCTAAAGTCAAAGTAAACAAAGATGCTTCTATAGTATCCCAATTTATATCATCTCCAAATTATATTATTAACTACCAGACCTAGCAACCTAGCAATTAATCCAGTTATTTTGTTCTTTGTTTCTTGAATTCTAATCTTAACGTATGCAGTATAATTTATTCCTTTAAATGTAATATTCTTATCTAGGCTTAACTCTGTTTAGCTTTAATCTTGATGTATAAATAAATAAAATAGATCATTAACTCTGTTTTATTAATTTCATTTACTTAAAGAGCTCTGACTTGATTTGTTTATGATAGTGCACAGATCAAACATCAAAGTAGCATTCAATTTCAGATAAAGCTTCAAAGTTCAAACTAGCTAGCCAAGCCCGGTGAAGCAATAAAATGATAAATACAATACAAAGTTACAAACCCAACAGTAAGATTATATACAAAGAAAAAGATTGCATGCATTTTCCATTTCAGAATATTAAATTAGATACATTCATGAGACTGTTGAAAACATAAACATTTGGGATGACCTTCCGATTGATCAAGTCCTGCAGCAAGATTCATTTGTCAATTTCATATCCTTGCCAGCAAACAAATTGCTAAAATGTTGCAAAACAAGTGACAAGTGCATATTCAAAGCCATCAAGAAGTTGAATTAGAGAGTAATAAATACCAACATGACAAGCAATTATGAATTTGCAAGACTAGAAAAATGCTATCTCCTGTATCTATAAAATAAACATAAAACTCAATTCCAGCATGCCTAAAAATTATTGCTTATTAGCTCAGAAGATCTGATACAGGAAACCCATGCTCAAGATGGACTTGGGGTTGAGGGGGGCTAAACGGGAAAGATAAACTCACTCCTCTATGTAGAAGGAATAAACACATATATGCCAACAAATAATAATAAACCCATTATTTGTTGACAATTTGAATAGTTTGTTACTAATTCTTTTAGTAAAATGAGCCAAATTTCACCAACTCCATTTTTTCTTTGTTTTCTTGCAACCCTAACTAAATAATCTAAGAATGCTCGGCAATTAATTTGATTGAAAGCAAGAAATAGATGCATACAAGGTGGCCAGGTATTGCCACAAAAAAAAATGATCATGGAAAAGATGGACTATTTGATATCAACATGCAAACTAAACCAGAAGCGAGACATTTAAACTAAATGAAGCTCATAAACAAATCCAAAGAACTTTAGCAGATGAAGGCAATCATGTCAATTACCTCATAAATATACCTAGATTTCATGTAGTCACCACAAAGACCACAAACGTCAATTATAATACGATGTAAACGTAGAGAGCAGAGACAATTATTCGAGAAGGGAGCTAATGGCCACAAAGCGAGATTAGATGTCTTGGAGTCCGGTATGAGTCTCCTGGTTCTATGTGATATAATCTTTACGGGGAGGTTGAGAATTATCTGAAATTCATTGATATTTCTTTGCCAGGTTCTAGGGGGGCTCCTTCTCTTTTTTGTCGATCGAGCCGCTTCGGTCGAGAAGTCAGGTTGCAGCAGTGCAACATGCAAGAGCAAGACAACAACAGAGAAAAAGGAAGATTGGAGGGGGAGTTTGTGAAAGACAAGATGCTGATTGTAATTGTTTTGGTTGGGAACTTGAGTCTGCGAGGAAGAAAAATTAGGGATTTGGTATTCAGAGTTCAGAGAAAAAGAGCATTTATATATGGGTGCACTATGTAGTTAATGAAACTGAACCAGGTTCACTTTTGAGTCTTTGACTCGGTGGCTTTAACCTGAAACGGAACGCATGGAATCCGGTCGGAACGTTCCGGCCGCAATTTGACCGGAAAATTCAGATCAGTCCGAGATTTTAAGCAAGGTGAAAATTGTTCCATTTTGTTTCGTTTTTTGAACTGGTACGAGATGTTCTGGGTATTCCGGCTGGAACAGAACGGAATTGACAACCTTGGTATATACCACTAATAAAATGGAAACAAACAAGCCTACATATCTAAGAAACACTCAATTTTATTGTTTATTAAAATATGTAAATCAAGCTTACACATTTATCACATAAAAAAAAGAAACATTATTTCCAAGTCAAGTAGAAATTAAAAGATAAATGAAACGATAAATAATAAGATGTTAGTGAGTTATTGTGATTTTAATATTGGATCTCATGTTGAGTTCTCTAAATGTGTCTTAGAATATTTTCTTGTTATTTCTTATTGTTTAGTAACAATTGATTTTTTCTTAGATAGATTCCTAAAATGAGCTCAATCAAATAATTAATTTATGATTTTAAGCCTTTAGTGTATAGATACGATTGTGGATTAAAGACACCAATGCAGACTTATGGACAAAAGATCATCTAGGAGTGAAGCCATATGCATGCCCTAATCCCATACAAAAATAACGTTTTGTTACTGTTCTAAGATAGAAAAAACAGAGACAATGAAAACAAAAATATATTGATTGAAAAGATAAAGATAAAGACATAAAAATAAATCTATCTCGAAAATAATTTTGGAGTGAATTTTTGTACTTTCAGAAAAGGTACAGAGAAGACATGTCTTCAAAGACAATATTTTTTTTATTTTTTATTTCTAAAATATCCTTATAAAAATATCTTAATTTCAAAATTGTTCAACTAAGACATGTAAGAATAAAATGATTATTATCATAATTTTAAAATCCAACTTGGTGGTCGATCCGGGGCAAAGCTCGGGTCATTGGTCAAGACCTGAGTTACGGGTCGTGTTGACCTAAGTTGACTCAAGTTAGTGTAAGAATAAAAGTGGCTATTATCATAATCTTAAAACTCGATTTGAGGACGACTCGAAGCAAGGCCCGAGTCACGAGTGAGGTTGACTTGGATCAATATAAGGATAAAAGTAATTAGTATCATAGTTTTAAAAATCGACACAGGAGATGACACGAGACAAGGTTTGGGTTAATATAAGAATAAAATAGGTTATTATCATAGTTTTAAAGCTCGATTTAGGGGTCAACCAAGGGTAAGGCCTAAGTCACAAACCGAAAGGGTTAGTCTAGGTTGATTCAGATCAATGTAAGGATAAAAGTTATTATTATCATAGTTTTAAAACCCGACTCAAGAGTTTATCAAGGCAAGGCTTAAGTCATGGATGGTAAGGGTTAACATGGGTTGACCCGAGTCAATAAATGGATAATAATGGTTACTATCATAATCTTAAAACTCGACTCGGGAGCCAACTCAATTCGGGAGTCAACTCGAGATAAGGTTCAGGTCTCGAGTTGGAAGGGTCAATCCGGTTGATCTAAAGCTTTTTTAAAAATAATCAAAGCAATCTTGTTTTGACAAAAAAAAATTAAAAAAAGTCAACGATTTTTTTACCTGTGTTTTATTCTAAGTTGACCTAGGTTTTTGACCAGTTAAGGTCAATTCAATCTTTCCTCTATTTTCTCTTAAACTCGAACCAATCCAGGCCCTAGGTTGACCCAATTCTGAGTCAACTCGCTAGACCAATCCTGATTTTATAATTAGGGTTATTATTATATTACTAATTTCAACACTCAATATAAACTACAAAAAAATATGTAATTATTTTTTTCAATATGTAAGTTTGACAACAATATATATTAAGAGTAAAATAATTTTTTTTATATTTTTTTTTTTGTCCACCATAACCAAACAATATACAAAGACAATCATTTTTTCTTGTACACCACCACCAAATACAATTTTGTCATTGTCTCATTTTTTTGTCATGTTTCCTCTCTCTCCATCCTCTCCACCTTTTCTATCTTCGAGCCGTAACAAAACGCTAACAAAGTGAAAATCAATTTCAAATTTAGAGATTTTTTAGTTTAAGAAAACAAAAAATAAATTAAAAAAAAGTGATAATTGGGTTGAAACAATAAAGAAAGAGAGTTGCACAATAAAAATCAATAATTGATGATTGAAAACCTAGGCAAAATGTTGTCGAAAAAGTAGCAACAATGTGATGCAAATAGTAATTGGATGGATTAAAGGTGGAGCAAGACATTTGGTGCAAGAAATGAGGTGAAGGAGAGGCAAATTTAGTATTTGAAGATTGTTGTGTGTATTTTATAGTTGCTTTGTGTTGTTTCATGATTTCTTGGTTATGCTATATTTTTTTTATTTCTGTTAGATTTTTGCAATGTGAGTTCGTAGAAGGTTAGAATCCAAAATTTTATAGCACATTTATAGAAATTAAAATTGGATATCATTTGTTGTGGTTTTTTGTTTTTGTTTTGATTAGTGAATGCAATAAAAACTTTTCCCAATGCAAATGTGTTTGAAAAACAAAACTAATTGAATTTTATCTAGTCTTAGGTATATAAATGACAATTCGAGTGCATAGAATTCCAACTTAATAAATCAAATGCTTTAAATTGAGAAATGACAATAAAACAACATCTAAAATTCATTCAAATAACAAAGATAATACAAAATAATAATAATAATAATAATAATATGATTTTCTTTCAAAGAACAAGATAGAACACAACTGAAAACCATATTATGCATAACAAAAAAAAAAATAATTCTTAGTTAATCAAAACATAATATAGTTATCATTATTAAGTTCACAATTTCATTATTTTTTCAATGTATGTTGAATCTAAATATAGGTTTAATAATTGATTTTAACTTTCGCAATTTCTTTATTTTTTCAATGTATGTTGAATCTAAATATAGGTTTAATAATTGATTTTAACTCTTTCTCGAGTTAATAAAATACGTGATTCAGATGCCACCTTTTGTTTCATCTTCTCTAGATGACTCAATAATTTTCTGGTTAGGCTATGGCTATAAAATCTTAAAAATTTTACTTGGTCATCATAATCAAGACATGAACTCACATTCAAGATTATATATTTAGTTTTTAAATTAACATATATGCATCTACCTTCAAACTTATTCATACTTGTTTCTCTAGTTGTGCCTCTCCTTTTAATTCTTCAACTATATTTTCACTTTTTTTCTTAAATAATAAGACCTTCATTAGGTTTAAAAACCACAACATTGCCTTCCCTTTTAAATTTAGCTCTGACCTTTACATTTGCATCTAACTCAATTGCATACCCACCATGGTTGTCAAAATCACAACTTGACTCGTAAAATCATAGTCAATCTATATATAACGTGCAAAATTAGGTTAAAAACTCGAAAACCATCAAACTCGGTCAACTTGGACCAAGTTGACGAGTTTGATAAAAGTAAGGAAATTAATTGATTCCCCTCCCCGTCCATCACTCACTCCCTAGTCCCAGTCTCCCTTTTCCCCTTTGCCTGGTTCCACAACTTTCACTCTCTTTTTCTTTCTCTTTAAACACCCTTTTCTTTTCTTTACTTCATTTGCCTATGTTCTTCCTCAAGTCTCTACTCACCAGTCACCATCTTTTATCTGACTTACTTGAGTGGAAAAGAACAAAAAATTGATGCACATTTTTCTTTTTCATCAGCCAGTCATGACATATAGAATTCCCTAAGAGTTTCAAAAGTCACCCTTTCCTTTCCCTGAATAGGTTATTTGGAATTTTCCAGTCCTTTGATGAACTATCTTAACTGTTCTAAGAGGGAGACAAAGCCTACTTCTAGAATTAGGATTAGTGATTTAAAATATATAACCCTATTTGGCTCATAACTAAAGATCCAAATCCCTCCCTTTCCCCTATCATTTTTTTCACCAACAGATCAATCTCCCAAATCTCTAGGTGAATTTGATATTAAAAAAAGAAACTCTCAATTAGGTTCTTTCTCTTTTGGGTTTTCCCCTTCTCTAGTGAAAAAATCATTATTCGAATCCACTAATTCGGGTATGGAAACTCCTAATTCTCCCCGGTATTCTCTGGGTGTCTTTCTGCTAGTGAAATAGAGCTTTTTGAGGATTATACTTGTGTAATAACCCACTGACTTATTCCTAGAACTACTCATATTTTTTATAATTGCATTGTCGAGAGTTGTTGTTGTGTTGTTGGCTTCTCTAGTTCTTTAAAGAAAGACAATAATACATTTTTGGGTGATGGGTCAAGTTACCTACCTAATAATTTCTTAAGCTTTTGCTTTGCTTACAAAAACAATCTTAAGCAGGAAAACTATGCTAAGCTTGTTAATTTAAATATTAAATATGGAAATTTGGTTCAAACATAGGAATATAATTATTTAGCTTCCTCATAAACGAAAAAGTTTTCATTATATTTATGCTATGCACATTGTATTATATTGTATTTTTAAGTTATTTAAACTATGTATGAATTTTTATTTTAACTATATATTTTAAGGTGTTTGGACTTTTATATTGTTTATTTCACTTTTATTTTAATTATGTTATATTATTATTTACTACTTGATTGGAATTGTCAATATATAATTATTTTAAATATTTTATTGATTTTATGATTTTACGATTTTACGATTCAAGTTTACGATCTGAGTTTATATTGTATATTCTGTGTTGTGTCAAAAAAACGATTTTGACAGTCTTGATCCCCACAACCTTTTTCAGCAACAACTTCATTTTCATTAGGTTTATAACAACAACATTGCCCCTCTTTCTGCTACTCACTCTAGCTGTAGCTCTAGCCTTTAAATGTGCCTCTCTCTGTCCTTTTGCCTCTACGATCATAAGTAATTTTTTTTTTCTTAATAGCATTTCCATAACCTTCTTTAATAACAACTTTAATTTTATTAGGTTTGTAAACAATACTATTGCCTCTCCCTCTCTTCGCACCTTTAGGTTCATAAATATTTATAACTTTTTTTTTTACTTACATTGGCTTGTTTCTTTGTCAATTTCTCTAGACAAATCTTGCAATTATACTCCTTTTTTTATGATATTATATTCCCATTACTCTTCCCTTCTTAGTCAATGTTATGTCATCGCTAGACTATTCATGTTGTTTTATAATCCTCGACTTCGTTATCCTGCATGTTTGTTTATCAATCACTAGAGAACTAATAACTCATTTTCTAGTAACTAGCTAAAATTTTAGACCCGCAACATTCTTAATTGGGTTATTGTAAGATAACTCTGATTTTTTCTATGGAATTGATGAACATAATTAATAAGGGATAATAGCATTTCAAGAATCTATAGTCTTTTATTCCTTTTTTTTTAGTAATTATACTAATAAGATTTGATTAATCAAAGACCTCTATTAGTTTTGTTATGTTTGCACCTAAAATAAACATGCATATGTTAATTATATAAAACAATTATTGTTCACCAAAAAAGGAATAGAACTGAAATCGGTTTGAAATAGAAAAGTCAACAAAGTTAAAAGAGTCTTTGATCAACTAGGAGAGTTGAAAAAGTAGTTGATTAGTCAATCAAGTGACTAGCAGTCATGATTGATAAAAAAAAAAGCGATCAACCAACATAATTTTAATGCGTGTAGATAATCAAAAGATGCAGTCCTATTAAAAGTCAGAGTCCTCAATAGAATAACTAATCAAAAGTCAAATATTAGCCTATGATTCATGTATCCATCAATAAATGATGAGTTTAACCTGTATTAAGATTTAATAAACCTTTTTATCTGATATCAATATATGTATAGGATTAGAATTATCTATGTAAATAGAATTCAAACTTTGTAAGAGCATAAATAGGGTCAAATACTACTGTAAATGATGGATAACCCCCACATATTCAATTCTTAAAAAACATTCTAGATGTTTATTACTTTTTTTATTGCTTTCCAAAATTTTTAAATTCCTTTAATTTTTTTCTTTTACAAAATTCTTGTCATAGTGGTGCATCTTGGAATAGATAACCTTTTTTAAAGGTTCAATATCTAGAATCTCCACTTCTCATTTAATATAGATAGTTGTTGTCTCATTTAATGTTCAATTCTAAGTAAGATTTAATTGAAAACATATAGATTAACATGCTTAGTGGGATAAGATCCATCGTATTTTCCAAAACAACCATTAAAACATGCCTTCAAAGAAAAACATGGGTAAACTCATCACTATTGTACTATACAAACAACTACTACAAGAAATAGGGAGAGGCCAACTTCTTGGCTTTAAAGAACTTATAATCCACCATCTCTTCAAATTCTAGTGGATCAACCACTATCATGTATGCCTAAAGATGGGTTTTTATCATCTAATCCTTATTATAACATAAAAATGCATCTAGATACACCCATAATGTTCTGATATAATCCTTTACATTTTCTTCAACTCCAATAAAATCATCATCCCTAACCATATATGAGCAAGTGGTGCATCGGTACCCTATATACAACCATACACTTATATAATCTATGGATCAAATGATATTATGGTAAATTTTAGTCAACCAACATCATTGCTTTTGAAGGAGCATCTTATTATTATTATTATATAAATCTCTCTAAAGTTGATATCAGGGCTTTCTAAATAAAGATGGAGAAAAAAACAAACATGACCTAACACAATAACATAGTGGTGACCAATCAAACCATGCAAGCCATTTCTGATTAGTTAAATCAGAGATAAAACGAGCTATATTAGAATAGACCTAGTATTGCAAGGACCTACGCACCTGGTAGATATATACTAGAGGATTTTACAACATTGAGCACTCTAGCAGAGGTGTTTAAAACAAGTATGCCTCTTATAAAAAGGTATTTCCTCACGTATTGGACATAATAATAGACATAACCCAACTTCGGCATGATAGCTTTTGACATTTTACCCACAACTCAAACATTTAGACAATTACAAGCCAACTATTTAGTCCCACAAAACCTTTATCCCACATCAAAACCTGCCATTAGGGTAATTTTATGCTCCACATCTTGTGTTATAGCAAGGAAACCTAAATCCCCTTGCATGGGAATTTTTGCCATCAATCAGCAACAAAGTGAAGGAGTAGACAAAATTGAACTTACCTAACATTTAAGATAAATAGGGCTAAAAGTAGAAGAGGTTTATAGAAATCAAGTACTTAGACATCTACACTCTTATTGATGATGTTTATGAGAAAATGCTAGTTACACATACAGAAAACAAGTCATTGAAGGAGACATACCTTGTTGGTTATTCAGATAATGTCATCAATACACACTCATTGAATGATTTAGACTCTAATGAAAAGTCTAATGAGAAGTTTAAAGAGGTTTAACAACAACTCATATCATTTGCATAAATAAAATCTAAAAGATAATTTGAGATTGCGATATTGAAAAAGCTTTAAAAGGCTACTAAATCGGGTAGCAAAGATGTAAAGGTTACTAGACCAGTCAAAGACAAGGTGTATACTTTTGATATCAACACAATGATAATGCTGGTCCAATCTACTTCATGAGCTGACTAAAATGTGTCACCTCATGGACTTCCGAGTTAGTAAGAAGATAACAAGCATAAAACAACACATATTTTTTAGTGTATATGTCATGTAATCAATCGATTGATTACATATATCACTAACTTTACTCATTCAAAATATATTTATTATTAATAAATGTATTATTTATCTTTAATATTTATTTATATTTGATTAATGAGTCTGTAGTAAAAATAAAGTCCTTAAAACAAAAATATTTTATATAAAAAATTTTAAAATACTTATAATTATGATGATTTATATTGCATCAAAGCATTGTATATAAATGTTCCTAGTCAAAGCTTTATAAAGACTAGATATTAATTAAAATTATTTAAACCATTATATATTATGTTATTTCCTTTATAAAAAAAAAAGTTATTCTTTTAAGTTGAAGTATGAAGGATACCTAAAATTGATATATAGGTTCTTTTCAAATAGCATGTACACTCAACTAATCTATATAAGGATTCCATATGGAGCGATTATCTGTGTCTATGGATTTGGTCAAATCATTTTTAAAGAATCAATAATTATAGTATTAAGAATAGATATAATTTGATATAGCAAATACACTTCATGCTTAAATGTGTAAATTAGAACATTATTGATGAATGAATAATAATTACATTAATCAAGGTTTTCACTATAAGGTTAAGTCAAGCCATATATAAATTTCTTAAGATTTAAGGGATCAATACACATTGCTAGACTCTACACTTGAAAATACAAATTAATCAAATTATTAAATTGATAATAAGTTAAATTATTTAATTTATTTAATCCTATTTTATATAGGATAATAATTTATATTTGAGTCAACATATTAAGAATCTAATATGTCACACACATTAAAAAACATTTATAAGAAATTAAACAGAGATGATAATTAGGTGGACTTGATTATGAATAAGTTTTAGCCACTACAAAAAAATTTAGCCACCTTTGTGGCTAGAAAATGGAGGTTTGAGTAATTTAGATCTTAAAAACTTCAAACTATTATCAACTAAAAAACACCAAAGAAAACATTATAAAAATATTAATAATTTTATTTCCAACCTCAAAACACCTTTTAATCATTATAAAAACTTAAAATCAAATGTCATTTAAAAAACCTTCCTAACCTTTAATACACATTTTCCGACATGGTGAAGGGGAAAATCACCTTGAAGACTATCTTATTGACATGAAGATTGATATATTTTTTTAGTTGAAATGTGGCCAACCAAAACCTTGCTCTCCCCCTTCATTTTTCAGCGACTTTCTCTATCATCTTTCAACATATTATAAGAAATCTAAAATGTGTGGTGCTTTTTCTATGCACATTTCATTGTGTATTCTTTATAGATTGGAGAAATATATATTTTTTTATTCTTAAACTTATTTTTCTTCTCAAATGGATAATTCTATGGCTAAATTGATGGCTAATTACTCCTAATTTGTTGAGAAATGGCAGGATTTAAAGATGGGGGACTAGGGTGAAGAATAATTTTAAAAATTTAATTGATCTTTTGGTCTTTATACTTTCTAATTGATACATTGTCGATTCCTTTAGTTTTTAAAAACTCAATTATATTTCAAAACTTTATTTTTTTATTTTTAAGTCCTTGCTTTGAAAGAGAAGAGAGAAAATCACCGGATTCCAATTGAAGAGAGAAAAAATTATCGATTAGCGTTTATTTCAACCACGAAAAATATTGCTCTAGTGTCAACAAAATCTATTTGATGAGAGAAGTTCTATTGAGGTGTTTTTTAGCCTTCACCTTACTTGAGATAGCAGATATAGGCTCGAGAAGTTTTTCCAATTCAAGTTGATTTTTAACTTGTTTTTAGGTTATTAGAAACCATAGATGAGTTTATTTAGATCCCTAAGGTGTTTTTTGATGTTTTTTATTTATAAATGGTTGAAAAACAGATATTTGGTTCCGAAAATCACATCCTTCTATTTTTTAACCACCATGGAGGTGATTAGATTTGAGGTTGCAGATGACGTGTTGTTTGGCACAACAAGCAATGCGTCATCTGTGCTTTCTTTTCAAAAACAAATGGGTGGTCGACGAGTCGCCTATCTAATTTAAAAGAAAAAAAGGGTGGTGTACCCATGTGTTTAGGATTTTTTTAGGTTTAGGCACATTTTCCTTCTTTTTAATTAGATTTTTTTTTAAAATTTTGTTATTCAACATTGAATTGATTAAGAATTGAACTTCATTATTTATTTTGATTTGTTTTTTTATAAAATTATAATTATTTGTATTTTAATTTTTATAAAAAAGTTAGAAACAATTAATATTAATAAAAGATATGATGAAAGAGAATTGAAAATTAATAATAAGATATTTTAATTAAGTATTGAAAAATATATCAAACAACATATCAATAATAAAATGGTTAAACAAACTAGTTTATATTTAAAAAGTAGATAGACACATAAATAAAATTATAAGTTATAATGTGATAATGATTGTTTTTAAAAATATTTTTTATTTCAAAATATATTAAAATAATATATATATATATATATATATATATATATTATTTTTTAAAAATTATTTTTAACATAGTGTATTAAAATAAAATATAAAAATTTAATTTAAAGTAGTATTTTTTTTTTCTTTTGTATAAACGCTAGATTTTCTTCAAATCTCTCCTATTTATCATTAAAATAGGGTTATTCTCCACCCGGCAAGAAACTTGTGAGGCTTTCTTTCTCTCCTCGGTCGTCTTCGGCTAT